>Ga0070690_100001191_pt1 | contig 13421 bp, 7 predicted proteins | sample KBSS33HmetaG_FD_64671 | JGI IMG/M metagenome (GOLD analysis project Ga0070690, IMG submission 64671) | Switchgrass rhizosphere microbial communities from Kellogg Biological Station, Michigan, USA - KBS S3-3H metaG | ecosystem: Host-associated > Plants > Roots > Rhizosphere ... | reverse complement strand
TGAACCTCCACGGCGCAAGGCCGTGGCATCCAGCTGTTTCGTTTGATTGGGCAGGTAGCGGCAAACGTGAAGTACCACGGGACAAGCCCGTGGCATCTTTCGACTTTTGAGGCAAAGCCTTCTGAAGAAGAAAAGAAGACCGAAGACGAAGAGAAAAAAGATTAGTTACAACCAGCCTCAATGAGACTTGCTCGCGTTGTTTCCTACCAGTCTCGCGCGATTGTAGTAATGGTCGCACTGTTATGTGCCGCCGGACTTTACGCTGCATGGCAACTGCCAATCGCGGTGTTTCCCCAAACAGATTTTCCGCGCATTGTAATCATCGTGGATAACGGTGAAGCGCCGGCATCTCAAACACTGGTTTCAGTCACACGTCCGATAGAAGAAGCGATGAATGGGATACCAGGAATCGCTCGCATTAAATCAAAGACCGCTCGCGGTTCTTCTGAGATCAATCTCTACTTTGATTGGAGCGGCAACATCATTCAAGAGCTGCAGTTGGTCCAGGCAAGAATGTCGCAGCTCATATCGACTCTTCCGCCAACGGCTGAGATTCGAAATATCGAGAGACTGACATTCGCTGTCTTCCCTGTCACCGGATACAGCCTCACATCTGACAAACGCGATCAAGCGACCCTGACTGATCTGGCAACTTACGTCGTGCGACCGCAGCTAGCGCGTTTGCCAGGCGTTGCAATCGTTGGAGTGGCTGGTGGCAAGACGAGAGAGTTTCACGTCACAATCAATCCAGAAAAGTTGACCGCCCACAATGTTTCAGCGCAGCAGGTTGCTGAGGCGATTCGCAACTCGAACATCATCGTCTCGCCCGGGTTAATCGAAGAAAACCATCAGCTTGAATTGGCACTGGTGAGCGGTCAAGCAAAACGGCCTGATGAACTGAACGGCATCGTCGTTGCGACTGTGAATAACGCACCGGTGCTGGTAGGCGATGTAGCGACTGTCGCGGCGGGTGTCGAACCGCAGTACACAATCGTCACCGCTGACGGACATCCAGCTGCGCTCGTTAATATCAACCGCCAGCCCGACGCCAACACGGTGGCCGTGGTCGACGAAGTAAAAGCTGCCCTGACTGCAATGCGCGGTCAAATCCCGAAGGACGTCCGCGTTGCAGCCTATTACGATCAATCACTGCTCGTGCGTGAATCGATCAAGTCGGTTCGCGATTCGATCATCATCGGCCTGCTGCTCTCGGTCGCGATTCTCTATGCTTTTCTTCGTAACTGGGGAACGACGTTTGTTGCGATCCTCGTGATTCCGGTAACGGTGCTAGTGACCTTTCTCGCAATGTGGCTCGCCGGCCTCAGCTTTGATCTAATGACATTGGGAGGTGTGGCCGCGGCGATTGGATTGCTAATCGATGACGCGATCGTTGTTGTCGAGAATATTTATACGCACATGTCTCGCGGCCAGTCTCGTCGCGAGGCGGTGCAGAGTGCGGTTTCGGAAATCACGATTCCCATTATCGGATCAACGATCACTCCGGTAGTCGTCTTTCTGCCATTGACGTTATTGACGGGAGTTACAGGAGTGTTCTTCCGTTCGCTCGCGTTGACGATGTCTGTGGCGTTACTCACGTCACTTGTACTGGCACTTGGCTTCACACCGGTGCTCGCAGAGCGATTCGTGAAAGCCAAGCCCGGCTCAAATCCCGACGAAGAAACTCACGGAGGAATTCTCGGCGCAATCATTAGACGTTATGAAGCTGTGTTGGGCTTCGCTTTGGACAACCGTTGGATCGTCGCTCTGACAATCCTCCTGGTGTTCGTTGGTTCGTTCTTTTTGTATCGCGTGCTCGGTTCAGAATTCCTACCCGAGTTCGATGAAAGCGCGTTCGTACTCGACTACCTCGCACCGGCGGGTTCATCGCTCGCTGAAACCGATCGCATGTTGCAGCACATAGAGGAGATGTTGAGGCAAACACCTGAAGTTGAAAGCTACTCACGTCGTACCGGACTTGAGATGGGTTTGTTCGTTACAGAACCGAACAAGGGTGATTTCGCCGTCAAACTGAAGCAGGACCACAAGCGAAGTACTCAGGAGGTCATTTCAGAACTGCGAGATCAGATAAAAGAAAGCGAACCGTCTCTCGACGTTGAATTTGTTGGAATCGTTCCGGACGTCATCGGCGACCTGCAGGGGAATCCGGAACCGATCGAAGTAAAACTATTCAGTGAAGATGCGAACGCGCTGCAAGCGAAAGCGGATGAAGTGGAGGAGGCGATCAAGAAGGTCGCCGGTGTAGTCGACACGTTGAATGGCGTCGTCATTAGCGGACCAGCGGTCACCTTTAATATTGATCCACTTCGCGCGTCTCAATTTGGAGTAACGGCCAACGAAGTTGCCGGGACGGTTTCGACGGCGATGTCGGGCGATGCCGCATCGTCGATTCTCCAACAGGACCGGCTAATCAAAGTACGTGTAATCTTTCCGCCTGATATACGCAGTTCGCTGGATAAGGTCAAAGCGTTGCAGGTGCGTTCGACCTCTGGTCAACTTTTCCGCGTCGATCAAGTGGCCGATATCGAATACGACAAGGGCCAGGCGGAGATTGAACGTGAGAATCTGCGACAAATGGTGGCTGTCACTGGACGCCTCGAAGGAAGCGATCTCGGTACGGCGATCCGTCAGATTCAGAATCAGCTGGCGAAGGATGTCAGACTCCCGCCCGGCATGACGGTCGAATACGGTGGTCTATATCAGGAACAGCAGTCGAGTTTTCGCGAACTGGCAATGGCGCTTGTTCTTGCTGTGTTGCTCGTCTTCATCACTTTGCTGATCGAATTCAGATCTTACGCGCATCCCATCGCGATTGTGACAGGGGCGGTGTTGGCGTTGAGCGGTGTGCTACTGGCGTTGTTCATCACTGGTTCAACTCTGAACGTGGTATCACTGATGGGGATGATTATGATCGTTGGCATTGTTGCCAAAAACGGAATCTTGATGCTCGACGCCGTTGAGGAACATCTAACTGCAGGCGACACTTTACGCGACGCACTCTTGCGCTCCGGGCGTAGACGTTTCCGCCCTGTGCTAATGACGTCATTGGCGGCGATGCTTGGTATGTTGCCGTTAGCGCTCGCGCTTGGCGCTGGTTCAGAACTCTTGCAACCTCTTGCGATCGCTGTTATAGGCGGACTGACAATGGCCCTGGCTTTATCGCTGGTTGTGACGCCGACCGTTTACGCGATGCTGCACCGCGCGAAGCCTATTGATTCGGACCTTATTAATAATTAACAAAACATCAGACGAAAGGAAGATGGTCATGAACATTAAGACTGCTTTAATCGTCGCCTTGTTTTTCTTAACGCCATTTCAAAACGGAACAGGTTACAAGGTCTCTACTCGCTATCCTGTACCGGGCAACGGCGGTTTTGACTATGTAACGATCGATAGCGCTGCACGCCGTCTTTACGTTTCGCATGGTACACAGGTCGATGTCGTGAATCCCGACAACGGCCAATTGATTGGAACGATAGGCGACACTCCCGGTGTACACGGTGTCGCCCTTTCGCCGGAGTTCAAGCACGGGTTCACCAGTAACGGTCGTGAGAACAAGGTTTCAATGTTTGACCTGGCGACGTTGCAGTTGATTAATAAGATCGATGTCGGCAGAGGTCCCGATGGAATCTACTATGACCCTACGACTCAGCGCGTCTTCACCAACAATCACGGTTCACACGACATCACAGCGATCGACGCCAAGTCTGGACAGGTGGTCGGGACTATCAAGGTCGAGGGTGATGGCGAATCGGCCGTGATCGCGGATGGAGTGGTATACGTCAACATTGAAGACACGAGCGAGGTCGTAGCTTTCGATCCGAAGAGCCTTGAAGTCAAGAAACGTTTTCCGATCGGCGTTGCTAAAACACCAACTGGTCTCGCATACGACGCAAAGACGAAACGACTGTTTATCGGGTGTCGCGATGAGCCGACAATGGTTGTGATGGACGCAACTTCAGGCAAAGTGATTACGAGTTTTCCGATTGGCCGAGGCGTTGATTATGCGGCGTTCGACCCGCAAGCAAAACTGATTTTCTTTTCGTGCAGCGAAGGCGTGTTGAGTATTTTTCGCGAAAAGTCGGCCGATAATTATGAAGATGCTGGCGCAGTCAAAACACAGCCCAGCGCTCGTACAATGGCATTCGATCCAAAAACAAAAAACATCTTCCTGAGCGCTGCTGAAATTATAGAGACACCTCCGACAACGCCTGGCGGCAGACCCCAGCGAAGTATGAAACCCGGATCGTTCGCTGTGCTTGTCGTCAGTAAGTGAAGGTGGTTCATACTCTTGGGGCGGTCCTCCGTGGGGCCCGTCTTTCTTTAGTGGTGAGTAGTGTGCAACATTAACGGGGAGGGCCGCCCCGGACAATTGCTTTGAACAGTGTCCGCAGTATCATGAATCAATGATCGACTCAGTTAGGACAAGGCTGACTCTGTGGTATGCGGGTGTCCTCGCAGTTTCGCTCATCGCGTTTGCGGTCGTTATTTATTACACGGCAGTCGCGAGTCTACACGAGCGGCAGGACGAATCGCTGAAGTCGACCGCGCAAACAGTCGCGAGTGCTTACGAAGAAGAGCTGCAGGAACAGCAGTCAATCTCAAAAGCCGGTCAGATCGTAATGGCGGAACTTATCTTCCCCAATCGTTATGTTCAGATCATTGACAGCGCTGGGCACCAAATCGCCACATCGAAGAATGCTTCGGAGATGCGCACACCAATACCCGAAGCGGTACTTACTCGAGCCCGTGAACACAACTTCGACTTCTTAACCGCAGATGGCTTTCGCTTTGCTGTAGTTCCAATCTCCTCCGATCGACCCCTGGGTTTCGCGGCCGTCGCGGAGCCTTTGTCTGTTATTGAAGAAGGCCTTAGCCGGTTGCGACGAGATTTCTTTGCGGGCGTTCCGGTGGTTCTGTTGGTAGCGTCACTCGGGGGTTATTTCCTGGCGCGCAAGAGTCTCTCGTCGATCTCTTCAATGAGTGCGCAAACACAACGCATATCAGCTGAAAGTCTTTCTTCGCGACTTGATGTGACTAATCCCCGGGACGAACTCGGGCGACTTGCAACTACTATCAATGATCTGCTCGCGCGACTCGAAAATGCTTTCAATGAGCAGCAGCGTTTCATTGCCGATGCTTCTCACGAGTTGCGTACTCCTCTCGCCGTGCTGCGTGGGGAAACTGAAGTTGCGTTGGAAAAAACACGTACAGTCGATGAATATCAAGACTCGTTGTCATTGATAAAAGATGAGGCTGAACGACTGTCGCGGATCGTTGAAGACCTGTTCATTCTGGCGCGCCAACCTGTCGATGCTCCCGCTAAGTTGGTTCATGAGCAGGTAGTATTGAACGACGCTGTGCGAGATTGCGCGCGAGCGGCGCAAGTGTTGGCGACGCGCAAGGGAGTACAGCTCAACGTTCACAACAACAATCCTCCGATTGCGCTGAGTGGTGACGAAGACTTGCTCAAGAGAATGATTCTCAATTTGCTCGATAATGCGGTTAAGTACACACCGGCCGGGGGCGAGATCTCATTAACATTGGAGCGTCAAAATGGAAATGCGCAAATCGTAGTTCGCGACACCGGCATCGGAATATCGGAACAGGATCAACTTCGGGTCTTTGATCGATTCTATCGTGTCGACAAAGCTCGCTCCCGGGCACTGGGAGGTGCCGGGTTGGGATTATCGATTGTGCGTTGGATTGTTGATGCGCACGGAGGGAAGATTCAGATTCACAGCAGTGACGGAATTGGAAGCGTCTTCACAGTTGAGTTGCCGTTGAGACACTCGGCAACGGCGCGCAGATGAATTCACAAACAGACTGATTTCAACTCGGGCCGTACAACTCAATATGCATAACATTTAATCACTCAAGTTCAAGCGCAGTGACTCAAGCTAAGTAAGTTGCAGGTTGGGAAGGTGGTTCACCCCCGCTCAAGATTCACGGCAACTCAACGGCAATAAAAAGTCTCAAGGTCGATCTATTGACCGGCCTAAGGATCGGCAGTATGCTTCGCACACCTCGCACTCAAACACAACGCAAAGCACGATCAGCTTAGCTTCGGCGCTCGATCCACATTATCAGTACGTCTCGGCGTTCAGCTTAGACAGTTCCACTCTCATCATGTTTTGGAACTCACACCTCAGTCTCCTGCTTTGTCGGTTCGCTGCTGCTGTGTTTAGCGTTTGCTTAGTCTCAGCTACCTTCGCTCAGAGTCCCACAACCGGTCGAATCACCGGCACCGTCCTCGATCCAAATGGTGCACTCATTGTTGGGGCTGAAATTACCGTGAAGAGGGAAACTACAGCCGACGACAGGATCACTACTTCCGACAATAACGGAAACTACCAAGTCGCTCTTCTTCCACCAGGAACTTACTCCGTAACAATAAATGCTACAGGATTTGCGACTGAGATATTTCAACATGTTCAGGTGGCGATTACGGAAACAACGAACGTCGTCGCCCACATGGCTTTGGCGGGACCTGAAACCGCACCGCTGCGGATCGATCCAACTACACAGGTGGACGGCCCACAACTCGGACGCTCTGTCGACTCGCATGCAGTCGTAGAGTTACCGCTGGCCACTCGTAACTTCACACAAATACTTGCGCTTTCGCCAGGCACATCGGTGGCCTTACCTGACCATGCGGCGCTGGGACGGAACTCGCAGAACGTTTCGGTGAACGGTTCACGTGTAACTCAGAATGATCTTGAGATCAATGGAGTTGACGCGAACAACCTGATCACAAACGCGGCCTCAATGTTACCTGTGCCTGCACCTGAGACGATTCATGAATTCAAAGTGCAAACTTCCCTTTACGATGCGACGTTCGGACGCGCGGGCGGCGGCAACATTCAAGCAGTAACCAGAGGTGGAAGTAACGAGTTTCACGGTGCTCTCTATGAATACTTTCGCGATGAAGCACTTAGCGCGAATAACCCTTTTTTAAGCGCTGCACAAGTTAATCGACCGAAGTTGAACCGGAACGTGTTCGGTGGCCTCATCGGCGGCCCTGTTAAAGCAAATCGCCTGTTCTTCTTCGGTTCTTACCAGGGAACGCGCGAGCAAAACGGTGCTTCCGCAAACAGCCTCACCTCGAGTGTGTTCATAGTGCCAGGCTTGACTGACGATCGATCGCAACAAACACTTCTCAACGCTTTCAGGCCGACACTGCCGAACGGCACTCGTGTAACCGCTATTAACTCCGTCGCGCTGTCGCTGCTGAATGCGCGTCTCGCCACTGGTGCTTTTCTGATCCCAACGCCTCAGACTGATGGGCATTATTCCGATTCTGAGACTTCGACTTATCGCGAGGATCAATTCAATTCGAATGTCGATTATCGAATAGGTAAAGAAGACTGGCTGGCCGTGAAGTTTTTCTTTTCGAATGCGCCACAGTTCCTCGCACTCACGGGAAGCGCGAATGTCCCTGGATTCGGTGCTGACTTCTTCCAGAATAATCGCCTGTTATCAGTTCAGCAGATTCACGTTTTTAATCCGCATACGGTCAGCGAAGTTCGCGCCGGTTACAACTTCATTCGCGGTGACTCACTCGGCCAAAACCCGATCACCGACAAAGACGTCGGAATACAACGAGCGAACGCGAATGATTTTCCCGGCCTGGGTCTGATTCGAATCGGACCAACGGGCACTAACTCAATCGCTATCGGTAATGCGGGTACAAACGTCGATACCCGAAATAATCAATCATCAACAACACTCGTCGACATCATTTCATTCAATGAAGGGTTTCACAGCATTCGCATGGGAGGCGGGTTGATTTATTACCGCATGACCTTAAATGCAAACAACAATCGCCGAGGCACGATAACCTTTCAAAGCTTCAATAACTTTCTTGCTGGAACCGTTAACAACTCAGTTTACGCCGAAGGGGTCAACGTCCGAACACTCCGTGCCGCCGACTATAGCTTCTTCTTTCACGACGACTGGAGAGTGCTACCGCGACTGAACCTGAATCTCGGATTGCGTTATGAGTTGAATCTCCCTTTGTACGAAACTCAGGGTGGTCTATCTACCTTTGATCCGACCCTTTACCAACCCAGAATGGAAATCGACAGCAGTGGAAATCCGGTTGGACCACCGATTGGCGGATTTGTCCAGGCAGACAATGTCATTCCTGAAAACGATTTGCCTGATGTACCAAACGTCAACAAGCGACTACTCCACACCGTTGACCCGAACAACTTTGGTCCGCGGTTTGGTTTTGCTTTCTCGCCTCTAAATTCTTCCAGGCTCGTATTACGTGGCGGTTACGGAATCTACTTCTCTCGGCCTTCCGCCTCCTATATTTCGACTTCAATCAACGCGCCGCCGATGTACACAGTCCGCAGAAGCCCAAATGGGGCGGTGATTCCTTTCGCTAACCCATTCTTCGCGTTGCCTCCACAAGATCAGTTTCCGACGGTAGTAAAAGGTGTCTCCCTCGCAGGGCAAGTACTCGATCGGAATATGCGAACGGCGTATGTCCAGCAGTACAACGCGAGCGTTCAGTACGAGTTCGCGTCATCGATTGTGCTGGAAGTCGCCTATGTCGGTTCGCGCGGGGTCAACCTCATTCGCGATCCAGCAATCAATCAAGCGAGACTCGCGAGTCCGCAAAACCCGATCTTCAATCCCGTGACGGGTCAGTTCATTACAACGAACAGGCCTGATGCTAACAACGTCGCACTGCGCGCGCCGTACCAGGGCGTTGAGGTTGGTGGCTTCCTGCAGATTCAATCAACCGCGCAGTCGAGTTACAACTCGGCACAGCTTAGCGTAACCAAGCGATTTTCGCGTGGCTTGCAATTCCTCGCTTCTTACACGTTTGGAAAATCGATCGACAACGCGTCTGGTGGCAGCGCAAGCACGGGTGAGGTTCGCGACACGATTTTTATCGGAGGTAATCAACTCGATAACCGAGCCAATCGAGGCGTTTCGGATTTTCACCGGAGTCAGCGCTTTGTTCTCAGTTACCTCTGGGATTTACCGGCTCCAAAGTCTGCGCGCAATTCGAAGGTCGCCAGGTGGTTAGCAACGGACTGGCAAGTTTCAAGTATCGTGACTGCAATGTCGGGTTTGCCCATCGACGTTCTCGACGGAGCTGCAGGATCGTTCTATGGATTGAATGGCGGCAACAACGCGTTGGCCCGACCAAGCTGGGCGCCAGGCGCTACTTTAGAGACAGCCATGACGAACATCCCTCACGGTTACTTTTTCAATCCGCGTGCGTTTGTGCGGCCGATCGTCGTACAGGGCCGCGTGATCCCTAGCTCGAACGGCACTGCCACAGCTGGCGCAACCGGAACAGATTTCGGGAATGTCGGTCGAAACGTATTGCGTGGCCCTGCACAATTCAACGTCGACATCGCTGTCACTAAACGCTTTCGCGTTCGCGAGACGAAGACGATTGAGATTCGCGCTGAAGCATTTAATCTTACGAATCGAGTTAACTTCGACACGCCGGTCAGCAACATGGCGGCGGTGCCGATTGCTTCGATCAATGCTGTTACGGGGCAGATCACTGGTGATCCGGGAGACTTCGGACGCATCGTCGCGACAAGCAACAACTCGAGAATTGTTCAGTTGGCCGTAAAATTCAGTTTTTAACGGTCCATATAAGACGGTACCGTCGAGACAGAGCTGTAAGGGCGAATCGGCTTCGCCGTCCGATTCAAGTTTCTTAAAAAAATAAGAACTTAGGAAACTTGTACGCAGAGATGCCGAGGTTGCGCAGAGGAACATCGAAAGTGCATCACCACTCGGGCGGGAAAACGTGCTTCACAAATCGATAAAACGGTGATAGGCTTCGCCCGCTCTACTAAAAAGTTACCTCGCCGAACAACTACTCAAGTGCTCACTCTCGTTCCCACAACCTAACTTTGCGCTGAATCCTCAAAGTGGATTGGACGCGAAAGGACTGTCCATGAAGCAAATTCAAATAACGCGGGACGGCGGTACCGTAACGTTCGAAACAGTTTCCGTTGACACCACAGAAAACGTCTTTTTCGTGAACCTGGATCCGGAAGACGAACATTGGCCCACGATTTCGGCAAACAAACTGGGGCCATTCCCTTCACCGCCATCGAGCCAATGTATCCCCGCGGCTACGTACGGCTGTCAGATCCCGGGTCACCAAAACGAACAAGGGGCCATCAACATCTTCGACCCACTCTCGGAAACAAACACAACTCTCCAACCCGCAACGCAGGGCCAACCGATCGCAGACCAGCAAGTTGTGACAGGGGGAATGTCTCCTTATCAAATCTCCGGCGAGATCTTTCAAGTGATCGGACCGGGTAATACGCTGATCGACAGTGGTTCAGGAATCGGACCAGGGCTGCAATTAGACCCCACATCTGACAACCAGGGAATCCTTGTGAAAGGCACGCCGACTCTATTAGGTACTTACAATTTCACATTCGAAGTCGACGATGCGATGGGAAGTAATTTGCAGCAAGTGCAGTACACATTAGTCGTTACCTAAACTCGAAACCTTACCCTCGCGAAAGAAGAGACGATATGAAAAAGAACGAATTGGCATTGGCCTCTCGGTGGAGTCGTGTGACCGTCACGCTATTTGCCGCCAGCCTCCTTGCAGCCTCAGTAGTTTCATTTCGAACCGTCAACTCTTCGGCAGCAGTGCAATTGGGTAGTCCGCCGTTTACTAATCCGAGCGAGATCCGCTCACGGCCAAGCGAAAAACGTTTGCGCGCCATTATGGAACTCATTAACGGTGAACTCTTGATACCCAATGTCGGTAGACAAGAGCTGCGTCAATTTCGCGGACGGGACGCCGCTCAGCCTGCTCCGCCTCTTGGCAATTCTGTTGCCCCTGGCCCGACGCTGCGCGCTAAGCTCGGTGAGCAGATTCAGATCGCATTTCTAAATAAGGCCGACGAGAGTAAGTTTCCCTACAGCTTTGTCACTGGTAACGACAAACCTCCGTTCTCTGACTTCGGATGTGATCGCGTCGGTGTGCCGGATCCGCAAACAGGCAAGTTCCCTTATCCGGCAAGCGACATCTATCCAAATTGCTTTCACGGTTCGAGCACGGCGAATATTCACTTTCACGGCACCCACACAAGTCCGGATGGTCTCGGAGACAATGTGCTGGTCCAAGTGCTGCCTGATCCCACACAGCAAGACTTCAGCGCCTTTTTCAATCAGATCTACAACTCGGGTGTAATCCCGCAGAACTGGTCAGACTTGCCCGAAGGGTTTCGCAATGCACAAATGGACCTTGTTGCGAAACACGATCAAAAGGCCGCCGCCGATGCGCAACGAAACGGTCTGAAGCCACCTGAGCCGCTGTTGAAGAAGAACCAGGAAAAAATCGCCCGCGGGCAGTGGCCGCAGTATTTCATCGGCGCGTTCCCAAACTTCTTCGATATACCCGACTACAGTTCCGGCAAATTCAAAGCTGGCCAGGCACCCGGCACGCAGTGGTACCACGCTCACAAACACGGCTCTACATCACTGCATATTCGCAACGGTCTCGCCGGCGCGCTGATCATCGAGTCGAGTCAGGAGGGCGGTTACGATCACTTCATCCGCAGGTTCTATAACTGGGGTGACAGTTACGGTGATCACGAGAAGATCTTCATCTTTCAACAATACGACCCAATGCAAAATCTTGAACGGCCCCCGGGCGTTTTCGGAAAGGGCAGCAGTCAAGTCCTGGTGAACGGTAATTTTACTCCGACCATCACCATGCGACCGGGAGAAGTTCAGTTGTGGCGATTCGTGAACGCAACGGAAGGGAACGGTGCGGGCGTCATTACGGCAGGAACATCGAAAGCCGGTGTGTTTGAAGCTCCGCAGTTCAACTTTGTACAGACTGCGCAGGACGGCGTGCAGTTCAGTCCAACGAATTACAATGCACAGCCATACCTCAGCGGCGCCGTGTCGGGGGACGGACTTGTTCTGGCCGCGGGTAACCGTGCGGATGTTCTTGTCAAAGCGCCCACCCAAACAGGAACTGTCGCTTTCAAGTCGAGTGGGACCATATTGTTCTACGTGAATGTGCAGGGTGCCGCCGTAACACCGGACAAAACATTCCCGACGACTTGGATGGATTTACCAAAGTTCCTGCTCGATCTTCCGATGCCGGGCTACGGCGACATCAAGAATCCCGTGAGGTTCCAGTGGGAGCCTGGCAGAACTAAAACTGGACGGAAGCCTGATCCGCCACACTTCATGATCAACGACAAACAGTTTGGCGAGACTGGCGATAAGGTGGACCAGTGTATGCCGCAGAATGGTCTACAGGAGTGGGTGCTGGAGAACTATACTTCCAGTATTGCGCACCCCTTCCATATTCACATAAATCCGTTTCAGATAATTCAGATCGACACCCCGACCGGGCAAAACACCTACTCCACCTACGCCCCCAAGAACAACTTCATCTGGCAAGATGTTATCGCTGTTCCACCTGCAATCTTCACCGGCACACAGATCACTCCGGGCCGCGTGACGATCCGCCAAACTTATCCAGACTTCACAGGAACGTTCGTACTTCACTGCCACATCCTGGCGCACGAAGACAGAGGCATGATGCAACTCGTACGCATCGTGCCGTTAGGAGACTTCCCGGCGAAATGCCAGGACAATCCACCTGAACATCACTGAGAGTTCATAACTTCGCCAACAACTATGTCAATCGCAACTAATTGAGACGGAGGAGGAAAAGATGATGCTGAAAGTTCTCGGCTTGACGTTAACCGTAGTAATGCTTCTTGTAACTTCCTCGTGCTCCAAGGATGGAGGAACGAATACGCCCACACCGAGTGGGTCACCGCTAGCCGCAAGTAGTTCGCCTGCTGCTTCGGCTTCACCGGCAGCTTCAACATTGGTAGCGACAGCATCTCCAGCGGCGTCAGCTGTAGCAGCAGCTCCAAGCACCGCGACTGTCAAAATATCGAACTTCAAATTTCAGGACGATGCCAGCGGCACACCTGTAACAACAATCAAAGTTGGTGGAACTGTGACGTGGACCGTAACCCAGGGAGTGCACAGTCTTGAGGGTGTCGCGGGCAGCGCAGCGAACGGATGCGGCAACCTTGAGTCGTCTTTCGATTCAGACAATCTCACTTCCGGAAAGTCAGTAAGCAGAACCTTCAATACGGTTGGCACGTTCGGTTACCACTGCGGTATTCACCTCGGCGATCCGAACTGCAAAACCCCGCCAGGAACAGGTCGGATGCCCGCCGTCATCAAAGTTGTCCCGTAGAGCGTCACGTCAGCGTTGTATCGACTTGAAGGGCCATCCTCCCATGGTCCTTTTGAGTCGAAACTCGAACGGCATAAGGAGCTTTGACAATCGGCACGGCAAGCTTTTCAGCCGCGTAAAGATACGGCGTATTAATTTGCCGTCTCAAACAACTCGATTGGAT
>Ga0070690_100001189_pt1 | contig 13425 bp, 14 predicted proteins | sample KBSS33HmetaG_FD_64671 | JGI IMG/M metagenome (GOLD analysis project Ga0070690, IMG submission 64671) | Switchgrass rhizosphere microbial communities from Kellogg Biological Station, Michigan, USA - KBS S3-3H metaG | ecosystem: Host-associated > Plants > Roots > Rhizosphere ... | reverse complement strand
CTATTGCCGGGCGCAACGCACGCACTACATGTTCAACCTCGGGAAGCTCTGGCATAGGCCAATGACCGATTCATCCGACTCTCTGCGTAATCTCCGCGGTCTCGGCGTCTCGGCGTCTCGGCGGTTATCTCATGGAACGAAACAAGTCTCGTTCAATGGTAGTTGGGCGTAGCGAATCTTGCCAGGATCACCGCGAGCCGCCGAGAACGCTGAGGTTTCGCAGAGAGAGGAGTCTCTCAGTCGCGGCCACGTCCTAAATGCGTCCCAACAAGACCAGGATCAAAACAATGATCAGAACCAATCCAAGGCCGCCGCTTGGTGCGTAACCCCAGTTACGACTGTACGGCCACGACGGCACGGCACCCAATAGCAGAATCACCAACACGATTATCAAAATCAATCCCATGACACACTACCTCCTTGTTAACTCTCGATTCGATTGTGACAGGGGATAGTTGGGTAAAAGGGATGGCCCAGCTTAATTAGTTACGCGCGTGTAGTCAACGGGGTCATTGAAAAAGTTGCCTGGTGCTAGAGTTTCGAATGTGCTTGCTCCGCGCCAGATGTCAATAAGTGCTGCATCTTTGCAACCGACGTAGCTTCAGCGTAGATCCTAAGCATTGGCTCTGTCCCCGATTGACGAAACAGAATCCACGACTCGTCTTTAAACATCAGCTTCGTCCCGTCCATCGTTTGCAAATTCACCACTTGGTCGCCTGCAAACGATGCCGGAGGATTATTCGCAAGTTCACCAACAAACTTCTGGCCGTTCGCAACTTCCATGTGGATATCTTTGCGCCCGAAGTAAAACTCGCCAAACTCACGATGCAGATCTCGCAGTAACTCCGACGGAGTCTTGCCCGCTGCGATGATTGCTTCAAGAAAGAGAAGGGAATTAAGTACCCCATCGCGCTCCGGTATGTGTCCGATGACGCCGATGCCGCCCGACTCCTCCGCACCGAGCAGAATGTTTTCCTTCAGCATCAAATCAGCGATGTACTTAAATCCGATCGGTGTCTCGTGAACTTTTAAGCCGAACGCGTTGGCAATCCGCTTCGTCAAAACTGATTGCGATACCGTGACCACAACCGCTCCGCTCATCTTCCGCTGCCGCGATAGATGCAGCAATAACATTGGTACGACGTCATGCATGGTGAGCGTGCGGCCGTTCTCGTCAACAGCTCCGACTCGATCTGCATCACCATCGGTTGCCAGCCCGACAAGTGCTTTAGTTTCGATTACTCGACTCTTCAGCGCACCCAGGTTCTGATCTATTGGTTCAGGATTGACTCCACCGAAAAGGGGATCGCGAAAAGAGCGGATCGTTTCTACCTCGAGGTGTCCGCCCTGCAGAAAACCCTCTACCCAGGTTCCTGCCGATCCATGCATTGGATCAACTACGACCCGTCCAGAAGCCTTTCGTATCAAATCGAGATCGATGTAGGTTCGAATCTGATGTTGATATCGATTGATTGAGCCTTCCAATAATTCAGACGCTGCGCTGACTTCGGCGCTTCTCTTCGGTGCGGTTTTGTCGACGAGTCGTTCGACTGCACTTGTTGTCTCTGGCGAAGCGCTGCCGCCCCAAGGTGCTTTGATTTTGAAGCCATTGAACGTTGCGGGATTGTGCGAGGCGGTGATCATGATGCCACCGACAGCTTTGAGATCCTTGACGGCCCAGGAGATCACCGGTGTCGGTTGCGCTTCCTGGAACATAACTGTCTCAAAACCGTTTCCGGACATGACCTCAGCGGAACGGCGAGCAAACTGTTCAGACAGAAATCGGCGGTCGTAACCGACTACCACGCGTCGATTCGCTTCGGATGATTGCGACAGTAAGTAGTCAGCGTAGGCTTGTGCGACGCGCTCGACGTTTGCGAAGGTGAAGTCGTCAGCGATGATCGCGCGCCATCCGTCAGTACCGAATTTGATCTGCGCGAGGCCGCTCGTCACGAAGCGCCCCCGGTAATGGTGTAGTCCGTTAGAGAAGACTTGTCGCCGAGCACTGTGCCAGGGTTAATGATCGCGGAGCGACCGATGTGGCAACCGCGCCCGACAATCGTCGATCGAATCTCGGCGGCAGTGCCGATTCTTGTGTGCGGCCAGATAACAGAGTTTTCAACTATCGCGCGTTCTTCGACGAAACATCCTGGTCCAAGCACGGAGTTGGTAATCTGTGCGCCGGGCTTAATCTGGCAATCATCGCCGATCATCGAGAGGTCATCGATCTCTGCCACTGTCGCTGAATCGAATGTTCCACGTCGTTCCTTTATGTGGATCCGACCGACGCGATTTGCCAATAGATCAGAATGGACCGTGAGATAACGTTGCGGAGTGCCGATGTCGATCCAATAAGTTCGTGCGGGCACGTGTGCATAGAACGGTTCTTTACGTTTCAGTAAATCAGGGAAGAGACCGTATTCAAACGAATAGTTTTCACCTGCTGGAAGAAAATCCAGAACCTTCGGCTCAAGAATGTAAGTTCCGGCATTGATTGTGTTGCAAGTGATTTCATCCGGCTTAGGTTTCTCCAGGAATCTCCTTATGCGGCCATCGGATTCCGTCTCGACCAATCCGTAATCTTGAGGATTCTCCACCGGTGTCAGCACGACTGTTGCAGTCGCTTGTCGTTCCGTGTGCTCACGAATTACAGCTTTCAAATCCAGGTCCGTCAGAATGTCGCCGTTGAAAACAACGGTACGGTCGCGAATCAAATCTTCAGCGTACTTGTAAGCGCCTGCGGTTCCCATCGGTTGGGGTTCGACGGTGTACTTTAGATTGACTCCGTAATCAGAGCCATCACCCAGGAGATGTTCGATCTTGTTTGGTTGATACGAAAGCGAAAGTGTGATGTCGATGATACCAGCACGCCGAAGCGTATCGATCTGATAGAGAAGAAATGGACGATTGCAGATTGGAACGATTGGCTTTGGTGTATAGACGGTGAGAGGACGAAGACGCGTCCCTTTACCTCCCGCGAGAATGAGTGCTTGCATGCTCTATTAAAATGAATACAGATGAAAGTGGTCTAGCGAGGCGAGTCTAGCAGGAAAAAGGGAAAGAGGGGAAAAGGGGAAGAGGCGAAGACGGAAAGAATTCTCCGACTGTTTTTCGCCTCTTGCCCTTTTCCTCTCTTCCCCTCTTCCCCTCTTAGGCGCAACCCTTTACCATTAGAACGGAGTCTTAAATAAGCAAGGAGTAGTCATGGCATTGAACGAGGCGGTAATCATCAGCGCAGCCCGCACACCGGTCGGTAAGTTTCTAGGATCATTGAAAGGATTCTCCGCTACCGACCTCGGCGCGATCGCCGTGCGTGAGAGTGTGAAACGCGCCGGAGTAAAACCAGAAGAAGTTGATGAAGTCATCATGGGCTGTGTCATTCAGGCTGGTCTTGGACAGGCGCCGGCGCGACAGGCTGCACTACGCGGTGGACTTCCACCGAGTGTTTCCGCAGTTACGGTTAACAAGGTTTGTGGTTCAGGACTAAAGGCCGTGATGATGGCCGCTCAGGGCATCCAACTCGGCGATACCGATATCGTTGTCGCTGGTGGAATGGAGTCGATGAGCAATGCTCCCTATCTGATTCCCAAAGCGCGTGAAGGTTATAGGTTGGGCAATGGCGAGCTTGTCGATTCGATGATAAACGACGGACTCTGGTGTTCGTTCGATAATCATCACATGGGCTGTACCGGTGAAGTTGTAGCAGAGAAGTATTCAGTCAGCAGAGCAGAGCAAGATGAATACGCATTGAATTCGCATCGCAAAGCCGCCGCGGCGATAAAGGCGGGCAAGTTTAAAGATGAGATTGTTGCTGTTGAGATTCCGCAGAAAAAGGGGTCGCCAATCATCTTCGACACTGACGAGACCGTTCGTGAAGACACTTCTCTCGAAGCTTTGGGAAAACTGAAACCGGCGTTCAAGAAAGAAGGTACGGTCACAGCGGGGAACGCGCCAGGCGTTAACGACGGGGCGTCAGCAGTTGTGGTCACGTCATTGGAGCGTGCACGTGCAATGGGGGTCGAGCCGATGGCTCGAATCGTCGCGCAGGCGACGGCGGGAGTTGAACCAAAGCTTGTGATGATGGCGCCGGTTGACGCAGTGCGAAAGCTTCTTAAGAAGACGGGTTGGTCCACGAGTGAAGTCGATCTGGTGGAGCTCAATGAAGCGTTTGCGGTTCAAGCCGTTGCTGTTACACGTGAACTCGGGTTGGATCCTGATCGCGTAAATGTGAACGGCGGCGCGGTAGCTTTGGGCCATGCGATTGGCCAGTCAGGATCACGACTGTTGACGACGGTGCTCTATGAATTAAAGCGGCGCAATGCACATCGGGCGATCATCTCGCTGTGCCTGGGTGGCGGAAATGCGGTGGCAATGGCAATTGAGCGGTAAGGTTTTCGAGGAGCAATTCATTGACCCCTGAACAACACAACAAGTACTTGAGTTGGGCGCACCTTGGGTATGCAGCAATCAACGGGCTTCTCATGTTAGTTGTCCTGGGATTCATGACTGCAGCTATGTCCCTTGACCCAAAGGGGCCCCCTCCAGCATTCATATTCTTCATGTGGGCATTCATCGGCGGAATGTTCGCGATCATGACCCTGCCATCCGTTGTGGCAGGTTACGCGTTGAGGAAGAGGAAACGGTACGCAAAAATTGCCAGCATGATCGCCGGGGTGACCGCATCGATGCAGGCGCCATTTGGAACGGCGGTTTGTGTGTACACTTTCTGGTTTCTATTTAGTGAGCCTGGCAAAGCGATGTACGACAATCCCCAGCGTATGCTACCCGAGCAACGATACGCACCATGGACCACCGCGAATAAAACAGCGGAAAGAGAAAAACAGTACGCGCCACCCTCTTCACCGCCGGATTGGCGTTAATCTTTTGGAGACAGCAAACATTGAGTGAAGTCATTGGGGTGATCGGAGCCGGAACTATGGGCAACGGCATCGCGCAAGTCTGTGCGCGCGCCGGTTATTCGGTGATTATGCGCGACGTTCGTGAGGATCTCCTCGAACGTGGTATGTCGGCGATAGACAAGAGTCTGCAGCGCGATGTCGACAAAGAACGATTGGCTGTTGGAGAGAAGGGCGAAGTAATCAAGCGGATCCGGACGACAACAGATCTTAGTTCACTCAACGTGGCATCGTTTGTTGTTGAGGCTGTCACGGAAAATCTCGCCGTTAAAACCGAGGTCTTCAAAGCACTGGATGAAATCACACCCCCTGCGGCAATACTAGCTTCGAACACTTCGTCTATATCGATTACAAAGCTCGCGGCGGCGACTTCACGGCCGGATAAGATTATCGGAATGCATTTTATGAATCCGGTGCCGGTGATGAAGTTGGTGGAAGTGATACGCGGCATCGCAACGTCTGATGAGACTTACGACCGTGTGCAAGACCTGACAGTGAAGCTCGGAAAGACCCCTCTGGATTGCCAGGATTCGCCGGGTTTTGTGTCGAACCGGGTATTAATGCCGATGATTAACGAAGCGATCTTTGCGCTCTACGAAGGCGTGGCATCACGCGAAAGTATCGACGGCATCATGAAACTCGGAATGAATCACCCGATGGGGCCGCTGACGCTTGCTGACTTCATTGGCCTCGATGTTTGCCTCGCGATCATGAATGTGCTGCATGAGGGTCTTGGCGATCCGAAGTACAGACCGTGCCCGTTGCTAAAGAAATATGTTGACGCCGGATGGTTGGGCAGGAAGACTGGAAGAGGTTTTTACGAATATTGACTGAGGAAGCTCTGATCAAGTGGCCGGACTATTCAGTACCGTTCGCGGTAGCGGATGGCCACTGCTCAACGTCATGATCGAACATCTTCTACTAATATCGCCGGTTGACTGGTGGCCATCCGCTACCGCGAACCGTACTGAATAAACTTCGATGTCGTCATCCATAGCTCACTATTGTCAGCGTTGCCTTGCCGCGAATCCGCTAGGCACGGACTTCTGTGGACGTTGTGGTACGCGCCTGATGCTTGTTGTCGAACCAAACTCATCGCGGTTTGAAGCGGCTGAGGCTGGCGTTTCCACAAATGAACACCTGTTGGAGCGGATCTCAGCCACAGAGAACAGAATAACTCGACTCGCGGAACGTTTAGAGCGGAGCCTGGAGTTGGTGCTGAGACAGGCAGAAAATTCTTCAATTGATCGATCCCTGCTACAGGCGCTGGTTGAGGTTTTGGTTGCCGACGGATTGATCGATAAAGGCCGCCTCGAGCAAATCTGGAATGAAGATCGGAGGCAGAAGCGCCTCAGCGAAAGCAGGTCTCCCGGAAACAAGCGAAAGGCCAGAAGAGATGCAAAAGTTCGTTCTTCTAAAAAGGGTTCAGGCAAAAGTACCCGGAGTTGACGGAATCGCTTGAGATTGATTCGACTTGTGTTAGCGTTGATTTGCGGCGTCGCAATTCCGTTTATCTCAAAACTCACCGTTGGCTGATATCACTTTGACTAAACGTTTCACCGTCTTTCTCTTTCGGTCTTCTCGCTTCTGAACTCTTCAACAAATCCGTCGTCCGTTCCGTGATACTTGGTACGTAGTCTGTGTGCCCTTCCGATAGCTGACTCACAGGCTGTGACTGTCTCTGCAATTCGCGCTCAGACGAGGAAGTGGGGCGCGAATCCTTTCGAGATGATGCTCGCAGGTACGGGTAACCGGTTAAAAACATTCCCGCCAACGACATCAAGATCCCTACGACAGTAACTATTTCCTCATGCATCAACTTCTTGCCGATGACGCCGATTGCCACGCCTACAAACATGATAATGAAGCCCCACGCTACTAATCTGTTGCGTGAGTCGATCCTATCCTCAACGACCTTTGCGTCTTTCGGGTAGGAAATCGCGGCTTCTTTGGTTAGCGGCTCTGTAACGATCCCTAACCTTGCGCCGCAGGCCCTACAGAATCTTTGGTCAGGTAACGTTTCGGATCCGCATTTGTGACAAGTCATACCGATCTCGCTCGCACGCTGTGAGTTTGATATACGAATCGCCGGTTATCGACAGTTCGCGTTTCATTCCCCAAAAGTTGCACATTCAGCCGAACAAGGATAACCGCACGAGAGGGTTGGTAACCATTCCGCGCGTTGACACCCCATTTTTGACCGCTATAATGGCCCTTTTGCGCACAGCGCTCTAGAATCGTTTATCGCGTCTGTGGCAGGTAGTAATGCGGATCGAGCTGGAAAATCTGGAAGATGGCAGGGGCAGTTTCGCTCACACCTATCAACCTGAAGAGCTCAATCTGGTGGACGAGCGGGTCAGAGTTACTGAACCGATAGTAGTAGACGGTCGGGTCAGGTCGTCAGGTAGTGAGATACAAGTCTCCGGTCGCGTTGAAACGAAAGTAAACGTCGAATGCGATCGATGCCTGAAGACGATCGAAATGCCCGTATCGGCCGGCTTTAAACTGCAATACATAAGTGGTCAGGATTACGAAAGCAGTCACGCCGCTGAACTGACCTCTGACGAAATGAGTTTGTCGGTGTTCGACGGCGAAGCGATCGATATCGACGAGATTGTGAGGGAACAAATCCTTCTTTCAGTTCCCGATCGTGCTCTTTGTGACGAGAACTGCAGAGGGATTTGTTCAGTCTGCGGGACGAACCTCAACAGCGGTTCGTGCGAATGCACTTCACCGCAGGTTGATCCGCGGTGGGAAGCATTAAAGAAGTTCAAGACAGATTTGTAGGGTGCCCGTCAGTGGGCGCGCCATTTAAGAGAATCGAACAGCGCGCCCACTGAGGGATGCCCAACAAAGATTTAATAACGGAGTAGTTATGCCAAATCCAAAACGACGACATTCGAAAGCTCGACGCGGCAAGCGTCGCACGCATGATGCTTTACGGGTGCCGCAAACAACACTTTGTCCGAATTGTCGTGAACCGCGCCTGCCCCATCGCGTATGCCCGAAGTGCGGTTACTACAAGGGCCGCGAAGTCGTACAAGTAGAACAGACCTAACACACACTGTGCGATCCAGGTCGAAGAATGAAGTCCCGTTAACGGGCAAGGTCGTTCTCGACGGAATGGGAAGCGACCACGCGCCACACGCTGAAATTGATGGCGCGCTCGCAGCCGCGCGTGATTTCGGTGTTGGTGTCATTCTCGTGGGCCAGTCGCAGAAACTCGAACCCGAGTTGCGACGTTGCGGTTGGCACGGTGATGGTGATCAAGGTATCGAGCTCGTCGAAGCGCCTGAAGTGATCGCGATGGATGATCCCGTTGCGACATCAGTCAGACGTAAGAAAAAGAGTTCTTTGAGAATCGGAACGAAGCTGGTTGGTGACGGTAAAGCTGACGGCTTCGTTTCGGCCGGCAATACCGGTGCAGCAATGGCAACCGCCAAGATGGTGATTGGTACGCTGCCCGGAGTTGATCGACCGGCACTAGCAGCGTTGATTCCCACAAAAGTTGGGCGTCCCTGCTTGTTGCTTGACGTGGGCGCTAATTCTGAATGCAAGCCGCATCACCTGGCGCAGTTTGCGATCATGGGAGATGCGTATTCACGATCAGTGCTTGGGACAGTCAAACCGTCAGTCGGGTTGATGAGTATCGGCGAAGAAGAAGCGAAGGGGAACGATCTAACCAAAGAGGCGTTCCCTTTATTGCGTCAGCTGAACAACATCAATTTCGTCGGGAATGTTGAAGGCCGGGATGTTTTTTCAGGAGCGGTGGATGTGATCGTCACCGATGGCTTCACGGGAAACGTGATGTTGAAGCTCTCTGAAGGTCTGACGGAAGCAATGCTCTCGATGATCAAGAAAGAGCTTAGCATTTCAGCGGTCACAAAAGCCGGTGGAGTTCTTGTAAAGCCGGCTTTCAGGAATATTAAGAAGCGACTGGATTATTCGGAATACGGCGGCGCGCCATTGTTGGGTGTGAGTCGCATCGTTGTGATAGGCCACGGCCGTTCAAATGCACGCGCAATTCGCAATGCGATTAAAAGCGTGAAAGAGTTTTCTGAGAACCGCGCCGGCGAACGAATCGAGAAGGGAATTGCGGAATCGAACGAGTTGCAGTCGTTTGCGGTGGCGTCGAGCTGACCTGGTGCTTGGTACTTTGTACTTTGTCCTTGGTACTCGAATACGGAGAACGAAACACAAAGAACTAAGGACAAAGTACAAAGTACCAAGTACAAAGCACGTATTTGTTTAGCTTTTCTTATTCTTATTGATATATTACGGGTTCCCTTTATAGCTTGAGGCAATACATGTCGAACCAACGCGCAGGAATTCTGGGCACAGGACACTCTTATCCCGAAGGGATTTTGACGAACGATGATCTTGCGAAGCTCGTCGAAACTTCAGACGAGTGGATCACTACGCGCACCGGCATTAAACAACGACGTAAAGCAGCCCCAGGTGAATACACGTCAATGTTCGCTGTTCGTGCGGGCCGCCAGGCGATTGAGCGCGCGCGTCTCGATCCTTCTGACATTGATTTACTAATCTGCGCAACGGTCACTCCAGATCAAATACTTCCTTCCACTGGCTGCATCATTCAAGCTGAACTCGCCTGCAACAACGCTGCTGCGATGGACGTCGTGGCTGCATGCTCCGGCTTTCTCTACGGAGTGTCGCTCGCGAATTCGATGATTCGGACAGGACAATCAAAATATGCGCTTGTTATCGGCGCTGAGATCTTGACGCAATATGTCGACTACACCGATCGCCAAACGTGCGTGCTTTTCGGTGACGGTGCCGGAGCAGCGGTGCTTGGTCCAGTTGACGGTAATCGTGGAATACTGGCAGCGAAGATCAAATCTGACGGACGGTACGAAGAGCAGTTGTATTCTCCCGGTGGAGGAACGCGACGTCGTCCAACCGCGGAGACTCTGGCGGCAGGCGATCACTTCTTCAAGATGAGAGGGAATGAACTATTCAAGGTTGCCGTGCGTTCCATGACCGAAATCTCTCGTGACGTGTTAGAGACGTCAGGACTGTCGTCGAATGACGTCGATCTGGTTATTCCGCATCAGGCCAATCAAAGGATTACGGAAGCTGTTGCGAGCAAGCTCAATATTGATCTGAGCAAGGTATATTCAAACATCGCAGTACACGGCAATACATCATCAGCCTCGATACCCATTGCGCTCGATGAGTGTGTCGAATCCGGAAGAGTGAATGATGGCGACGTCCTGCTCTTAACGTCGTTCGGCGGCGGCGTAACCTGGGGCAGTGTCGTGATGCGTTGGTAGCGAGGGAGCATTCGATTGGCAATTGCCTGTTTATTCCCGGGCCAGGGTTCGCAATCTCCGGGCATGGGAAAAGACCTGGCGGATGATTATTCAGTTTCGCGTCAGGTCTTTGAAGAAGTCGACGATGCGTTAGGGATTCCACTATCGCGTTTGTGTTTTGAAGGACCGGCTGAAGAACTTCAGCTGACTGAAAATACACAACCAGCGATTCTGTCAGTCTCGATTGCTGCGTACCGAGCGCTTGAGGCGAATGGCTTCCGGGCACCTGCGTTTGTAGCAGGTCACAGTCTCGGTGAGTACTCCGCGCTGGTTGCGGCAGGCGTGTTGAGTTTATCGGACGCAGTGAAAACAGTACGCGCACGCGGCCGCTACATGCAGGAAGCCGTGCCGGTAGGAGTCGGTGCAATGGCGGCAGTGATGGGTGCCGAGCTGGACGACATTGAAAAGGTATGTAGAGATGTCAGCGGAGACGAGGTTTGTTCTCCTGCGAACATCAACTCGCCGAATCAGGTTGTTATTGCCGGCCACGCTACTGCAATCGATCGTGCAGTTGAGGCGTTGAAAGAAATCGGTGCGAAACGCGTCATCAAGTTGAACGTGAGCGCACCATTTCACTGCGCGTTAATGAAACCTGCGCAGGATCGACTGGAAAAGGATCTTGAGCAGTTATCGTTCAGCGAAGCCAAGACGCCGGTAGTCACGAACGTCGATGCAGCAATAACAAAAGATCCGGCGGTGATGCGTGACTCATTGGTCAGACAAGTATCTTCGCCTGTTCGATGGCTTGAATCGATGAGGTTGTTGTTCGATCAGGGAGTTCAAACATTTGTTGAAGTTGGACCGGGTAAGGTACTTTCTGGCTTAATGCGCCAAATCAGTCGCGATGTGCACTGTTTCAATGTCGAAGATGCCGCGAGTCTGCAAGCAGCGGTAGATAAGGCTTCGGCGAATTCGTAATTGACTATCAAAATCAAGAGGAGCAAACGAGATGCCCGATCAAGAGATCGAGAATAAGGTTAAGCAGATTATCGTTGACGAATTGGGAGTCGACGAAAACGAGGTTACGCCAAACGCGAGATTTATCGACGACCTCGGCGCGGATTCGCTGGACACAGTTGAACTGGTGATGCGCTTTGAAGAGGAGTTTGGCATAGAGATACCCGACGAGGATGCTGAAAAGATCCAGAGTGTGCGCGATGCCTACAACTACATCGATCAGCACAAGAAGTAGTGAGTTGTGAAAGTTGTTTTTGGAGTGTGGTCCCGACAAGTCGGGATCGCCGCTTTGAGACCATCGCAGTGACAAGTCACCGCACTCCAAGAAACCTACTTCAAAGGAGTTTAAGTTGACACGTCGTGTTGTTGTCACGGGCTTGGGGTTAGTAACTCCAGTTGGCAATTCTGTCGAAGAAACGTGGACTGCGTTGATGAATGGCCGCAGCGGTGCGGACTACATCAAGAAGTTCGACGCAGAAAAGTTTCCGGTGAAATTTGCCTGCGAAGTCAAAGACTTCGATCCCCTGAAATATGTCGAGAAGAAGGAGGCGCGCAAGATGGGCGCCTTCATTCAGTATGCGGTGGCTGCTTCGCAGGAAGCGGTACTCGATTGCGGGTTGAAGATCACTGATGACATCGCAGAGCAGGTCGGAACTTACATCAGCAGCGGAATCGGGGACTTCTGGGCGATCGAACGTGAGCATTCGAAGTTACTGAACGACGGTCCAGGCCGTGTCTCGCCTTTCTTCATACCTTCCGCGATTGTAAATCTCGCCTCGGGGCAGGTCTCAATTCGTCATAACGCAAAAGGGCCTAACTCGGCGACTGCGACGGCGTGTTCGGCCGGAGCCCACGCGATCGGAGATAGCTTTAAGTTGATTCAGCGTTCTGCCGCGGACGTGATGATCTGCGGAGGTGCTGAGTCGGCCATCACTCCGATGAGTGTTGCTGGCTTTGGCGCCATGCGGGCGCTATCCACGCGAAATGATGATCCCGTCGGAGCATCGCGACCTTTTGAGCGGGATCGTGATGGATTCGTAATTGGCGAAGGCGCTGGAATCATGATTCTTGAAGAGCTGGAGTTTGCACGCAAGCGAGGCGCAAGGATCTACGCGGAAATTGTTGGATACGGCATGACCTCTGATGCGTTTCACATCACCATGCCTGACGAAACGGGTTCAGGCGCGATTCGTGTAATGCGGAAGACGTTGGAAGATGCTGGGGTTGGACCTGAGGTTGTCGGATACATCAACGCGCACGGCACCTCAACGCCCTACAACGACAAGTTTGAAACGAAGGCAATCAAAACGGCTTTCGGCGACCACGCATACAAGCTTGCGGTTAGCTCAACGAAATCTATGACGGGCCACCTGCTCGGCGCAGCGGGGGGAATCGAAGCGATTTTTTCGACGCTGGTAATTGATCGAAAGGTTTTGCCACCGACGATCAACTACGTGAACCCTGATCCCGACTGTGATCTTGATTATGTGCCGAATGAACCGCGGCCGGCTGACATTGATTACGTGCTTTCGAACAGTTTCGGATTTGGCGGGACAAACGCGGCGTTGTTGTTTAAGCGGTACGAAGGTTAGGAGTACTTCGTATTTAGTACTTGGACCTTAGTAATTGTTCCTGCGGGCCGGCAACAAAGTACAAAGCACAAAGTACGAAATACAAAGTACAAAGCAAAAACCCAAAGCACATTTAGACCGATGAAAATAGTCGTTCTCATGAAACAGGTCGCGAACAAAGACGCGATCCTGCGAATTAATAAAGAAGCAACCTGGATCGAAGAAGCGGATCTCTCGTTTGAAGTCAGCGAGTCAGACGGTTATGCGCTCGAAGAAGGACTGCGCGTGCGAGAGAAGCTCGGTGGCGAAGTCGTTGTCGTTTCAATGGGACCTCAGCGAGTCAAGAGCGTAATCAAAGACGCACTCGCACGTGGAGCCGATCGCGCCATTCATATCGTCGGCGACAATCTGGCCCATCTTTCGCCTTATGCAGCGGCGGGTTTGTTGGCTGATGCGATTCGGGATGAGAAGCCCGATCTCGTGATGACTGGTCTTCAGTCGGACGATTACGGCTACGGTCAAACAGGCGTGATTGTCGCTGAACTGCTCGGGTTGCCCCACGCGACCATCGTCATCGAAGTAGATGCGAATGCTGACAAGTTCCGCGTGAAGCGGGAACTCGAGAGTGGCTGGTACCAGTGGTACACG
>Ga0070690_100001186_pt1 | contig 13430 bp, 11 predicted proteins | sample KBSS33HmetaG_FD_64671 | JGI IMG/M metagenome (GOLD analysis project Ga0070690, IMG submission 64671) | Switchgrass rhizosphere microbial communities from Kellogg Biological Station, Michigan, USA - KBS S3-3H metaG | ecosystem: Host-associated > Plants > Roots > Rhizosphere ... | reverse complement strand
GGATCTGAAAAACAAGCAGCGCCGCGGCACCCCTCATCCGCTGTTGAAAGGCAAAACGCTCGGTCTTCTATTTCAAAAGCCGTCGACACGGACGAGAGTATCATTTGAGGCCGGCATGCATCAGTTGGGCGGCCATGCCATGGTCCTGCCGATGGCCGACATCCAGTTGTCGCGCGGGGAAAGTGTGGCGGATACGGCCCGCGTGTTGTCCCGGTATCTCGATGCGATCGTCATTCGGACCTATGACCATGCCACGGTCGAGGAGTGGGCTCGCGAAGCTACCATGCCGGTCATCAATGGGCTGACCGATCTCAGTCATCCGTGCCAGGCCTTGTCAGACCTGCTCACGATCAAGGAAAAAAAGGGGAGGCTCAAGGGGATCAAGATCGCCTATGTCGGGGACGGGAACAATGTGGCGAATTCCCTCATCGAGGCCGCGGCCAAAATGGGCATGACAATCACACTCGGTTGTCCTTCAGGCTATCAGCCGGACCAGCATGTGGTCGACCTGGCACGGCTACAGGCCGCCAAGACCGGCGCCGTCATTGAACTGGGCCAGGACCCCCACGTCGCCGTGAAGGAAGCAGACGTCGTTTATGCCGATGTGTGGATCAGTATGGGGCGGGAACGAGAACAGGCCAGACGGCTACGGGTGTTCGCCCCGTATCAGGTCAACAGCCGTCTCGTGGCCAGAGCCAAGCCCGATGCGATCGTGATGCATTGTCTGCCCGCGCACCGCGGGGAGGAAATCACCGCCGACGTGCTGGAGGGGCCTCAATCCGTCGTCATCGATCAGGCGGAAAACCGGCTGCACATGCAGAAGGCCATTTTGACGCAACTGTTAGGGAAAGGGAGACAAGGGCGACGATGAATCGCGGCATCACAAAAATCGTACTGGCTTATTCTGGAGGGCTCGATACCTCCGTCATTCTGAAGTGGTTGCAGGAAACCTACGAGGCGGAAGTCATTGCGTTCTGCGCCGATTTGGGCCAGGGCGAAGACCTGCAGGCCATCAAGGCCAAGGCGCAAAAGTTGGGCGTCAGGAAGGTCTATGTCGAGGACCTGCGTGAGACGTTCGTCAAAGAGTACGTGTTTCCGATGCTGCGCGGTAACGCTATGTATGAGGGGTCCTATTTGCTAGGCACCTCGATCGCTCGTCCGTTGATTGCCCGCCGGCAGGCGGAAATCGCGCTCAAGGAAGGCGCCGAAGCCGTGTCGCACGGAGCGACGGGGAAGGGAAACGACCAGGTCCGCTTCGAGCTGACGTATATGGCGTTGGCGCCGGGGTTGAAGATCATTGCGCCGTGGCGCGAGTGGACGATGCGGTCACGCCGCGAGCTGATCGAATATGCGGATCGGCATGGCATTCCCGTGACGGCGACCAAGGCGAAGCCATACAGCATGGACCTCAACCTGTTCCACGTGAGCTATGAAGGCGGCATTCTTGAAGACCCGTGGGAATCGCCGCCGGACGAGATCTTCCAGATGACGGTGTCGCCGGAAAAAGCTCCCAACAAACCGCTGGAAGTGGAGATCGACTATGAGGCCGGCAACCCTGTGTCGGTAGACGGGAAGAAAATGAATCCGGCCGCGCTGCTCGCCCATCTGAACAAGTTGGGCGGCGCACACGGCATCGGGCGGGTCGATCTGGTCGAAAATCGCTATGTCGGCATGAAGTCCCGCGGTGTCTATGAAACGCCGGGCGGTACAATCCTTCACGTGGCGCACCGTGGCTTGGAGTCATTGACCATGGACCGCGAGGTCTTGCATTTAAGGGACAGTCTGATCTCCCGCTACGCCGGCTTGATCTACAACGGGTATTGGTTCAGTCCCGAACGTGAGATGCTGCAAGTCGCGATCGATGAGGCGCAGCGGGACGTCAGCGGTACAGCGCGCGTGAAACTCTACAAAGGCAGTTGCACCTTGGCGGGACGGAAATCGAAGCGCTCCCTCTACCGCCTCGACATTGCGACCTTCGAAGAGGACGAAGTCTACAACCAGAAGGACGCGGAGGGTTTCATCCGCCTGAACGCCTTGCGGTTGAAGATCCGTGCTCAACGCAAGAAAGCCTCGTCCTGATGACGAAGGGCCTGACAGACAACGGATTTGGCAAGGGGAAGGCCTGGAGCGGTCGGTTTCGTGAGCGAACGCATCGGCTGGTCGAAGCGTTTACCGGCTCGGTGACCGTGGATCGACGGCTCTACGCGCAGGACATCCAGGGCAGCATCGCCCACTGTAAAACCTTGGAGAAGGCGCGCGTCCTGACCGCGAGCGAGACACGGACGATTGTGCGGGCGCTCGAAGCGGTCAAAACCGAGTTGGACCGCGGCCGCTTCAAATTTGCTCCGCAGGATGAAGACATTCACATGGCGATCGAGCGCCGGCTCACAGAGTTGATCGGTCCCTTGGGCGGCAAGCTGCATACCGGCCGAAGCCGCAACGATCAGGTGGCGTTGGACGTCCGGCTCTATCTCCGCGGTCAACTTGAGGAGTTCGCCAAACGGCTTCAGGACTGTCAGCGCGTACTCGTGGCAAAGGCGAAGGCGCATCGTACCGTCGCAATGCCAGGCTATACCCACCTCCAGCGGGCGCAGCCGGTGTTGCTCGCGCATCATCTTCTGGCCTATGTTGATATGCTCGAACGGGACAAAGGCCGCATCCAGGATGCGCATAAACGGCTGAACGTCATGCCTCTGGGATCCGGGGCTCTGGCGGGCACCAATTATCCGGTGGATCGGCGCTATACGGCCGGGTTACTGGGGTTTCCCCAGGTCACCACGAACAGCCTCGACGCGGTTTCCGACCGCGATTTCATGATAGAAGTTGCCGCGGCCCTGTCGATTACGATGATGCACTTGTCCCGGTTGAGCGAAGAGCTCATCCTGTGGTCATCCCAAGAATTCGGATTCGTCGATCTCCCGGAGGGATTTTGCACGGGCAGCAGCATGATGCCCCAAAAGAAGAATCCCGACGTGCCGGAGTTGATCCGGGGCAAAACTGGCCGGGTCTATGGCCAGCTAATGAATCTTTTGACCACGATGAAGGCACTTCCCTTGAGTTATAATCGGGACTTGCAGGAGGACAAGCCGGCGCTGTTCGACGCTCTGGACACGGTGACGGCGTCGCTTCTTGTCTTGACGGAATTGATGCGTCGGCTCAAAGTAAACCGGGAGAGCTTGAAACAGGCCGTTCAGGGCGGAGGACTGCTGGCGACTGAACTGGCCGATTATCTGGTCGGTAAGGGCATGCCCTTTCGCGAAGCCCATGGCGTCACAGGCCGAGTGGTACGGTCGGCGCTGGAACGCGGACGCGAGTTCACGTCCTTTACGCTCGAAGAGCTGCGGCAGTTCTCGGACCGCTTCGACAAGGGCGTCTTTGCACGGCTGACGGTGCAGGCGGCGATTGATCGGAAGGCCCAGATCGGCGGGACGGCCAGAGGTCAAGTCGAGCAGCGGATCAAACAACTGGAACGGCTGTTATCGTGAAGGGAAGCGTTGTTGTTTTCGCGGCATGGATGTCTGCGGCCTGCGGTGTTATTGGAGCGCCGATCCCTCCCGAGGATGTGGGCGTCGCGCCGGTCATTGAGCGGCAAAAACGGCTCGATGCGCTGGACGCGGCCAAAAAGCAGGAAGCGGAGGACGCTCCGGTGGTGCTGGAGCCACAGGGTCAGGACGTGGATTTACCACCACTCCATCCTGTCGGGACGCGGTAAGGGTGTAAACTATGAAGCAAACGATCTGAGCCTTATGGCGAAGTGGAGGAAGGACCGATGACACTGATCCAACCGACGCGACAGGGACAGCTGCTAAAGTCTCCGATGAATAAGCGGCTCTTGCTCGTCGACCCTTATCCTCGGAACAACCAGTATCATCTTACGGCGTCGGAGAGACGAGCCGTCTGGTTTCCGAAACTGAGCTTACCGACGATTGCGGCCTATACCCCCGAGCACTGGGATGTCGATCTGGTCGATGAAGCGGTGGAGGACATCGACTTCGATCATCCCTGCGACATGGTCGGCCTTTCGATCATGACTTGCTACGCTCCTCGGGCCTACGAGATCGCCAAAGAATTCAGAAAGCGGGGCAAGACGATCGTCATGGGAGGCGTGCATCCGACCTATTGTCCGGACGAAGCGCTCCAGCACGCAGACGCCATTGTCTGCGGCGAGGCCGAAGATCTCTGGCCACGATTGGTCGAGGATTATGAAGCCGGCACCATGCAGCGGATCTACAAGATGACCGCGTTTCCTTCTTTGGAACGATACAAACCTCCCCGCGTCGAGTTGTTGAGCCCTGACTCCTACATGACCCGGCAGTGCAGCTTCACGACGAGAGGCTGTCACTTCGACTGCGAGTTTTGCAGTGTCTCGCCATTCAACGGCAAGACCACGAGGCGCCGGCCGGTTGACGAGGTGGTGTCGGAACTCAAGAACGTGCAACGGTGGGTTCGAAGCGAACTCGTCGAACGCATCCGCGACGAACCGTTATGGCGGGCCTTCCTCTCGACGCTGAAGATCCGGATCGGCCTCGAAGACGGCAGCATCGTCGCCTTCGTCGACGACCTGCACAACAGCAACCGGGCCTACTGTCGCGAACTCTGGACGGCCCTCAAGCCGCTAAAGATCAAGTGGGGCTGCCAATCCACCCTGTTTTTGGGCGACGACGAAGAGATGGTGAAACTGGCCGCGGAAAGCGGCTGCGTCTCAGTGTTTGTCGGCATGGAGTCCCTCGACGAAGACAGCCTCGATGAAACCAATAAGCCGTTCAATCGGGTGCAGAAGTTTTCACAAGAGATCAAGATGTTCCATAAATACGGCATTATGGTGAATCCCGGCATCGTGTTCGGATTCGACAACGACGATGAGGCGGTGTTCGAGCGGGCCGTCGATTTTCTGACGAAGAACCACGTCGAGCTCGCGTACTTCAACGTACTCACCCCTTTACCCGGAACCGCATTGTTCGATCGGTACAACAATGCCGGACGGATCTTCGACCGGGATTGGTCAAAGTACGACGGAAAACATGTGGTGTTCCAACCGAGCCGCATGACCCCGGAGCAGCTTCAGGAAGGGTTTCACTGGGCGAACCACCAGTTCTATTCGTTGCCCAACATTTGGTACCGGCTCGCCGGCACCAAGCAGAGGTTGGTCGCCCGGTGGGAAATGAACCGCGAATTCCGCAAATTGGTGAAACGAAGCTGTCCGAAGGGGAATTTGTCTCCGCTCGCGGCGGTACTCAAGAATCTGCAGGCGAAGCTGCCCGTGCTCGATACAGATCACCTCATTCCCAGCGCGCTGCACGCGCTCAAGCAGCGGTTCGATCCGAAAGCACCCTCGGCGCAGCAATTGATGCTGAACATCAAGGTGAAGCGGCACGATAAGTTCGCTGCGCTGTTCATGGATCTCGATGGAGCCCTGGATCGGTTGAACGTGCACGAGCTAATCAATCGAATCACAGAAGCGGCCGAAAAGGCGAAGATGGACATCATCGTGAATTTCGAACACCTGAAACTTGCGGCGCCCGACGCACTGAAGGCGCTCGTGGATTCAGATGCCATCAAGGCCGCCGTCCCGCACGTCAAGGTGCGATATCGGAAGTTCAAGGACGCGTTCGAGACCTCCATGCAAGGCCTGTCCCTGGTCGGTCTGGAAATGCTGATTGAGGATTTTCAAGATGCATAATTTTGAATACCGACAGGGGGAGCTGTACTGCGAGCAGGTTCCGGTGAGTCGGATCGCCAAAGAGGCCGGTACGCCCTGTTACGTCTATAGTCATGCGACACTGATCCGGCACATTCGTGCCTATGACAGCGCCTTCAAGAACGTTCCCCATCTCATTGCCTTTGCCATGAAAGCGAACTCCAATCTGGCGATTCTACGTCTGATGGCGAAGGAAGGCAGCGGTGTAGACATCGTCTCCGGTGGAGAATTATTTCGTGCGCTGAAGGCCGGGGTGTCGCCGTCCAAAATCGTCTTTGCCGGGGTGGGGAAGAATGCCGAGGAGATTCGAGATGCCTTGAAGGCGGGCATTTTGATGTTCAATATCGAGTCGTCGGCCGAGATGCATGCCATCAACGACGTGGCCGCGTCGGTAGGCAAGATTGCGCCGGTCGCGCTGAGGATCAATCCCGACATCGATCCCAAGACGCATCCCTACATTTCGACGGGGCTAAAGAAGAGCAAATTCGGCATTGCCTCCGACCGGGCGTTGGAAGAATTTCGTGTGGCGTCGACGCTCCGGCACATTCACATCGTGGGTGTCCACGCACATATCGGTTCGCAGTTGACCGAAGTCACGCCCTTCGTCGAGTCCTTGAAAAAAGTCATCGCGCTCATCAACACCCTTAAGGGGCAAGGCATCAACATCCGATATCTCAACATCGGCGGCGGACTGGGTATCACGTACTCGGACGAGAAACCGCCTCTCCCGCATGAGCTGGCCGACGCCGTCTCCCCGCTCGTGGCGGGAATGGATCTCACGTTGGTCATGGAGCCCGGCCGCGTGATCGTCGGCAATGCCGGTATCCTGGTGACGAAGGTCCTGTACGAAAAAATCGGCGAGAGTAAGCGATTCATCATCGTGGATGCGGCGATGAACGATCTGATCAGGCCGAGCCTGTATAGCGCCTACCACGACATTCGTCCGGTGTCGGAAGCCCTGATCCACCGGCCGAAACATTCCGTCGATGTTGTGGGACCCGTCTGTGAATCAGGTGATTTTCTGGCCAAGGATCGCACGCTGCCTGAGGTCAAACCTGGGGATTTGCTGGCGGTCATGAGTGCGGGTGCCTATGGATTCGTGATGGCCTCCAATTACAATTCGAGGCCGCGCGTGCCGGAGGTGCTGATCAAGGATAATGAAGTGCATGTCATCCGCACCAGGGAGAGTTATGAAGATCTCGTCCGAGGTGAGACGGTTCCCGGTTTCTTGAATTGACCGGCCTCAGACCGAACGAGGATGACGGCGGTGCACACGTGAGGAGTCTTCAAGTGAGGGAGTGTTGATGTTTAGCGGATCAATCATTGCGATCGTCACGCCCTTCCGCAATGGCAAGATCGATGAGCGTGCGTTCGCCGATCTGATCGAATGGCAGATCGCAAACGGCACTAACGGGATCGTGCCATGCGGCACGACAGGAGAGTCCGCCACGTTGACGCATGAGGAGCACCACCGCGTGGTGAAACTCACGGTCGAAGTCGTCAATCGGCGAGTGCCGGTGATCGCGGGGACGGGATCCAACAGCACTGATGAAGCCATCTCGCTGACCCGACACGCCCGAGAAGCCGGCGCAGACGGGGCCTTGCTCATTACGCCCTATTACAATAAGCCGACGCAGGAGGGCCTGTATCGCCATTACAAGGCCGTGGCCGAGGCGGTGGACATCCCGCAGGTGCTGTATAACATTCCTGGCCGCACGGGAGTGAATATGTTGCCGGCCACGGTCGCGCGTCTTGCCGTCATGAAAAACATCGTGGGGATCAAAGAGGGAAGCGGATCCGTTCAGCAGGCCTCCGACATTGCGCAGGCGTGCGGTGATCGGCTGACCGTACTGGCCGGCGACGACGCGTTGACCTTGCCCATGATGGCCGTGGGGGCCAAAGGGGTGATCACCGTGACCGCCAATGTCATGCCGAAGGAGATGGCACAGCTGGTTGCCTCCTTCCTTGCAGGGCGCGTCGACGAGGCCCGTCGCATCCACTTTGCGCTTTCGCCGCTCTTTGCCGCCTTGTTCTATGAAACGAACCCCATTCCCATCAAGGAAGCGCTGGGCATGATGGGCAAGATTGATTCAGAACTGCGGCTGCCGCTTTGCGCCATGAGCACCGATAACCGCAATCAGTTGGCCCGCGTCATGAAAGAACTGCGGTTGATCTAACCCTTCGTCATCCTGAAAGCTCAGATCCCATGATCAACGTCATTGTCGCCGGGGCCGCTGGCCGAATGGGAAGCCGCTTGATCGCCCTCATCAAGGAATCCACTGCTTTGACGCTGGCAGGTGCCCTCGAGGGAAAGGGCCATCACGCGCTGGCGGCGGACGCCGGTGAGGTGGCTGGTGTCGGGAAAATGGGGGTGCCGGTTACCGATGATCTGCTATCGCTGCTCGAACAGGGCGAGGTCGTGATCGATTTTTCAGCGCCCGAGGCAACGCTGGGGCATCTTCGAGCCGTCGCTCAGCAGAGGCGGGCGATGGTCATCGGAACGACCGGTTTTAGTGCCGCTCAACTGGAGGAACTCAAGTCCCTCGCTCGGCAGGTCCCCTGCGTGTGTTCTCCCAACATGAGCGTCGGGGTGAATCTGATCTACAAGGTGATCGGTGAAATGGCCAGAACGTTGGGGGAGGAGTACGATATCGAGGTTATCGAGGCCCATCATCGACTCAAGAAGGACGCCCCGAGCGGGACGGCCCTCAAGATTGCTGAGGTGTTGGCCCAGGCCGTCAATCGGGACCTCGATCAGGTCGGCGTCTATGCCAGAAGGGGTCTGGTCGGGGAACGAAAGAAGCAGGAAATCGGCATCCAGACGATTCGCGCCGGCGACATTGTTGGCGATCACACGGTGCTCTTCGGTGGAATGGGTGAACGAATCGAAGTGACCCACAGGGCCAGCAGCCGCGATACCTTTGCCCGCGGAGCGCTACGCGCAGCTCGCTGGGTGGTCAAGCAGTCTCCCGGGATCTACGATATGATGGATGTGCTGAACCTCAAGTAGCGCCCGGGGCAGGACATACCGCAGAAAAAAACGGAGCTACGCTTGTGCGGCGTAGTGCTCGTCAGCAACGATCGGGAAAGAGGTCATGGTCTCAATGTCTAGCAGTAAGCGGACGAGGTTCCTGATCCGCAGCTTTCCGACGACCACAGTTCAAGCACGCAAACACCATGATCGCAAGCCCGGCATTCAAGTCTACTGCCCGTTCCGGTAACATTGTTCCGCGACATTTATCACAGGTCTTCATGGAGTTCACTGTACCATTCACCCCTTGAGCTGCCTATCCATCGGAAGTACGGGGAAAGACGGGATTTAGCCCTGGGAAAAGACGGCGGGCTAGGCCATTCGTGCTAAATCGGTTCCTTTCAACACGGTGTATTTTCGGAAACTACCGGCGGGCGGGTCTTGTTGACAGAGCGGCAACCGTCACATAGGATTGTGTGGTCACGGTCGTGCTCCCACTATGTATAGAATTATCTTCATCCTCATCCTCCTGATCATCCTGTATTTCCTTCTCCGGAGTGCGTTTCGAGAGTTCGGTGGCCGCCAGACCGAGCGTGCTTTGCCGAGGAGCAAAGACCAGATGGTGCAGGATCCGGTCTGCCGTGTCTTTGTTCCACGGGGCTCAGCGGTGACGGAAGTCATCGGGGGACAGACGTATTGTTTCTGCAGCCAGGGCTGTGCAGCGACGTTTCAAAAACAGATGACGGGATAGGACGCGATGAAGATCAACACCCGGAGTAGCTGTAGTCGTCGAGTTTTTCTTCCTTGTCGAATTTGAGCGTGATCTCGCACTGATTGGGTTTGAAGTTGAAGAGAGGCGGGCCGGACTTTCCGCCGGCAATCCGATAGTAGGTCCAGGTTTCACCGCCGAAAAACCTGGGAGCCTTGCCGCTGGGTTCACCCCAATTCTTGACGAACCAGGCTTTGTCCTTCCCCTGCAACTCGGCCGGTTTCAAGGATTGTTCGAGGTATGGATTTCCTCCGCAGCCGGAGAGGAGCAGACATCCAGCCAGTAGGCACGCCCACCGTGGCATCATGAGGAATTCTCCTGGATTGAAAGCGATTCAGCCGCGGGTGGATTCTAGCTGCCGGTCCCACACGTGTCAAACAAAGAGCCGTTTGCATGATCCGTTGGTTCTACTTACAATGAGTGAGCGTAGCCATTCCTCACGAGAATTCACGAGCCGGAGACATGAAAGGACATCGCCATGAAATTCTTTCTTGATACTGCCAGCGTGAAAGAAATCCAAGAGGCCGCCAGCCTTGGGTTGCTGGACGGAGTTACCACCAATCCCTCGCTGGTGGCAAAAGAAGGTCGGGTCTTCCGGGAAGTGCTCGTCGAGATTTGCAATATCGTCGACGGACCGATCAGCGCCGAAGTGGTAAGCATTGAAGCCGACGCGATGGTCAAGGAAGGACGTGAACTGGCAAAAATCCACAAAAATATCGTGGTGAAGGTCCCGTTGATTGCGGAAGGGCTCAAGGCGACGAAGCGCCTGACCGCCGAGGGCATCAAGGTCAATGTGACCTTGTGCTTCTCACCAACGCAAGCGCTTCTGGCCGCCAAGGCCGGCGCCTGGTGCGTGTCTCCGTTCATCGGCCGATTGGACGATATTAGTTCGAACGGGATGGAGTTGATTCGCCAGATCGTGACCATTTACAAGAACTACGATTTCAAAACGTACGTGCTCGTGGCGAGCGTTCGACATCCTCAACATGTGGTCGAAGCGGCCTTGGCCGGAGGCCACATCTGCACGATGCCGTTCGCGATCTTCCAGCAGATGGTCAAGCATCCCTTGACCGATATCGGCCTGAAGAAATTTCTCGCGGATTGGGATTCCCAAAACAAGAAATAGCGGCTCGGGCGCTCGCGCAGGCCGGAAACCTCCGGTCATGCGCGGCACCGGGACGAGGGTGCGTTAGCCGGTGCGGATGGCGTCTCTGGCATTGGCGAACACGGCATGAAACATCGGTCTGGTCAGTTTTCCGGTGAACGTGTTTTGCTGGCTCGGATGATAGGAGCCGATGAGCGTCACGCCCCATGGCAGCCGGTAGGTCCGCCCGTGACCGAAGGTCGGCAGCGGTGATGGAAGCCGGTGTCCCTCTTCCCTGCAGGCCTTGAGATAGTGATCAAACGCAATCTTGCCCAGACTCACGACGACCCTCAGGTGGTGCAGGAGACGCAGTTCCTCCCTCACATACGGGCGGCAGCGTTCGAACTCCACTGGCATGGGTTTGTTGTCCGGCGGGGCGCAACGCACCGTCGCTCCGATATAGCAATCCGACAAGACCAAGCCGTCATCTCTATGCTGCGAGGTCGGCTGGTTTGCGAATCCAAAGGCGTGGAGGGCCTCATACAACCAGTCGCCGCTCCGGTCCCCGGTGAAGATGCGACCCGTCCGGTTGCCGCCGTGCGCTGCGGGAGCCAGGCCGAGGATGTAGAGGTGTGCAGCCGGATCGCCGAAACCCGGCACGGGACGGCCCCAATAGATCCAGTCCCGATATTGCAGTCGTTTCTCTCTTGCGACCGCCTGCCGGTAGGTCACGAGGCGCGGACAGGCCGTGCAGGAGGCGATGCGTTGATTGAGCATTGTGAGCGATCGCATGGCGAAGGAGTCTAGCACGTTTTCTGAAAGGCGATCCTGCTTGCCGGAGCCAGAGCTTGCTGCTAGATTGACCACCGTAAGGATGCATACGACTCTTCATCAGGGAGGAAAGGTGCGCATGGAGCAGCGTTGGTTGCGCGTGGTGCTTGCCGCAGTGTTTGCACTGATGCTTCCAGTATCCACGAAGGCCCAGCCCCCGGCAGACCCCGCTTCGAAGGAGAGTCCTGCTTCATCCGGAGCCAACGGCGAATCGGACCGCGACCTCCTTCCCGATCTGCTCGACAACTCCAACGAACCCGAAGATCGTCTGGTCATTCTTCCAGAAATCAAGCGCGATGGTGAGCGGTTCTATCTCAGTTCCTTCAAACTTCCGGACAAGCTGACCTTCGCAGGTCAGCCGGTCCCGATGGACAATTGGCAGGTCCGTGAACGCATCGAATACGAGTTTTATCAATTCCTGGAGGATCAGGGCGAGAGCATCATTCTGGCCAAGCGCACGGGCCGCTGCTTTCCCCCGGCGGAACGGCAGTTGGCCGATGCTGGGTTGCCTGACGACCTGAAGTACATGCTGTTGGTAGAGAGCAAATGCATCTCCGCCGCCTACTCGCGTGCCAAAGCCTCCGGCCCCTGGCAGTTCATTCCCTCGACCGGACGGCGGTATCAGCTGAAGAGCGATGCGGTGCGCGATGAGCGGCGGAACCTTGAGATGTCGACGGAAGCGGCGGTCAAGTACCTGAAGTACCTGAAGGATTTTCAGAGCAACGACTGGTTCATGGCCATGGCGTCTTACAATGCCGGTGAAGAGCGCGTTCGCAAGCTGCTTAAGGAACAGAAGATCAGCGATTATTGGAAAATGCACGGGCCGCGGGAGACCATGCGCTATGTGCCGCGAATCATTGCGGCTAAGGAAATTTATTCTCAACCGGAGAAATATCTGGGGTTGAGCAAGAAGGATTTGTATATCCCACTCGAGACCGAAACGGTCACCGTGACGGTCAAAGAGCAGCAGCGTGCGCTCACGACTATCGCCGAGGAATTCGGCACATACTTTCTCGAGCTCAAGTTGCTGAACCCGGAATTCAAGAAAGATTTTCTTCCGCATGGCACGTATCAGATCAAGGTGCCTCGTCAGACGTGTCCGTCCCGTTGCTTCAAGCAAGAGAAGTCTCCCTGAGCGCCGTGACTACGGCGGTCCGGGCTCCCTCGCGGCGTGCTCCTGTCTTCTGACCCCAACCAAGCGATGCGCCTGCCCCCTTCTCCCGTTCGCCCGCTGCTGACCAAAATGGTGAAGGCGGCGCTGGATGCCGTTCATGCCGGTCAGGCCGTCCGGCGTAGTGTTCATAGGGACGGCGATGAACTGATGATCGGGCGTCGCCGCTACGACCTGCGTGACTACAACCGCGTCGTCGTCATCGGAGCCGGAAAAGCGGCCGCCGCAATGGCTCGTGCCATCGAGTCGATCCTGGGACGTCGTGTGGACGACGGGGTGGTCATCGTCAAATATGGCCATCGAGCAGCGACCAAGCGCATTGCCGTGGCGGAGGCCGGCCATCCGCTCCCCGACCGTGCAGGGCTTGCAGCCGCCCAGAGGATCATGGCGCTCGTCGGAGAACTCACGGCTCGGGATTTGTTGGTGGTCCTGCTCTCCGGGGGCGCCTCGAGCCTGATGCCGGCGCCGGTCTCCGGCCTGACGCTCAGGGACAAGCAGCGCGTGAGCGACCTGTTGTTGCGGTGCGGCGCGGGCATCACCGACGTCAACACCGTTCGCAAACATTTGTCGGATCTCAAAGGCGGCCGGCTGGCCGCGCTGAGCGAAGCCACCATTGTTACGCTCGTGCTGTCTGATGTGATGGGCGATGATGTGAGCGTGATCGGCTCGGGGCCGACAGCCCCTGATCCGACGACGTACCGCGATGCCATCCGCTGCTTGCGGCGACACGGCCTCTGGTCAATGATTCCACAGAGCGTTCGAACGCACCTGACGCGGGGCGTCGAGGGTCGCCTGGCCGATACTCCCAAACCTGGGACGAGACGGGTTCGACGCGTTCAACACGAGATCATCGGCAACAATACCATGGCCCTCAAAGCCCTCACGGCAACGGCCCGGTCCGCGGGC
>Ga0070690_100001182_pt1 | contig 13441 bp, 6 predicted proteins | sample KBSS33HmetaG_FD_64671 | JGI IMG/M metagenome (GOLD analysis project Ga0070690, IMG submission 64671) | Switchgrass rhizosphere microbial communities from Kellogg Biological Station, Michigan, USA - KBS S3-3H metaG | ecosystem: Host-associated > Plants > Roots > Rhizosphere ... | reverse complement strand
CCGCGGCGACGCCGAGATGGTTGCTGTCGTCACCGTCTGGTTCGGCTTGCTCGCCACGGGTCTGGCCAACCTGCTGTTCGTCTTCAACCCGTCGCGCGTGGTCATCGGCGGCGGCATCACCGCGCGCGGCCCGGCCTTCCTGCAGGAGTTGCGCGCCGAGATGCGGCTGCGGCTGCGGCCCGAGTTCTACCGCATGTGCGACATCGCGCTCGCGTCGGCAGGCAACCAGGCCGGGCTGCTGGGCGCCGCGCGGCTGTGGCTCACGCAACACGGCGACGTCGCCACGACGGCCGCCAACGAAGGGACGCCATGCAAGTCCTGACCAACCACGTCGGCTTCCTCCCGTCGTCGGCCAAGCGCGCGACCGTGCAGCACGACGCGCCGCTGCAGGCGCAGCCGTTCTCGGTGATCGACCTCGCCACGCGCGAAGTCGTCTTCGGCGGGACGACCATGCCGCTCGCACCGGTCGAAGGCTGGCGCGGCCGCCACTTCGCACGGGCGGACTTCGGCGCGCTGGCGCGCCCCGGCCGCTACGCCGTGATGCTGGACGGCACGTGGCCGCCGGTGCAATCGCAGCCCTTCGAGATCGGCGAGCACCTGTTCGGCAGCCAGATGCTGTCGGACATCGTCCACTACTTCAAGGGCCAGCGCTGCACGGGCCTGTTCGACGACGCCGACCGCCGCGCTCCGCTGCTGGACACGCGCGAGCCGCGCGACGTGCACGGCGGCTGGTACGACGCGTCGGGCGACTGCTCGAAATACCTGTCGCACCTGTCGTACGCCAACTTCATGAACCCGCAGCAGACGCCGCTGGTGACGTGGACGCTGCTGGCCGGCCGCGACGCGATCCCGCCGCAGTCGAAGTGGCTGGACGAGCGCATCGTCGACGAGGCGCTGCATGGCGCCGACTTCCTCGTGCGCATGCAGGCGCCCGAGGGCTTCTTCTATGTGACGGTGTTCGACAAGTGGAGCAAGGACGAGCACCAGCGCGAGATCTGCTCGTACGCGACGCAGAAGGGCATCAAGTCCGCCGACTACCAGGCCGGCTTCCGCCAGGGCGGCGGGATGGCGATCGCTGCGCTCGCACGCGCCGCGGGCGCGCACCGCGACGGCGAGTTCACCCGTGCGCAGTACCTGGCGGCGGCGATCCGCGGCTTCGAGCTGCTCGAGGCGCGCAACGCGGAGTTCCTCGACGACCACGTCGACAACGTGATCGACGACTACTGCGCGCTGCTCGCCGCCACCGAGCTCCACGCGAGGACGCGCGACGCGCAGTGGCTCGCCGCCGCCGGGCGCCACGCCGAGCGGCTGATGGCGCAGCAGGACGCTCAGGGCTTCTACTGGGCCGACCGCGCACGCACGCGCAGCTTCTTCCACGCGAGCGATGCGGGCCTGCCGCACATCGCGCTGATGCGCTTCCTCGAAGTGCTCGCCCAGCTCGATCCCGAGCCGCCGACGCGGCAGATCCGCTCCGCGATCTCGCGCGGCCTGATGTTCGAACTGAGGGCGACCAACGAAACCGACCCCAACCCCTTGGGGTATCCGCGGCAGCACGTCGTGATGCCCGGGCGGGGGCCGTCCACGCAGTTCTTCGTGCCGCACGCCAACGAGAGCGGCTACTGGTGGCAGGGCGAGAACGCCAGACTCGGATCGCTGGCCACCGCCGCGCGCATGGCGGCGCGCCTGGACATCGCTGCGGCCGACGTCGACGCGTCGGTCCACCGCGCGACGCTCGTCGAACCGCTGCGGTCGTACGCGCAGGACGCGCTCGACTGGCTGTTCGGCGCCAATCCGTTCGACACCTGCATGCTGCAGGGCTGGGGCCAGAACCCGCCGCGCTACGAGCCCGGGTTCTGGAACGCGCCCGGCGGCGTCTGCAACGGCATCACGTCCGGCCTGGCCGACGAGAACGACATCGATTTCCGCAAGCCCGAAGAGACCGAACCGGCGCATTCCTGGCGCTGGACCGAGCAGTGGATTCCGCACGCCGCGTGGCTGTTCTGCGCGCTGGCGTACGGGACACCGCCGCCGACAAGACCATGGAACCCGTGACGGACATGTCCGCCGGATTCCCCAATCCCATCGACGCGGACAGACGCTGACCCGGAGCATCTGTAGCCGCCTTCAGAGGCTGCCATGTCCTTTCGCTTGAACCCCTTCGCATCGGCGGCGCTGCTGATGTCCGGAGCGATCACCCCTGCCTGGGCGCAACAGGCCGCGCCAGCGCCCCAACCCGCGGCGTCGGCCGCCCCCGCCGCGGTCGAGGAAACCCAGACGGTCGAGATCAAGGGCATCCGCGCGTCGTATGCCTCCTCGCTGAGCAACAAGAAGAGCGCCGATTCGGTGGTCGAGGTCGTGACCGCCGAGGACGTCGGCAAGCTGCCGGCCAAGAACGTGGCCGACACGGTGCAGCGCCTGCCGGGCGTCAACATCAGCTCCAACTCCGGCGGCGACGGCGCCTTCGCCGATGCGAACCGCGTGAGCATCCGCGGCACCGCGCCGTCGCTGACGCAGACGCTGGTCAACGGCCACAGCGTGGGCTCGGCCGACTGGTTCATCGCCAACCAGGGCGTCAACGGCGGCGCCTCGGGCCGCAGCGTCAGCTACGACCTGCTGCCGGCCGAGATCGTCGGCAAGGTGACGGTCTACAAGACCTCGCAGGCCGACCTGATCGAAGGCGGTGCCACGGGCTCGGTGGACATCGAGACGCGCTCGCCGCTGAGCCTGTCCAGGCAGGTCACGGTCGACGGCGCCATCAGTGCGGTCCACAGCACCTCGACGCGCAGGACCGACCCGCAGCTCAGTGGCCTGGTCGGCTGGAAGAACGACGCCAGGACGGTCGGCGTCATCCTGCAGGCGTTCTCCGAACGGCGCCACGACCGCCGCGACGGACAGGAATTCCTCGGCTACAACACCGTGTCGTTCCAGGACATCTTCGGGCTGGCGCCGATCGACAACCCGGGCAACGACCCCGCGATCGCCGCGCAGAACGCGAGCAACGCCGCGGCGCTGGCGGCCAAGCAGGCCCAGTACCCCGGCCTCGACGGTGCGACCTTCGCCAACAACGTCAATGCGACGCTGCTCGAGATGAGCATGCAACGCAAGGGCGCGATGGTCGACCTGGAATTCAAGCCGACCAACCGGCTGCGGCTGGACTTCAACGGCTTCTACTCGAAGCTCATGCAGACCAACCAGGACTCGAGCCTGGAGACCGAGCAGACGGCGCTGATCGGCATGGGCGTGCTGCCGGACACCTACCAGGTCAACTCCGGCGGCTTGCTGACGCAGGCGACCTGGAACCAGTCGTCCATGCCGGACTACGCCTCGACCGGCGCCTACGTGGCCGACTACGACAAGTACTACCGCCCCGGCGAGAACGCGCGCGTCTATTACGCGGACATCGACGCCGACTTCGCCGCCTCCGACACGCTGCGCATCACCGGCAAGCTCGGCAAGACCCAGGCCGTCGGCGCGACGCCCAACGAATACGCCTACGTGACCAATGTCGGCAACGCGGGCCTGAGCTACACGATGAACGGGCTGCTGAAGCCGGCCGACGTCTCGTTCCCGGGCTACGCGAACACCGGCAACTACAACGACCCGCACCTGTTCCTGGCCTACGACGGCCTCAACAAGGTGAAGTCGACCGACCAGGAGACCTACTTCCAGACGGACGCGGAATGGGCGACCGAGGCCGGCGTGCTGGATGCGGTCAAGTTCGGCGTGCGCCTGACCAACCACCAGCGCAGCGTGCTCGACTACTACAACGACGGCTGCCAGGCGGTGATCCCCGACGACACCTACACCAAGTGCAACGGCATCGCGCAATGGGCCGGACAGGTCGAGAACCGCTACGGCCAGGGACTGCACGGCGGGCCGGGATTCCTCACCAACATCTGGCAGCTGAGCCCGGCCGAGATCACGAGCTACGTCAACGCGCCCGGCAACCTGCCCGCCTCGTCGCTGCCGTACTCGTGGCCCAGCAGCTTCGTCGTCAACGAGAAGACACAGGCGGTGTACGGCATGGCCAAGCTGGTGGGCACCCAGTGGAAAGGCAACGCGGGGCTGCGTGTCGTGCGCACGCGGCAGGTCGCCCACTACAACGAGGGCTCGGATGCGGCCGCGCCCGGCGACGCGATCTACCCCGATCCCCACAACGGCGACTACATCCATGTGACGACCAGCAAGACCTACACCGACCTGCTGCCCAGCGCCAATTTCAGCTATGACTTCACGAACAAGCTGATCGGGCGGGTGGCCGCGTCGCGCACGATCACGCGTGCCGACTACACCGACCTGGCGGGCGCCGTGAGCCTGAATGGCCAGAACGGCACCGGCTCGGGCGGCAATCCGCAGCTCAAGCCGGTGCGCTCCACCAACTGGGACGCGTCGCTCGAGTGGTACTTCGCGCCGCAGTCCCTGCTCGAGGTGGGCGTGTTCTACATGGACCTGACCTCGTACATCGGCTACGGCCAGACCACCGTGCTGGCGCCCAACCTGCAGCAGAACCCGATCGTCACGACGCCGACCTATCCGTACACCGTCGCGCAGCCCGTCAACGACAAGGGCACGAACAAGGGCTTCGAGCTCGCATGGCAGCAGCCGATCGCCTACGGGTTCGGCATCAACCTGAACTACACGTACGCGCTCGGCCGCGACTCCCATGGCGCGCCGCTGGCCGGCTCGTCGAAGCACACGTACAACGCCGAGGGCTGGTACGAGAACGACGTCCTCAGCGCGCGCCTGATCTACAGCTACCGGTCGGACTTCCTCACAGGCATCGTCAGCGCCCTGCCGCAGTACGTGGCGGGCGCGGGCGACGTCTCGGCCTCGATCAACTGGAAGCTGACCGACCAGCTGTCGCTGTCGTTCGACGCGAAGAACCTGGCCGGCACCCTCGCGCGCCAGTACGTCGTCCGCAAGGACATGCCGGCGGCCATCTACAACAACGGCAAGCAGTTCTACCTCGGCCTGAAGTACTCGCTGTGACCTTCCCGCGCGCGTCAGGCGCGCGGGTGAACCTGGAACACCCCCGTGATCATTGCCCTGTCCCGCCAGCGCATCGCGTCGATCGACGCGTTCCGCGGCCTCACCATCCTCGTGATGGTCTTCGTCAACCAGCTCGCGGGTGTCAGCGGCGTGCCGCAGTGGGCGCGCCACATGAAGGCCGATGCCGACGCCATGAGCTTCGTCGACGTCGTCTTTCCGGCCTTCCTGTTCATCGTGGGGATGTCGATTCCGTTCGCGCTGAACCAGCGCCAGGCGCGCGGCGACGACGGCGCGGCGCTGCAGCGGCACGTGCTGGCGCGCGCGCTGGGCCTGGTCGTGCTCGGCTTCTTCATGGTCAACGCGGAGGACGGCTTCAACCCCGCGACGATGCCGTTCAACATCGGTTGGTGGTCGCTGGGCCTGTACCTGTGCGCGTTCCTGATCTGGGGCGTGTATGGCCGCGCGGAGGTCGGCGGCATCAACACCTGGCGTGCCGCCGGCGCGCTGGGGCTGCTCGTGCTCGGCTGCACCTGGCGCGGCGGGCCCGACGGCAAGGCCTGGATGACGCACCAGTGGTGGGGCATCCTGGGTCTGATCGGCTGGTCGTACCTGGTCGCGGCGTCGGCCTACCTCGCATGCCGCGCGCGGGTCGTCGTCCTGCTGCTCGCGGCGGCGGGCTGCATCGCGGTCTATGCGCTGTGCCACGCGTTCCCGGCGAGCACGTATCCGGACTGGTCGGACCTGGCCGATTGCGGCGGGCTGGTCTGCGAGACCTCGCTGACGCTGCTGGGCGTCGTCACCACGCTCGTGTTCTTCGCGCGGCCGGGCGAGATCGCGCCGCTGCGCCGCTTCGGCCAGGCGGCGCTGCTGGCGCTCGGGTGCGTCGTCGCCGGGGCGTGGCTGCGGCCCGCGTACACGATCTCGAAGATCTACGCCTCGCCCAGCTGGTGCCTGTATTCGGCCGCGATCTGCATCGCGCTGTTCGCCGCGCTGTACACCGTGATCGACCTGCGCGGGCACGCGGGCTGGACGCGCTGGCTGGCGCCGGTGGCCGCGCAGCCGCTGGTGGCCTACCTGATCCCGTTCGTGGTCGTCGGCCTCGAGGACGCGTTCGGCACGCCGCTGCCGGACGTGCTGAACCACGGCCCCGTCGGCGTCGGGTTCTGCGTGGTGTTCGCGTTGTTCGTTCTTGGAGCAACCGCTTTGATCACACGCAAGGTCCGCCTCCAGCTCTGACCATGAGAAGCTGCGGACCGACGCGCCGGATTCATCCACGGCTTCTGTGCGACAAAGTCCCCGGATTTCGCCTTGCCGGCGGCCCGCAACCTTTGCATACTGGCCCCGACGACAACAAATACAGCCCCGGGGCACCCGCCCTGGCGCGCCAGGAGACTGCATGTTCAATCGCCGGCCTCAGCCGCCCGCCGTCATGCCGACGACGCAGTCGGGCCCCGACTTCACGGCTGCGATCCGCGACATCGCCGGCAAGGCCTCCGAACTGGGGCGCGGTGCCGCCGAGCTGGACGGCACGATCGAGGACGTCGTCGCGTCGGGCAACCGGCAGGTCGCCGAGATCGGCCAGCTGGCCGCGGACATGCAGGCGATGGTCAAGTCCAACCGCGCGATCGAGTCCAGCGGCGAGGCCAGCCGCGTGGCGATGGGCCAGGCGCGCGACGCGGTCGCGCAGGTCGGCCAGGGCGTGCTGGGCGTGGTCACCTCGCTGCGCGACGTGGCCGCGGCCGCCACCGACATCACGCAGATCGCGCTGCAGACGCGCCTCGTCGCGTTCAACGCGACCGTCGAGGCCAAGCGTGCCGGCGAGGCGGGCGCGGGCTTCGCAGTGGTGGCCGAGGCGGTCAAGGACCTGGCGGCCAAGGTGGAACAGTCGTCCAAGCTGATCATGTCGACCGTCACGCAGCTCGATGCGCGCATCGACAGCCTGGCCGCCAGCATCACCGAGAACAAGGACGCCGCGCAGCACGGCGCCTTCCACCGGGCGCTCGAGCAGGTGGAGGCGAGCGTCAACGAGATCGTCGCGGCCACGCAGCGCAACCTGCAGACCTGCCAGGACGTCACCACCGAGGTGGGCACGGTGGCGGCATCGGTGGCGGCCAACGCGGAGACGCTCAAGCGCGTCAATGCCAACACGCGCAGCTTCCTGCAGGCCTCCGAGGCGCTGGCCGAGATCACCAACGACTGCGGCGCGGTCACGTCCGACACGCCCTTCATCGAGGCCGTGCAGCGCGGCGCGGCGCGCCTGTCCGCGGCGCTGGAGCAGGCGGTCGCCAGCGGCCGCATCTCCATGGCCGACCTGTTCGACGACAAGTACCAGCCGGTGCCCGGGAGCAATCCGGCGCAGGTCATGACGCGCTTTGTCGCGCTCACCGACGAGCTGTTCCCGCCGGTGCAGGAGGAGCTGCTGGCGTTCGACAAGAAGGTCGTGTTCTGCGCTGCCGTCGACCGCAACGGCTTCCTGCCCACGCACAACCTGAAGTTCTCGCAGCCGCAGGGCGCCGACCCGGTGTGGAACGCGGCTCATGCGCGCAATCGCCGCATCTTCAGCGACCGCACCGGCCTGGCCGCCGGCCGCAACGAGCGCCGCTTCCTGCTGCAGACCTACCGCCGCGACATGGGCGGTGGCCAGCGGGTGCTGATGAAGGACCTCTCGGCGCCGATCACGGTGCGGGGGCGGCACTGGGGCGGGCTGCGGCTGGCCTATTCGTTCTGAGGCGCTGGGCGGCACGCGCTTCCGGTCGGGGCAATGATCGGCTCGCGACCCGTGGATCCTGCGACTGCGCGCAGGATGACGTGTCCTCTGGTGGCGCCGCCACGGGTGTTCTCTGGTGGCGCAGCCACGGTGCGGGACGAAAGCAAACAGCGTGCAGGGCGGCACACGCCGCCGCTCGGGACGAAAGCCAACAGCGTGTCATCCTGCGCGCAGCGAAGCGCAGTCGCAGGATCCACCCCGGCCTACCAAGCCGACGGCCGCAAGCCGCCAAGCTGACAAAACGGTCATTTTCGAGTCAGCGTGGGGTGCGCCGCCGGGACTAGAGTGCAGCCTGTTCCGCCCACTCCCGAAGTCCGCCTTCGCGCGCCGGCCATGTCCCTCCGTCCTTCCCTGCTTGCCTTCGCGGCCGCCGCGCTGTTGTCGGCCTGCGCCGCCGGGCCCGACTACGTGCGGCCCGCGCTGCCCGTGCCCGACGCGTACAAGGAAGCCGGCGACTGGAAGCCGGCCGACCCGCGCCCGGCCGCCAGCGGGCTGGCCTGGTGGAGGGCCTACGGCGACCCGGTGCTGGATGGCCTCGAGGCCGATGCCGGCCGGGCCAACCAGGACATCCGCCAGGCCGAGGCCACGTACCGGCAGGCCCGGGCACTGGCCGACGTCGACCGCGCCGGGCTGTTCCCGTCCATCGGCTTGAACGCCGGCGCCGAGCGTGCGCGGACCAACGCGAACGGCATCCACACCGGCAATGCTTTCTCGCTGGGCCTGGCCGCGAGCTGGGAGCCCGACCTTTGGGGCAGCGTGCGCCGGCAGGTCGAGGCCGGCAACGCCGGCGCGCAGGCCAGCGCCGACGACCTGGCCGCCGCGCGTCTGAGCATCCAGACAACGCTGGCGCAGGACTACCTGCAGCTGCGCATCGCCGACCAGCAACGCGACCTGTACAGCGCCACCGTCGAGGCCTACGCCAAGGCGCTCAGGCTCACGCGCGCACAGCACGACGCGGGCGTGGCGCTGCAGTCGGACGTCGCGTTGGCCGAGGCGCAGCTCGCGCAGGCGCAGGCCGCGGCGGTCGAGCTCGAGGCCACGCGCGCGCAGCTGGAGCACGCGATCGCCGTGCTCACCGGCCGTGCCCCCGCGCAGTTCGCGCTGGCCGCGGCCCCGGGCGACCAGCCGCTCGCGCTGAAGATGCCCGCCGCGCCGGTCGGCCTGCCGTCCGCGCTGCTGGAACATCGCCCGGACATCGCCGCCGCGGAGCGCCGCGCCGCGGCGGCCAACGCCGGGATCGGCGTCGCCAAGGCCGCCTATTTTCCGCAGCTGACGCTCAGCGCCGGCGGCGGCTTCAGCGCGGCCGCCCTCGGCAGCCTGTTCGACACGCCGGCCCACGTCTGGTCGCTCGGCGCCGCGCTGGCGCAGACGCTGTTCGACGGTGGCCTGCGCAGCGCCCGCAGCGCGCAGGCCGAGGCCGCGTACGACGCCGCCGTCGCGCAGTACAAGCAGACGGTGCTGGGCGGCTTCCAGCAGGTCGAGGACCAGCTCGCGCTGCTGCGCCTGCTCGACCAGGAAGCGGCGCTGCAGGACCAGGCCGTGCGCGCGTCGCAGCAGGCCGAACGGCTGGCGCTGGCGCAGTACCGCGCGGGCACGGCCAGCTATCTCGGCGTGGTGACGGCGCAGACGCTGTCGCTGAACAACCAGCGCAACGCCGTGCAGCTGCGTGGCCGCCTCGTCGCAGCCAGCATCGCGCTCGTCGCCGCCACCGGTGGCGGCTGGAGCGCCGCCGATTCCACCGCCGTCGCGGACACGCCCGCGCAGCAACAATGACCCGAGCCGCCATGAGCCCCCATTTCTCCCGCCACCGCAGCACCTGGGCCCTCGTCGCGGTCGCGCTTGCCGTGCTCGCCGTCGGCTTGTGGTCGATCGAACGCTCCGCCAACGCTGCCGAGGACGCCAAGGGCAAGGGCAGGCGCGACGAAGGCCCCGTCGCCGTCGCCACCGCGCTGGTCAAGCCGCAGGACGTGGCGATCTACCGCACGGGCATCGGCACCGTCACGCCCACCTACTCCGTCACCGTGAAGGCGCGCGTCGATGGCCAGTTGGACCAGGTCGCCTTCACCGAAGGCCAGGACGTCAAGAAGGGTCAGCTGCTGGCCCAGCTCGACCCGCGCACGCTGCAGGCGCAGCTGCTGCAGGCGCAGGCCGCCAAGGCCAAGGACCAGGCCACGCTCGCCAACGCGCGCGTCGACCTCCAGCGCTACGAGACGCTGATCGCGCAGGACGCCGCCACGCAGCAGCAGCTCGACACGCAGAAGGCCCTGGTCAACCAGCTCGACGCCAGCGTCAAGGCCGACGCCGCCGCCGTCAACGCCGCGCAGGTGCAGCTGGGCTTCACGACGATCACCGCGCCGATCGGCGGCCGCGTCGGCGCGCGCCTGGTCGACCCGGGCAACATCGTGCACGCGGCCGACGCCACAGGCCTGGTCGTGATCAACCAGATCGACCCGATCTCGGTCGTCTTCACGCTGCCCGACGACGCGGTGCAGGAGACGATCCACGCGCTCGACGCGAACAAGCCGGTGCTGGTGCAGGCCTTCCCGCGCGACGGCGGCAACATGCTGGGCGCCGGCACCCTGACGCTGCTGAACAACCAGATCGACACCTCCACCGGCACCGTGCAGCTCAAGGCCAGCTTCCTCAACGGCCAGCACAAGCTGTGGCCGGGCCAGTACGTCAACGTGCGCCTGATCCTGGGCACGCGCCCGAAGGCGCTGACGGTGCCGGAGCAGGCGGTGCAGCGCAGCCAGGACGGCACCTACGTCTACGTGGTCGACGAGGGCACGCATTCCGTGCAGAGCCGCGTCGTCACGCTGGCCCAGCTGCAGGACGGCATCGCCGTGATCGCCAGCGGCCTCGAGGCCAACGAGCGCGTGGTCGTCGACGGCCAGTACAGGCTCAAGCCGGGCACCAAGGTGACGGAGGTCGCGCGCGGCGCGTCCGCAGCCGCCTCCGGCCACGCCGACTCGGGAGTCCGCAAGTGAGCGTCTCCGCCGGCTTCATCAAGCGGCCGATCGGCACCACCTTGCTCGCGCTGGCGATCCTGCTGGTCGGCGCGGCAGTGTTCCCGCTGCTGCCGATCGCCCCGCTGCCGCAGGTCGACTTCCCCACGATCCAGGTCTCGGCCAACCTGCCGGGCGCCAGCCCCGAGACGATGGCCTCCAACGTGGCGCAGCCGCTGGAGCGCCAGTTCTCGCTCATCGCGGGCCTGTCGCAGATGACGTCGACCAGCGGCATCGGCAACTCGCAGATCACGCTGCAGTTCGACCTGAACCGCTCCATCGACGCGGCCGCGCTCGACGTGCAGGCCGCCATCAACGCGTCCACCGGCCAGCTTCCGGCCAACCTGCCCAGCCCCCCGACCTTCCGCAAGGTCAACCCGGCCGACTCGCCGATCATGCTGCTGGCGGTGCAGTCCAAGACGCTGCCGCTGATCCAGGTCAATGACTTCGCCGACAACATCCTCGCGCAGCAGATCTCGCAGATCGATGGCGTGGGCCTGGTCAACATCGGCGGCGCGCAGAAGCCGGCCGTCCGCATCCAGGCCGACCCGACCAAGCTCGCGGCGCTGGGCATCAGCCTGGAAGACATCCGCGGCGTCATCGCGACGATGTCGGTCAACCAGCCCAAGGGCACGATCGACGGCCCGCACCAGGCGTTCACCGTCTACACGAACGACCAGCTGCTCGCGGCCAAGCCGTGGAACGACGTGGTGCTGGCGTACAAGAACGGCGCGCCGATCCGCGTGCGCGACATCGGCGTGGCCATCGACGCGCCCGAGAACAACAAGGTGCGCGCCTGGGCCTACGGCGGCGCGGGCGACCCGGACAGCACGATCCAGAACGGCCGCGGCATGATCCTGGTGATCACCAAGCAGCCCGGCGCCAACGTCATCGAGACGGTGGAGTCGATCAAGAAGGCGCTGCCGCGGCTGGAGGCGTCGATCCCGCCGACCGTGCAGGTCAGCACGCTGGTCGACCGCACGCAGACCATCCGCGCCTCGGTGCACGACGTGGAGTTCACGCTGCTGCTGACCATCGCGCTGGTGGTGGTGGTGATCTTCGTGTTCCTGCGCAACCTGGCCGCGACGCTGATCCCGAGCGCCACGGTGCCGCTGGCGCTGCTGGGCACCGCCGCGGTGATGTACCTGGTCGGCTACAGCCTGGACAACCTGTCGCTGATGGCCCTGACCATCGCGGTGGGCTTCGTCGTCGACGACGCCATCGTGATGCTGGAGAACATCTATCGCCACGTCGAGGCGGGCATGACCCCGATGGAGGCGGCGCTCAAGGGCGCGGGCGAGATCGGCTTCACGATCATCTCGATCTCGGTGTCGCTGGTGGCCGTGTTCATCCCGCTCCTGCTGATGGGCGGCATCGTGGGCCGTCTGTTCCGCGAATTCGCGGTGACGGTCACGCTGACGATCGGCGTGTCGGTGATCATCTCGCTGACGCTCACGCCGATGCTGTGCTCGCTGTTCCTGAAGGACGAGCACACGACGAGGCACGGGCGCATGTACAAGACGTTCGAGGCGGGTTTCGACAAGATGCTGGCCGCCTACAAGCGCGGGCTGGACATCGTCTTCAAGCACCAGTTCCTCACGCTGCTGGTCTTCATCGCGACGCTGGCCGCCACGGTGGCGCTGTTCGTCGTCATCCCCAAGGGCTTCTTCCCGCAGCAGGACACGGGCTTCATCTTCGGCAACGCCCAGTCGACGCAGGACTCGTCGTTCGAGTCGATGAACAGGCGCATGGTGCAGTTCGCAGACATCGTGCGCCAGGATCCGGACGTGTCGGGCATCGGCATGTTCGGCAACTCGTCGCAATTCAACACCGGCAACTTCTTCATCGCGCTCAAGCCCAAGGACGAGGGCCGCAAGGCCAGCGCCGACGAGATCATCGCCCGGCTGCGGCCCCGGCTCGCGAAGATCGGCGGCGCCTCGCTGCTGATGCAGGCCGGCCAGGACATCAACGTCGGCGGCCGCCTGGCGCGCACGCAGTACCAGTACACGCTGACCGACGCCAACCTGGCCGAGCTCAACGAGTGGGCGCCCAAGCTGATGCAGCGCTTCGCGGAGCTGCCGCAGCTCACCGATGTCGCCTCCGACCTGCAGAACGCCGCGCCGGCCGCCAACCTGACGATCGACCGTGACCGCGCCGCCACCTTCGGCATCTCGCCCTCGGTGATCGACGCGACGATCTACGACGCGATCGGCCAGCGCCAGGTGAGCCAGTACTTCACCCAGATCAACAGCTACCACGTGGTGCTGGAGGTCAAGCCCGAGGTGCAGGCCGACCCGTCGCTGTTCGACAAGCTCTACATCACCTCGCCGCTGACCGGCCAGCAGGTGCCGCTGTCGACCTTCGTGACGGTGGACACGACGCGCACGGGCTACCTGTCGATCAGCCACCAGAGCCAGTTCCCGGCGGTGACGCTGTCGTTCAACCTCGCCCCGGGCGTCGCGCTCGGCCAGGCGGTGGACGCGATCAACAAGGCGCAGGCGGAGATGGGCCTGCCGCAGGCGCTCAGCGGCTCCTTCCAGGGCACGGCGCAGGCGTTCCGCGACTCGCTGTCCTCGCAGCCCTACCTGATCCTGGCGGCGCTGGTGGCCGTCTACATCGTGCTGGGCCTGCTGTACGAGAGCTACATCCATCCGCTGACCATCCTGTCGACGCTGCCATC
>Ga0070690_100001178_pt1 | contig 13454 bp, 14 predicted proteins | sample KBSS33HmetaG_FD_64671 | JGI IMG/M metagenome (GOLD analysis project Ga0070690, IMG submission 64671) | Switchgrass rhizosphere microbial communities from Kellogg Biological Station, Michigan, USA - KBS S3-3H metaG | ecosystem: Host-associated > Plants > Roots > Rhizosphere ... | reverse complement strand
AACCTTTTCCCGCGAATCATCCTGTGGTAATGGCATTTGAATCCGATTCGCCGCTGGACACGCTTTGGAAGGAATACGGGCGCGTGTTCGCGGACTTCGATGACCTGACCCTGGCGCGGTGGCTCGCGCAAACGCTCGGCCAGCTCGAAGGCAAGTCGTGGCGGCTGTCGCATCCGCTCGTCGGCGCTTATCGCCTGGCGGCGCAGATCGGCAATGACCGGTCCGTCTGGCACAAACGCCTCGCCACCCCGCCGGTCGCGTATGTCGAATCGCCCTGCTGCCGCGCGCCGTTCCTGCCGTTGCTGACCCGCGATGTCCGGGAATCCGGCCTGATCTGCCAGCATTGCAACGAAACGCTGGTGCCGTTCGATGAGATCCCCGCCGATATCCGGGGCGAAATCGAAACCTGGGCGCAATTGTACGAACCCATCCACGCCGTCGCGCATTGGGACGACCGACAACGCCGCCGCGTCGGCGGCAATTACGACGCGGCCTACGAGACGGCGGCGCAGGAGGCTGAAAAACTTCTCATCCAGGCCGGCAAAGACCTGGCGCCAAAACTGTTGAACCATTACGCCGCCGCCGTCTGGGAAGACCAGGACGAATGCCTGGAAGTGCGGCCGGAAGACGTGGGCCTGTAAGATCTACGATATTGGATTTACGATGGACGCGTCCCCATCGGTCAAAGATGGCGCCACGTCGATCGGATATCGTGCATTCAGAGAAGGCACGTTTTGGCTTTTTCGTCTGCCCGGATTTTCTTAATTTCTACCGGTGCATCGCGAACCGCTCAAAGCTGCCGCCCGCCTCGTCGTCAAACTGGGCACGGGGGTGTTGACCGACAGCCGGAAACAGATCGATCCGGCGCAATTGGAGCAATTGGTCGCGCAGATCGCCGCGCAACGCAAGGCCGGCAAAGAGGTCATCCTCGTCACCAGCGGCGCCGTCGGCGCCGGCATGGGCGCGCTCGGGTATGAAAAACGGCCGGCCGAACTCGCCGAACTCCAGGCCTGCGCCGCCGTCGGGCAATCGCGCCTGATGGCCACGTACGCGGAACTGTTCGCCAAACACGACCTGCACGTCGCGCAGGTGTTGTTGACCCATGACGACCTCGAACATCACGAACGCCATCTCAACGCCCGCAATACGCTGGTGACGCTCCTGGATCGCGGCGTCGTCCCGATCATCAACGAGAACGACGCCATCTCTTTCACCGAGATCAAGTTCGGCGACAACGACAAGTTGTCCGCGCTCGTGGCGTCATTGCTGCCGGCGGACCTGCTCGTCATCCTGACGACCGTTGACGGGGTCGTGGAGAATTTCGGCAAAGCGAACCCGAAAACGATCTCGACAATCGAAAAGATCGACGGTGCGATCGAGGGCATGGCCGGCGGGACCACCAGCGAAACCGCCGTCGGCGGCATGCGGTCAAAGGTCGAAGCGGCCAAGATCGTCGTGCGTTCCGGCATCCCGCTCGTGATCGCCTCCGGTCGCAAGAAGAACGTCCTCGCAAAAATCCTTGGCGCCGAGGATGAAGGCACGCTGTTCGTGGCGCAACCGACGAAGCTGCAGGGGCGCAAGCGTTGGATCGCATTTTTTCATCATCCCAAAGGCGCGTTGTTCGTGGATGACGGCGCCAAAACCGCGTTGCGCGAGAGCGGCAAGAGCTTGCTGCCGCCAGGCGTGGCGCGGTGTGAAGGAGATTTCGCCGAGGGCGATGTCGTCCGGCTCTGCGACCTCGACGGGACCGAATTCGCCCGGGGCATCGCGAAGTTCAGCGGCCAGGAGATCCGCGCCCGGAAACTGGCGCGCGTGGAACTGGTGCATCGGGATGACCTGGTCATTCTTTAATGAAACATCGAACGCCGCAAGATTTGTTGTCGGAAGACCGGTCATCCGCCGTCCGCTGTCTCCTTCCATGAAAAAACGTCCTGCCATCGAGGATCTTTTGAAGGTCATGGCGAAGTTGCGATCGCCCCGGGGCTGCCCGTGGGACCGGGAACAGGACCACCTGACTTTGCGCCGCCATGCGATCGAAGAGGTCTATGAATTGATCGACGCGATCGAGGCGCGCGATGACATCGAGATGGCGGAGGAATTGGGCGATGTCTTGTTACAAGTCGTGTTCCATTGCCAGTTGGCGCGCGAGCGCGGGGCCTTCGATTTCGAAAAGGTGACACGTCATCTCGTGGATAAGCTGGTGCGACGCCATCCGCACGTGTTCGGCCGGACCAAGGTGAAAGACGTCGACGAAGTCTGGGCGAACTGGGAAAAGATCAAGCGCGCGGAAAAGCATGGGACAAAACACGCGCGCCATTCGGCCTTCGACGGCATCCCGAAACATCTGCCTGCGCTGTTACGCGTGGAAAAGCTGGTCAAAAAAGCGCGCAAAACATTTGGCGATCGCATGCCGAGGGGGCGCAGGACGAAGACGGCATCGAAGACCGGATTGAGCCGGGAATTATTTGCCCTGGCGGCAGTGGCCCAGGGCAAAGGCTGGTCGGCGGAAGAGCTGTTGAGCGCTGAGATCAAACGGCGCGAAAAACAGTTTCGACGGCTTGAAAAACGTTGATTTTCAATCGGTTGTGCGGGTTTGACAGGCCGCGCAACCGGCGCGAGGTTCCGGTGTTCAATGGTCAGGTGCTGATATGAAAACGCGCATTTTCTCTTCTTTGGCCATCGCCACGATCACCACGCTTGCCGTCACGGCAGGAACTGTTGCCGCCCAGGAATCCACCATCACATCGTCCATGCCCGCATTGTCCTATGGCGTGCAGCCGGTCCTGGAACTGGCCCAGGCGAAAGTCGCCGACGATGTCATCGTACGTTACGTCCAGAATTCCGGGACGATCTTTGCCTTAAGGTCGTCGGAGATCGTTTATCTGAAACAGCAGGGCGTGTCGGACGCGGTCCTGACCGCGATGCTGGATCAACGCCAGCGGTTGACGGGATCAACCGAACCGGCCACATCGGCTATGCAGATCACCATCGCGGATGCGGCTTCGACGGCCGCGGCGGCATCAGTACCGGCAACGGTCATCGTTCAACCGGTGACGCCGGTCGTGGTCTATGCCGCGCCGGCGACGTCATCGAGCGTCTACGTGATCCCGGATACCCAGACGGCCCGTTATAGTGGTTCCACGGGAGGTTACCCGTACGGTGCCCATTATTACCCGCGTTATGGCAACGGTTACGGTTGGTCTTATTGTTATCCGGCAGTCTCCGTCGTGCATATCGGCACGAGTTATTGGTCCGGTTATGGCCATAGCCGTTCCCGTCATTATTATTGAGCGGTTCTTCTCTCGTCGGGTAAATAGCGTATTCGGGCGGTATTTTTTCCTACCGTGACAGGGTTTCCACAGGCGTGGCAGTGTGCCTTTATGAAACATGCAATCATGCTTTTAATTTTGGGCGCGGCCATCGCCGTGCAAGGCCAACAGACCGGTGGAGCGACCCAACCGGCTCCAACCGCCGGCAGCGGCAACACCGTCGTCGACCAGCGCAATCGCGGCGAGACCGGCAACACCGTCATCGATGAGCAGAATCGACGCGGTATTCGCCCCAACAATCCTGACGGACGGGCGTTCAGCGTCAGCAACCCGCCGCCAGGCCGTCCGTTCCGGGTGTTTTCCACGAATAACACGTCGTTCACCACGAACAATACGCGATTCGCGCCGGCCGATACCAACGGCTTTCCGCCGAATCAACAGTTCCCCCCGCCCAACCAACAACAGTCAATGCAGGCCGGCGCGGAGAGTTCGAATTCCTTTGCCATGAACATGACCAATGGAGCGCTGGGGTCCTCCCAAACCATCAACGCCACCATCACGAACACACTGTCGACGATGTCGCCCGCGCAGGCGAACAACGTGATCCAGGTCCAGGCCGGATTGAACGCGTTGCAACAGATCGCCATCAGCCTCGGCGGCGTCCAAAATGTCCAACAGATCGTCCAGCAAAATCCGCAGGTCCAGGAACAATTGCAAAAGATCCAGGCGCAGATCACCACGCTGGCCCAGGGACAGGTGAGGCCCTCCAGCGACATCGTGTCGCGCCTCTCCGAAGACCTGCTGCGCGTCAATGCCCGTGCGCAGCTGTCACCGAACCAATTGCTCGTGCTCGCGATCGTCATCAACCAGGCCTGCAACAGCACTGATATGAGCCCGACCCAGATCGAAGGCGCCATCAACACGGCTCTGGCGAACATGGACAGCGCCGGCGCCCCGCGCGCGGTCTCGCACCTCGTCGGTTGTGACCTGCATTCCATCGCATTTCAATTGCAACCGAACCTGGTGATCCAGTAACGCTGCTCCATACCCGTTCTGATATGCCGCGCTTCGGACTATCCGGGGCGCGGCGTTCGTATAGCAATGGCGACGGACGAGGTTCCGGCGTTCCGGGATCGTACTTGCATAGCACTATTGCTGCGCCCGGGGACGGGCGCACTCCGGATCATCGTGTGGACGAAGCCGCAAAAATCAGTGGTTTTAAGGCCAAACCTTTAAAAAGCGCTGGTTTTCAAGGCGATTTGGCTGAAATCCGCCATTGACACCCCGCGAAAATTTGATTTAATGTTCGACCCTTTACGGGACAATTTATGTACGCCGTTTTAGAAACCGGAAGCAAACAGTATCGTGTCGCCGCGGGCGACACGCTGGAAATCGAACGCCTCGATATCGAGGCCGGCAAACCGTTCACGTTTGACCGCGTGCTGATGATCGGTGGCGACAAGGTCACCGTCGGTTCCCCGACCGTTTCCGGCGCCAGCGTCATCGCCGATGTCGTTGCCCATAAACGCGGCGAAAAGAAACTCACCTTCAAGATGAAACGCCGCAAGGGTTATCACAAAACCATCGGCCACCGCCAGGAACTGACGGTCATCAAGATCAAAGAAATTAAAGCGTGAAGATAGGGGTCCGGGAATCCCGAGAACCAAGACCCCGGAACCTAGAACCTACAATAAGCATATGGCACATAAAAAAGGTCAAGGCAGCGTCAAGAACGGACGTGACAGCGTCAGCAAACGGCTTGGCGTGAAAGCGTTCGGCGGCGAAGTCGTCTCCGCCGGCAGCATCATCGTCCGCCAGCGCGGCAGCAAATTCATCGCCGGCAAGAACGTCGGCATCGGCAGCGACTGGACCCTGTTCGCGCTCAAAGACGGCAAAGTGTTGTTCGACAAGAACAGCCGCCGCGTCAACGTGGTCGCGGAAGGCGCCACGGCGAAGAACTAAAGGTTCTGAAGAAATTTTCAGGCGAGGCCAAACGCCTCGCCTTTTTTATTTTAACCGCTAAGCTTCGCTATCGACCCTGGTCAAAATGCAGGATTGGTTTTCCCGGGATTTGCGAAGCCGAAAGAATGAGTGAAGATTAGCGCGGATCAGCGGTTTTCAACTCCATGTTCATCGACGAAATAAAAATTTACGCGCGCGCCGGCCACGGCGGCAAAGGCTGTATCGCGTTCCATCGCGAAGCCTACATCACCAAAGGCGGCCCCAGCGGCGGCAATGGCGGTCGCGGCGGCAGCGTCATCCTGCAGGCCGATCACGACCTCAACAACCTCATCCAACAATATTATCAACCGCGTCTCATCGCCAAAGACGGTGAACACGGCATGGGCAAAGGGATGGACGGTCACGCCGGCAAAGATCTCATCATCAAAGTTCCCTGCGGCACGCTCGTATGGAAATTGCCGTCGTCAAAACCGGCCGGCGAAGGTGAAGAGGAGGATGAAGCTGAACCGGAAAAACCGGTGTTCAAGAGCAGCATCAGCCAGCGTCCGGTCATCCGCAGCGCCGGCGGGGTCTACGCCCGGGAAATCGACCTGAGCCAGGAAAACGCCGAGGAATTTTCTGAGACCGATGAAGAAAAGGGCGAGCTCGTCGCCGACCTGACACAACACGGGCAGCAATTTGTGCTGTGCAAAGGGGGTCGCGGCGGATTGGGGAACCGGAATTTTGCCACGGCGGCGCGTCAAACCCCTCGCTTTGCGCAACCGGGTGAATCCGGTGACGAAGGCGATTACCTGTTCGAACTGCGCATCATGGCCGAGGTCGGCCTGGTCGGTTATCCGAATGCCGGCAAATCCACCTTGTTGACCGCCATTTCCAAAGCGCGCCCGAAGATCGCGCCGTATCCCTTCACGACCCTGCATCCCCAGATCGGCATCGTCGAATATGCAGACTGGCATCGGTTGACCGTCTGCGACGTGCCGGGTTTGATCGAAGGCGCGCATCGCAACGTCGGCCTGGGGCACGAATTTTTACGTCATATCCAGCGCTGTAAAGTCCTGGTGTTGCTGCTCGACATGGCGGGCACCGACGGTCGGAAGCCGTGGGACGATTACAAGCAGTTGTTGGTCGAATTGGAACTGTACGACCCGGCATTGTTGGAAAAGCCGCGTCTCGTGGTCGCCAACAAGATCGATGAAGCGATCGCGGAAAAGAATCTCAAGCAGTTCAAGACGAAGATAAAAAAAGTCCCGCTCCTGCCGATCTCGGCGGCTTTTGACGAAGGGATGGAGAAGTTCAGGAAGACCATCCGCGAAGCGGTGGAAGAAGCATCTGAATGATTTGGCAGGGCTGACCCGCTGGTCAGCCAGGCGACGCGGCAGCGTCGCCCTGCCAACGATCACAATTCCAGGAATCGCATCACGGTATCGCCGTGCTTGAGCATCTTCTTTTCCTTCCACGGGGCGACCAGTTCCAAAGTATCCCGTTTCGTATGGCCCAGGACGAAGCGGCCGCCGGGGGCCAGGACTTTCGGAAGGTTTTGGTCGTCGAGCAATTGTTGGGCAAAGGATTCCGATCGTCGGCCAACGTTCTTCTCACCGTAGGGCGGGTCGGCCAGGATGAGATCGAACTGTTCGCCGTTTCCGGCCAGTTGCATCAGCGCGGTGAAAACATCCTGCGTGCGTACCTGCAATTGGGCGTCGGAGATCGCCCCGGCGTTCCGCTGGATGAAATGGGCGTGCTTCTGCGATTTCTCGATACACAACGCCGACGCGGCCCCGCGGCTGAGGCATTCCAGGCTTAACGCGCCGGAACCCGCGAACAATTCCAGGACCTTCGCCCCGACGACGCGTTCGCCGAGCGAATTGAAGATCGCCTGCTTGACCAGGTCGGGAGTGGGGCGGACATCGAGTCCTTTCGGGACTTTGAGGATCCGTCGTGCTGCATGGCCGCCGGTGATGCGCATGAAGAAAAATTAACCGCGAACGACGCGAAATACACGAAAGTTAATTCTCCTTTCGCGTGGTTTGTGTTCTCGCGATCAAACGTTATTTGAAAATCTCCGCGAAGAACGATTTCATCGCGTCCCAGGACCGTTGGTCGGCCTTCTCATTGTACCTGGCGCCGGCGTTGACGAAGCCGGGATCGGGTTGGGTGAAAGCATGGACGGCCCCGCCGTAAAAAGTGATCTGCCAGTCGGCTTTGCTGTCGCGCATCTCCTTTTCGAACGCATCGAGATCTTCGGGTTTCTGGAACGGATCGTCGGCGCCGGCCAGGATCAAGAGCTTGCCTTTGATATTTTTACCGTCGGCCGGCGTGGGCGAATCCAATCCGCCATGGAAACTGACGACGCCGTTCACATCGGCACCGCTGCGGGCCAGTTCGATCACCGTCGTGCCGCCGAAACAATAGCCGATGGCGGCGACATGTTTCGGGTCGACCCGGTCGTTTTTCTTGAATTCATCCAGCGCCGCGTTGACCCGGGCGCGCAGCAGGGCGCGGTCCCCTTTGAATTTGCCGGCCTGCGCCCCGGCTTCTTTGGTGTCTTTGGGCCGGACCCCTTTGCCATAGATATCGGCGCAGAAGGCGATATAGCCGAGTTCCGCCAGCATCCGGGCCCGGCGCTTTTCATAGTCCGTCAGACCCAGCCATTGGTGGACGATCAAAACTCCGGGCCGTTTGCCCTGGACCGCGTCGTCATAGACCAGATGCCCTTCGAGGATGGTATCGCCCTGCTTGTATTCGACCGGCTGTTCATGAATCGCTCCTTGCGCTTTCATGACGCAAACTAAGGCCAGAAAAACAGAAAGCAAATTTTTCATAGTGCCGGAAAACTAACCGCGCCGGCACAGCCGCACAAAGGATTTTTGAAAGATTTTTAACCCGTGCCCGGCTCACTTCGCGAAGAATTGTTTCACGACCTCGGCCACCCGTTGGACCTGCGGATCGGTCAATCCCGGGAACATCGGCAGGCTCAACACTTCGCGGGAGGCCTGTTCGGCGACGGGGAAATCGCCGGCCTGATGACCCAGGTGCGCGACGGCCTTTTGCAGGTGCAACGGCAGGGGATAATGCACGGCGTTGCCGATGCCGTTCGCATCGAGAAATTTTTTCAGGTCGTCGCGACGCGGAGAGCGGACGGTGTACAGGTGCCAGGCGCTTTCGACGCCGGCGGCTTCGCGCGGCAATCCCAGCGGCGTGCCGGCCAGCGCTTCTGCGTAACGCTTCGCCACGCGACGACGCGCATCGGTCCAGCGTCGCAGGTGCTTGAGCTTCACGCCCAGGACCGCTCCCTGGATGCCTTCCATGCGATAGTTGTAGCCGAGTTCGTCATGATGGTAGCGCACGGTGGATCCGTGTTCGCGCAAGGACTTCGCGCGCGCGGCCAACCGGGCATCGTTGGTGACCAACGCGCCGCCTTCACCGGCGGCGCCCAGGTTTTTGGCCGGGTAAAAACTGAAGCACGACATCTCGCCCAGCGTCCCGGCGATCTTGCCCTTGTACGTCGCGCCATGGGCCTGGCAGGCATCCTCGATCAACGGCAATCTGTGTTTTCGGCAGATCGCGGAGATGGCATCGACGTCGAACGGATGGCCATAAAGATGCACGGGCAGGACGGCTTTCGTGCGCGGCGTGATCGCTTTTTCGAGGAGCTTGGGGTCGAGGTTGAACGTGGCGGGTTCGATATCGACGTACACGGGTTTGGCGCCGGTGTAGAGGATCGCCCAGGTGGTGGCGATGAACGTGTAGGGCGTGGTGATGACTTCGTCACCGGGCCCGATATCGAGCAACAGCAGGGCGATATGCAGCGCCGAGGTACCGCTGTTCATGCCCAGGCAATGTTGGGCGCCACAAAAGGCCGCAAAATCTTTTTCGAACTGGACCACGTCGGGTCCCAGGCAGAAGGTGCAATTATCAAGCGCGCGCGCGATGGCGACGTCGATCTCTTTGCGCACGGATTTGATCTCGGCGCGAAGATCGAGGTAGGGAACCGGTTCGTTCATGATCGCGAATATTAGCCGTTGAAGCAGGAGGAGAACATAGAAAATTTATCTGTTCGGATAGGGGACGTGGAGCCGGTAGGCCTTTCACCTCGTGCAGATGGAGCAGTCACCCCATTCTGTTCCACGACCATTGCCGGAACAATGGATGCCTATGAAAACCAAAACGTTCATATTGGCAATCGTCGGGGTCACGGTCGCGGGCATGGTCGCGTTCGCGGCGCCCGGACAACGGTTCGGCACCGATGTTTTCCATTTCCATGTCCAATCAGCCCTCGTCGACCAGGGCGTCGAACCGGGCGCTGACGGCGTCGTCAGGGGATTGCACGACCGCCAGGGCCAGGCCGACATCCAAAAATTTGATATCATGGTCAGCGGGTTGACGCCGACGACGCCTTATGAAGTGGATGCGTTGATCGATGGGAACAGCGATTTTGTCCCGGTGGATGCCTTTGTCACCGACGCCAACGGCGCCGCCGCGTTGCACTATCAAAAGATCATCAATAACCATGGTGCCAGCCAGGCCAACGGACGCGGTAAACGCGCGTTGCCGGGAGCGATGGATCCCGTGAACATGGTGATCGGCATCGCCATCGTGAACACGAACGTGCAACCGGTGCTCGCGGCCGATCTTTTGAACCCCGACCACCTGCAGGTCCAAATCAAACGCGACATCAGCAGCGACCAGGTCCCTGCGTTGTTGACCATCCATGGCAATGACACCAGGGCGACGGTCAAGATCGCGGCCTCCAATCTCGTCCCCAACAGCACGTACGCCCTGGCGGTGAACAACACGATCCTGGCGACGAACAACGCTTCTGCCGGCGGCCGGCTGTCGATCGATACCCAGATGACGAGTCAGGACCTGTTGCACGTTTTTTCCGTCACGTTGCTGGATGATACCGGCGCCAATGTCGTCGGCACGATGTTGCCGTGATGACCGGGGATCAGGCTTTGAAATATTTTGGCGAGTGGCCCAGCCATTTCGCCAAAATATTTCGGCTGTCCACGACACAGCGCGCCCGTTTGGCGACCAGCGGCCAGTCGATCGCGCGGTGAGCCGTCGCGACAAGGACCACGTCGGCCGCCGCGATATTTTTTGCCGTCAGCGCGATGCTTTTGCAGCCGGCCAGGCGGGCATGTTCGCGGGAAGGCCGGATGACGGGAATGTGCGGATCGTGATAGGTCACGACGGCGCCCGCGGTTTCCAGCCGTTTCCACAACGCGTAGGCGGGACTTTCCCGGTCATCATCGACATCGGCTTTGTAGGCGATGCCCAGGAGCAGGATGCGTCGTCCCCGGAGAGATTTTTTTCCCAGCGCTTTTTTGACGCGGCCGATGACATAGCCCGGCATGGTCGTGTTGATGTCCCCGGCCAGTTCGATGAGCCGTGTTTCCCGCCCGAACTCGCGCGCTTTCCAGGCCAGGTAAAAAGGGTCGATGGGGATGCAATGTCCCCCTAGGCCGGGCCCGGGATAAAACGGCATGAACCCGAACGGCTTGGTTTTCGCCGCCGCGATGACGTCCCAGATATCGATGCCCATCGCGTCGAAGACCACCTTCAACTCGTTGACCATCGCGATATTGACGGCGCGGAATATATTTTCGGTCAGTTTGACGGCTTCGGCCACGCGGCACGATTCGACCGGGACCAATCGTTTGATGGCCCGGCCATATAATTTGAGGGCTCGCTTCCGGCAAGCGGGCGTGTAGCCGCCGACGACTTTGGGGATTTCCGCGACGCGACTTTTCGGGTTGCCGGGATCTTCGCGTTCCGGCGAGTACGCCAGGAAAAAATCTTTTCCCGCCCGCAACCGGGAATGTTTTTCCAACACCCGCCGCAGCTCCGTGTCGGTCGTCCCCGGATAGGTCGTCGATTCCAGGACGACCAGGGTGCCGCGTTGAAGATATGGGGCGATCGAGCGGCCGGTGTCCAGGATGTAGCGCAGGTCCGGGACGCGATTTTTCTTCAAGGGCGTCGGCACGCAGATGATCACGGCGGAACAATCGCGAACCCGGCTGAAATCGGTCGTGGCAGCGAAACGGCCCTGTTTGACCGCGGCGCCGATGCGGCCGGCCGGGACGTGCAGGATATAACTTTTGCCGGCGTTCAAGCGCGCGACCTTCCGGGGATCGATGTCGAACCCGAGCACGCGGCCGCCCGACGCGGCGAACTGCAAGGCCACGGGCAGTCCCACGTAACCCATCCCGACGATCCCGATGCATTCGGTCCTGGCCATGCGATCATTCCTCGAACAAAGCCTGCGCGAATTGTTTGGCGTCGAACGGCTGCAGGTCGTCCGCCTGTTCGCCGAGGCCGATGAATTTGATCGGCAGGCCAAGCTCTTTCTGGATCGCCACCACCATGCCGCCTTTGCTGGTGCCGTCCAGTTTGGTCACGACGAGCCCGGTGAGCGGCACGGCTTTGTTGAATTCGCGCGCCTGGTTCAAAGCGTTCATGCCCGTCGTGGCGTCCAACACCAGCAACACCTCGTGCGGGGCGCCGGGCAGTTGTTTGCCGATGACCCGGTGCAGCTTTTGCAATTCCTGCATCAGGTTGTGCTTGGTGTGCAGCCGGCCGGCGGTATCGATGAACAGGTGATCGGCCTTGCGCGCCTGCGCGGCGGTGACGGCATCATGGGCGACGGCCGCCGGGTCCGCGCCGTAAGCGCCGGCGATGACGTCGACCTTCAATCTGTTCCCCCATAACTTGAGCTGTTCGATGGCGGCGGCGCGGAACGTGTCGCACGCGGCCAGCAACACGGTTTTCTTTTGCGACCGGATGAAATGGGCCAGTTTGGCGGACGTGGTGGTCTTGCCGGTGCCGTTGACGCCGACGATCGACACGACGCAAACGCCGCCGGGGATTTCGCGCAGTTTGGGATCGGCGACGGTGAGATTTTTTTCGATCTCCTCGCGGGCGATGGCGAAGACATCGAGGCCGGCGCCGCCCTGGGTCTCGTAATTCTTTTTGACGGCGTCGATGATCTGCCGGGTGACGGCCGTGCCGAGGTCGGCGCCGATCAGGGCCGCTTCGAGTTCTTCGATGGAGTCGGCCGTGAGTTTGGGCGAACGCGTGACGATGCGTTTGATCTCGTGCGCGAGCTTGCTGTGCGTTTTTGCGAGGCCGGCCTTGAATCGTTGGAACAGGGTCATTGATCGGGGATCGCGGTCAACGTTCCGGTGAGGTGGAAGCGGCGCGGGCGGCTTTCAACCGTTCGACGTGTTCGTAAGGCAACCGGACGGTGCCGATGAGCGGTTTGCCCTTGCTGAAACCATGGCAATCGGAACCGCCGGTGACGAGCAGGTCGTGTTCTTCCGCGATGGAAAGATAGCGTTCGGACATCACGGTGGAATGTTTGGTATGAAAACATTCGATCCCGTCGAGGCCGGCGTCGACGAGGGCGGGGATGATCTCGTCCGTGCGGTTCAATCCGGGGTGCGCCATGACGGCGAGCCCGCCGGCCTGGTGGATCAGGTCGATGGCTTCGAGCGCGGACACCTTGGTCTTGGGCACCCAGGCCGGGCGGCCTTTTTTCAGGAACCGTTCGAACGCTTCGTCGAGGCTGTTGATCAACCCGGCTTTGACCATGGCGCGCGCGACGTGCGGCCGGCCGGGGGATTTGCAGTTGGCGATGGCGAAGACCGATTCGGCGGCCAGCGGCACGCCGAGGGCGTTGATGCGTTTGACCATCTCGTGGATGCGGTTCTGGCGCACCGCCTGGAACTTCGCGATCTCCGCGAGCAATTTTTTGTTATGGATATCCAGGAAATAGCCGAGCACGTGCAGCTCGGTGTCGTTGTGTTCCGCGGTGAGCTCGGTGCCGGGAATGAATTCCATCTTCACGGCGGCAGCCGCCGCGGCCGTGCCGGCGCAGCCTTCCACGGTGTCGTGGTCGGTCAGGGCGATGCAGGACAGGCCGCCTTTTTGTGCATGCAGGACCAGTTCTTCCGGCGTGAATGTCCCGTCGGAATACTTCGTGTGCAGATGCAGGTCGGCGAATTTCACAAGCAGATCTTAATTGACGATCCGGGGCGGTCTCAAGATCTCGTGCCGGATCTTGTCGAGGATGCCGTTGACGAATTTGCCGCTGTCCTGGGTGGAAAATTTTTTGGCGATATCGACCGCTTCATTGATGCTGACGATGGGCGGGATGTCATCGCGATGCAACATCTCGTAGATGGCGAGCCGCATGATGTTGCGATCGACGGCGGCGATGCGATG
>Ga0070690_100001177_pt1 | contig 13457 bp, 11 predicted proteins | sample KBSS33HmetaG_FD_64671 | JGI IMG/M metagenome (GOLD analysis project Ga0070690, IMG submission 64671) | Switchgrass rhizosphere microbial communities from Kellogg Biological Station, Michigan, USA - KBS S3-3H metaG | ecosystem: Host-associated > Plants > Roots > Rhizosphere ... | reverse complement strand
CGGATCTTATATTACCAACAACAGCGGCAATAACACCGTCGTCGGCCCGATCACTTTGACCAACGGAAATGTCACTATGTTTGCTGCGACCAATACGTCGCTGACGTTGAGCAATGTCCTGGCCGGTATCGGGGGATTGAACAAGACCGGTGTGGGCACGCTCGTCGTCGCCGGCACCGATAATCATTCCGGTGGCATCGGCGTCGATGACGGTACGTTCATCCTGAACGCCATCAACAACAGCGGCAGCGCTTTGGTGGAAAATACGTCACAGTCCGGCTCACCGCTCCCGGTCGTCGTCGGTGGTAACGGCACCAATTCGGGGCCGGTCACCATCAATGATACGATCCATCCGGGTGCGGCCGGCAAACCGGGTACTATCGGCACCGGCAACCTGCTCGTTTTCTTCACCGGCAAGGCTGTCTTCGATCTCGGATCGGTCACGAACGCGGGTAATGGATTCAACGATTTGTTGGTCGTCAACGGCAGCCTGGACGGCTCCTTCACCGCGCCGATCGTCATCAATCCCCTCAGCGCGCTTGCGACCAATGGCGTCTATACCCTGGCCCAGGTGTCAGGCACGGTGAATTCCCAATTCCTCCCGCCCTCCAACATCGGACGTTATAGCTTTTCCGTGAACTATCCGCCGAACCTCGTCACCCTGAGCGTCAGCGGCGGACCGGCGCTTCTCAAGTGGAACAACGCCGCGGCCAACAACCTGTGGGATGTCCAAAGCTCGCAGAACTGGGCCAACACCTCGACCGCCGCCAATGATACATTCTATAATTTCGATTTCGTCCTGTTCGATGACTCGATCGGTAGTGGTAACTTCTTCGTCACCAATAATTCGACGGCTTCGCCCCAGACGTTGACGAACACGTCCAGTGCCGCCAACTACACGATCACCGGTACCGGCAGGATCAGCGGATCCACCGGCTTGACCAAGAATGGTACCAGCACGTTGACGCTGCAGACCACCAACGACTTTACGGGCGCCGTTGTCGTCAACGGTGGCACGGTGATCGTTCATAACGGCAGCGCCGGCAATAGCTCGCTGGGTTCGATCGCCGGCGGCTCTGTCACCGTCAACAGCGGCGGGACGATCGATTTCGGCGGCAGCGGTACGAATAATTCCATCGGCTTCACCAACTCTGCCGGCCAGACCAAGCAGTTCTTCATCGCCGGCAGCGGCGTGGGCGGCAACGGTGCGCTCGTCAACAATGGCACCTTCGCGCAACAGAATGTCCTGCAGTCGCTCACGTTGAATGCGGATGCGGCGGTCGGCGGCACCACGCGCTGGGACTTGCGCGGTAATACAGCGATCCCGATCATTCCATTCATCAACCTGAACGGTCATACGCTGACCAAGGTCGGCGCCAACCAGATAAGCCTGGTCAACGTGATTGTCACGAACGGCGGCAGTATCGTGATCAACGGCGGCACAATGTCATTTGAAGGTTCCTCCGTCGTCAGTAACGGCACCATGGTGGTGAACAGCGGCGGCGCGCTCGGTCACTTCCGTACGCAAGGAGGCGCCATCACACGTGCGATCACCCTGAACGGCGGCACGATCACCAACTTGTCCACCAGCGGCGGCCATTCCACCAATAACGCCAACATCGCTGTCACGGCCGATTCGCTCGTCTCGTTCGCCACCGGCAGCGACCTTTACCTCAACGGAGTGATCTCCGGTTCCTTCGGCTTCACCAAGGCCGGTTCCGGCAACCTTATCCTGAACGGGGTCAATACCTATTCCGGTAGCACGACCATCAACGTCGGGACCATGCTGGTTCCGTCATCCGCCAGCATCGCCGCCAGCACCAACGTGACGATCGGTTCCGGTGCCACCTTGACGCTGTCGAGCTCCGCCGGGTTGTCCGGGGCCATCACGGTCACCGATAATGGCGAACTCGATGTGTCCGGCGCTTCAGGCGCGACCCTTAACATCAACAGTAACCGGACCCTCGCCGGCACCGGCCACCTGACCGGGTTCCTCAACATCAACAACGGCGGCGCCCTTGCCCCGGCCGGCAAAGGAGCCGTCGGCACCTTTACCAGCGGTTCCAGTGTGACCCTTCGAGGGACGACATATATGGACGTGAACAACAATTTCACGTCGGTCGACCATGTGACCTGCGGTTCCGTCAATTATGGCGGCACGCTGGTCATCAGCAACCTCGACCTGGCGCATCCGTTCACCACCAATACGGTCCTGGGCCTGTTCGGCGCAGGCGTGTACAGCGGCGCCTTCACCAATATCATCCCGGCGACACCCGGTGCGGGTATGGTCTGGGACAGCCATCTGACCGTCGACGGCACCATGCATGTCCTGCCGGCCCCGACCGGCTCGCCCAAGTTCACGTCGATCTCGGTGAGCGGCACGAGCCTGCATATCGTGGCGACCAACGGCGCCACCAGCGGCCAGTTCATCCTGATGACGACGACGAACCTGAACCTGCCGTTCTCGCAATGGACGCCGGTGTTCACGAACGCCTTCGATGGCAGCGGCAACCTGAACCTGACGACCAACGTCGCCGTTCCCGGGGCCCTGCAGCGCTACTACCTCATCAAACAATAATCCGGACGCCAATCACCAGGCCGGAGCGACAACGCTCCGGCCTTTTTGTTTCAAACCGCGCGACTCACTCCTTGCCCCGCCCCATGAACGGCAGGCTTTTTTTGTGTTGTATATACGACACAAAAAAGTCATGCTTTTTGCATGGGCTTCAAAAGGGATGAATTCTTGAATCTATTGCTTTGGACAACGGACATCTTTGTCCGGCCTTCCTTTCTCAATTTGACGGACACATATGAAGGGTGGGCGTATCGCAACCGTTTGATGAAGCAATTGCCTGTCCTGGAAAAAGGGCGCCTGATTGAAAGAAATACTATGTCCGCGGGCGACCGGATGTATCGCCTCACGGCTCACGGCCGCTTGCAGGCGCTTGGCGGGCGCGATCCTGAAGACCGATGGACGCGTGACTGGGACGGCCACTGGCGGCTCGTGCTTTTCGACGTGCCAACGCGAGCCAACGCCCAGCGCGAACGTCTGCGCCGTTACCTTCGCGCCCGGGGATTCGGTTGCCTGCAAAAAAGTGTATGGATCACGCCTGATCCCGTGGAAGAAGAGCGCCAGGCGCTCGATGGAGGTAAGATCGATGTCGCGTCGCTTATCTTCCTGGAAGCGCAACCGTGTGCCGGGGAATCCGACATGGAAATTGTCAGTGGCGCGTGGGACTTTGAGAAGATCAACCGGCGGTACGCTGAATATCTTAAAGTGCTGCAACATCGCCCCGATCGTTCAGCGCGGAGCGACGGTAAAACGTTATTCCGATGGTTGTCGGTTGAAAGGGAAGCCTGGTTGGATGCCATAGGCAACGATCCTCTTTTGCCCGATCGCCTGCTACCACCGGACTATTCCGGCCGGGACGCCTGGCGGCGGCGCCAGGAGGCGCTTCGGGTCATCGGCCGGCAGTTCAACGCCTGACCGGACCACCATCGATTGGAATAATTTTATGTTGCATATGCGACATAAAAAAAGGCGAGGGGATCGGTCTTTCAACTGGCTTGCGTCGTGCGGGAGAAAGGTTAAAATCATCGGCCATGAAATTTGCGCTGGCGATCTTCGTTTATCTATTGATCGGTTTTATCCTGAGCTGGGGTATCCTGCTTTTGATCGCGGGCAAGCCGTGGTTGTTTGTCCTGGGATTGGTCGGATTCCTCGCGGCTTTTGGCAAGCTCGGTTGTGCCTCCCATTGAACACATTTTATGTTGAACAACGGCATCCTGAACCCGCAATTACTGTCGCTTCTGGCCCGGGTGCGGCATACCAATGCCCTGGTCATCTCTGATCGCGGCTTTCCGTTCTGGCCGATGGTTGAAACGGTCGATATTTCCCTTATCGACAACGTGCCGACGGTCCTCCAGGTGCTGGCGGCGGTGCGTGCCAACGGCAGTTATAACCAGGCTTATATGGCCCAGGAATTCCAGGAGAACAACTCGGTCGCGACCTGCACGGCTTTTGCCAACGGCCTGAAAGGGGTCCCGACGAAGTTCGAGCCGCACGTGGAATTCAAGAAACGCGTCCCCGGCGCTATCGGTCTTATCCGCACGGGTGAAACCGTCCAGTACGCCAACATGATCCTGATCTCGGGTTAAGTTGATCTTTTAAAAAATAAACCCCCGGCTTTTTAGCCGGGGGTTTTTGTTTTAAAGCGATGTTATTTCGCAGTGTCTTTTGCTTCCAGTGATTGCCAGATGAATCCGTAGACAGCAATCAGGACGAAGCAGATCAGCGGGACGGCGAACCCAACGCGCATAGAATGAACGTCGGCGATATGTCCCATAAACGGGGTGGTAACGGCGCCGCCGACGATCGACATGACGATCACGGACGAGCCGGTTTTGGTGTGTTCGCCAAGGCCGCGGATGCCCAGGGCGAAAATGGTCGGGAACATGACCGACATAAAGAAGAACGTGCCGAACATGCCGAACATGCCGATCTTGTGACCAAGCATTGCCATCCCGCACAACAAGACATTGATGACGGCGTAGGTTCCCAGCACCAGGTGGGGCTTGAACTGACTGATAACAACGCTGCCGCACAGGCGTCCGACGGTGAACAGGACGAAGCCGATCGCGCCGAGCATCCAGGACGCTTTTTGGGGTGACACGCCGGGATCATTTTCAATGACGTAATTGACGCAGAAACTGAAGATGCCGATCTGTGCCGCGACATAGAGGAACTGGGCGGCCACGCCGAGCGTATAGTGTTTGCGGCGAAACAAGTCCCAGTTCTTCGAGACGACGATAAACGAGCCGACATAGGCAGCGATCACCAGGGCGTATTTGACCACCGGCAACGAACCTTCGGGGATGGTCAACAAGGCCCACACCAAGGTAAGAACCGGGGAAATAAAGAAATAAAGGAAGGCCCAGACCGCGGCCAGCACGACGCCGATGCCGAATAACTGTCCGGTCGTGGGCTTCAAGGCGCCTTTTTGTCCTTCTGATTTCTTGCTTTCGTCCTCCGCATGCAGGTCCGGCACCTTGGAAACCGCGAAGATCGCCAGCAAGATGGCAACGAAAATGCCAATCCCGATGTAAGGTTTGGCGAGGCCGGAATGAGCGTTGGCGGCAACACCAGCCGCAGCATTGGCAGCCCCGGCGACGGCATCCGCGGCGCCGGCTGCAGGGGCGGCACCTTCACCGGCGAAAACGAATTGTCCGCCGATGATCGGGCCCAGGATCCAACCCACACCGTTGAGGGTTTGGGCGATATTGATACGGGTGGCGCCGCTTTCGGTCGGGCCGAGCACCGTGGTATAGGGGTTGGCGATCGTTTCCAGGCAGGTCATACCGGCCGCGATGATGAACAGGCCCAGGAGGAACGCCCAATAGGCGCCGATATGGGAGGCGGGCAGGAACCAGAACGCGCCACCGGCGATCAGCGTCAGACCGACGATGATGCCGCCTTTGTAACCGATCTTTCGGGCCAACAAGCCTGCCGGGGTGGCCATCAGGAAGTAAGCCAGATAGTTCGCGAATTGCACCAGGCCGGATTGTTCCTTGTTGATATGCAAGGTGTCCTGAAAATGTTTGTTCAGGATGTCGATCATCCCGTTGCAGAAGCCCCACAGGAGGAACAGCGAAGTGACCAGCGCAAACGTGACGAAATGGTTTCTTCCATCAGGCGTGCGGAACAGGCCGGCGCCTTTGGCAGGCGTTGGGGTTGAAGTTTGGGTTGGTGCGATCATAGATTTATGGGTGAACGTTTGGTGACAGCAAACACAAATGCCATGAGTTTGTTAGTCCTGTGAACCGCGCCATAATCATTCCTGCCGTGAAAATGGCAAGCACTTTTTTCCCGCCATCGCCGGTCGGAATAGCGATGCGATGCCGGGGACGGATATCGTTTGGATGCAAATCCCGTTCGATCGAAGGCCGGAGGCCGTTCAAAACGTGGGGTCGATGCTGGCGCGGTTGGTGGTCATTTCCCAGGGCGTGAAATCCGCATGACCATCCGCGTAGTTGGCGTTGCCGCCGCGTTTATTGTGGCGGATAGCGATCGTGTTACCGGTCAAAACCGTGACGCGACCGAGCCAGCGGCCGTCATCCACCAGGCCGCCGGTCGGGGGCGGGCCGAGGAACGGCACCGGTTTTTCGCCGGCTGAATTGACGACCGGTTCGTCGACCAGCATCAGTTTCTCCTGCGCGCGCTTGGTCCGGGTCATCTTGAAATTATGCGGATTGGCTCCGCCGACATCCCATTGCAATGCCATGCCGGGGTTATTGGCGGTCGGGCCGGTGCCCACGACGTCGATCGCGCTGATGGAATAGCTGAATCCGTAGGGCGGGGTGGTGGTGCGAACGAGGTCTTTGTCGCCCGGACAGCGGAACACGCCGCCGTTGGTGTCGGCGTTGGCTTTCATCGCGGATACGATACTGCTTTTGTTCACGGTGGCGGGCGTGCCGTCGGACATCGTCGCCGTGCTGGCGCCGGAGCGCCAGTAGATCCAGTCTTCTTCATGAAAACCCTGGTTCGATGAGGCGGCGCCCGGCATTTTTTCTTCGTTATCGCCGATATAGATCATGAAGCCGAGGCCGAGTTGTTTCAGGTTGTTGCGGCAGGAGATCATCAGGGCCCGTTTTTGGGCGCTGGCGAGAGCCGGCAACAACATCGCCGCCAGGATGGCGATGATGGCGATGACGACGAGGAGTTCGATCAGGGTAAAACCTTTACGCTGTCTGAGGTGGAGAGATGTCATGTGTTTTCTTAAGACAATATAGGATTTTCGTCATCAGCAACCTCGCATCTTTGTGTGAGGTCGTCTAGAAAATGCATCCAGGAATATAAAAGCCGGCGGGGTTTATCGGCTAGTCTTTTGTTGCTGAAAACGGGGCAAAATCTACCGTTTCATCGATCGACACGAGGTCGTCGTCGGAAGCTTAAAACCACATGTAACGCGCACTGCTCCATTGCCCCCAGGCGGTAGAGTTCATCTCCTTGAACCGCCGCCAGGAGACGTGTCCATCCTGGAACAATATGTCACCGCCGGCGGGTGTCTTTCCCGCGAGATGGCTGGCGTTGAAACCATTGGGAAGCTCGGTGGGATTAGTGGTGAACACCTGGGTGAATTTGTCGGATAACGTCCCGGTGCCTTCGGACGGGATCACGTCGGAGAGCATTTCCACGTCCGACGGGCGGCTGTTCTTGGCCGAAGCCACGTATAAAGGCGGGAGCGTGATCTTCGACAGAAAGCCTTTGGGCGCCACCAGTTTCGTGGGGTAAGTGGTCGGGAGCGGATTGTCGCTCCGCCGGATCATCCATTGAAAAGCGGTGACGCGATGGCCGCTGGAATAGTTCCACCAAAAATCGTCGTCATGGATGGTGGTAAAGGCGCCCGGACAATAAAAGATTTTGCGATACATGTTGTTGGACTGGCCGACGGAATTTGCGATCAGATCAGCCATCGATTTTGGCAGGTCCCATAATGCCTGTCCCAGGGACGGGTCCGGTCCTCCGTTCGCGGTCAGTCCGAGGCTTTGCGGCAACACGTCGGCATTATCCGCGGCGTAGGTGAACAGGGCGAGGCCGAGTTGATGCAGGTTATTGGTGCATTGCGCCCGCTTTCCTTTTTCTTTGGCCGCCGCCAGGGCGGGCAGGAGCATGGCCGCGAGGATCGCGATGATGGCGATGACGACCAATAATTCAATCAGGGTGAAACCGCGTGTGGGATGTGACCTCATGGAGATGATTTTGTTATACGACTATAAAGCGATACGGTCAATTGGAAATCGCATGTTCGTACGACAAAGACAGGCTGCGAAATCAGGCGAATTTTCGGGGGCCATCCGTTTCCCCATCCGACGGTTTCATCCGTGTCCATCGCAGCGCCTGGTTGCAGGTCGGGCAGCGGACAAAGATATCGTATTTCCGATAATCTTTCTTAATCGGGTGATCGCAAGTATTTGCGAAATAAACGGCCGCGATATCGCAGGTCTCGCCACTCATCCAAACCGATTTGTCGGTCTTACTCATGTCGTTTGTCCTTCCATGACAACTAACCAAAGAAACCTTGTGCGGGCAAGGTCCGTCAATTCCCCATCGGCAACCGTCCGGCCCCTACATTTTTAGAAAAACCTGGGACATCAACCTCCGTTAGTGCCTACCGCTGCGCAGGTTGCGGCGTTTTTCATCGTCGTTTGCAAAATGCACTTGACGACCCCCTCCGTCCTACAATTTATTAGGAGTCTTCGGATAGTTAAGGAACAAAAATCAGATAGAAAATCAGCAGATGTCTATCGTAACGGGAGCATGTTATGACAAAGGACAGAAAACATAGGGTTTTTTGGAGCAGTGGCGAACGGTGTGAGACGGCCGGAACCTATTATTCCATGTGTTGCGGCGTTCACCTGGAATTCAACTTTGTCCCCGGGGATACTTTTCTTCGTTGTCCCGACTGTCGGCAGAAAATCAAATGGGAACGGCTCGAAGGCGCTTCCTGATGCGGGGTTAGAAGGGCGACGCCGTCATTTCCACAGGGTGCGAAGCCTTCGGATCCCGAAATAGCTTCCGACTGCCAATCCTGCCAATGCGGAGGCGCCCCAGGCGACGGGATGGTTTTTGATATGTTCGACGGCTTTCTTTTGAAGGTATCCGAAGGTGGCGCGATGTTTTAGCTCCTTCAGATCCCGGCCCACTTTTTCTTTTTTATCCATGGCCGATTTTTGAAGGCGGGTCGATTCCGGGGCATCGGTGTCCGTCGACGATTGTGCCGGCCCTGGAGAACGGGCATCGGAGGGATGTTTTGCCGCATCGATGGTTTTTTGCGGGGCCAACGGTTTTTCCTTCAGGTTTTTTATGGTTTTCAGGGCGACGATGGCGGTGATGGCGGTCACCAGGATACCGATGATCGTGAGACCGAGAAACGTCGCCGGCAGCCGGTCGAGTCCGGCGGCTTCAAAAGCGAACGCCAGGAGCAATCCCATGCCGGCGACCAGGACGGTCAGCCCGGCGCAGGCGGCAAAACCGCTGATGGCCAGGATCAAAGCACCGCGGCCATAGAAGGCTCCTTTTTCCTTCATTTCGGCCCCGGCCAGCGCGAATTCCTCCTTGATGAAGCTTTTGAGGTCATCCCCGAGTTCTCGCAGCAACTTTGGCAACGAGAGTTTGGAGATCAGGAATTCTGTCATACCGATTGCTTTCGCTAAAAACATGCCAAGTTGCTGATCTTTTTTCCTGATGTTTTCGTGAGAATGGAGGGGGTTTGGGGCGGGGCATTTACTTAAGAATTGCACGGTCGGGAATTTTGCATAGAATAGGCGGACGTGGTTGGGGTCGTAGCTCAGTTGGTAGAGCGTCTCGTTCGCAATGAGAAGGTCAGGGGTTCGAATCCCCTCGGCTCCACCATCCTTCGCTCGGACTGACGCAGGAAGTCCGAGCGAAGGATGGTGCCCTCCGAAGCTTCAGCGCAGGAGGGCTGGTACGAATGCAAATAGTCCGAGCTTCGGATGGCAGGCCATCGTTTTTTCGAAGGGTTTTAAGGAGATTTTTCCATAGCATTTTCCCCGTGGGGTTATGACGCGCCGGCATTGACACCGGCTGGATGGGGTCGCATTGTGTGTGGGTCCCGGCAATGGCATGAATCGACGGCTTTTGCTCACGCGTCGCGATGCGCTCAAACGCATCAGCGCCGGGACCTTGCTGACGCTCGGTCTGTGGCCGGGCGCCCTCGAAGCCGGGATCTTCAGCCGGCGGCATAAAGAATTCAAATTCATCGTCGTCAATGACCTGCATTATATGGATGACGACTGCGGTGCCTGGCTGGATGGCGTGGTGACCGGGATGAAGACGCGGTCGGCAGAGTTTTGTCTCATCGTCGGTGACATCGCAGACGACGGCAAACGCGAGCATTTTGTCGCGGTCCGCGACCTGTTCCGCCAGCTCAACGTTCCGTTTTACACCGTCATCGGCAATCACGACCATATGACGCAGACCGATCGTTCGGCGTACCTGGAGATCTTTCCCGACCGGTTGAACTATCGTTTCGAACACGGCGACTGGCAATTCGTCGGGCTCGATTCCTCCGAGGGCCAGCACGCGCAGAACACATCGGTCGGCCCCGACACATTTCGCTGGCTGGACGACAACCTGTCAAAGCTGGACCGGAAAAAGCCGACCGTCCTGTTCACGCATTTCCCGATGGGCGCCGATGTGCGGTACCGTCCCAAAAATGCCGACGATGTCCTCGACCGTTTCCGCGACTTTAACCTGCAGGCGGTCTATAACGGGCATTTTCATGGGTTCACCGAACGTCATCGCGAACAGACCATCCTGACGACGAATCGATGCTGCGCACTCAAGCGGAACAATCACGATGGCACCAAAGAAAAGGGCTATTTCGTGTGTTCGGCGAAGGACGGCGCCATCACGCGCGAATTCATCGAAGTCGCGATGCCGCCGGCCAAAAGTGCGGCCTGATCTTCCCATAAAAAATCCCTTTGCCGGATCGCCGAACCGGTCCAGATTTTGCGGATGAAATTGTCGTTGAAAGGAAAATGGGTCCTCATCACGGGTGCTTCCAGCGGGTTCGGAGCAGCGGCGGCGAAATCCTTTGGCGCGGAAGGCGCGAAACTTCTCCTCGGTGCGCGGCGGGTCGACCGTTTGGAACGGGTGGCGGAGGAATCCCGGTCGGCAGGCGCGGCGGCGGCGCATTTCCATCACCTTGATGTCGCGTCGACGCCCAGCGTCGAAAAATTCATCGCCTGGGCGAAAGGGATCCTGCAGGACCCGGAAGCCCGGGTGCCGGGTCCCGCGTTACATGTCCTGGTCAACAACGCCGGCGGGGCGCACGGGGTGGAGACGGTCGCGGACGGGAAAGATGCCGACTGGGAGGCGATGATCCAGTCGAACGTGCTCGGGCTTTTGCGGATGACGCGCGCGGCCTTGCCGTTGATGCCGCGGGATGCCGGGGCGACGATCATCAACATCGGCTCGGTCGCCGGTCATACTGCGTATGAGGGGGGATCGGCTTATTGCGCGGCGAAAGCCGGCGAGTTGCAGATCACGCGCGCTTTGCGGCTGGAATTGTTCGGCAGCGGCATCCGGGTCGGCACGGTCGATCCCGGTCTGGCGGAAACGGAATTCTCGTTGGTGCGATACAAGGGCGATGCGGCGAAGGCGAAAACGGTCTATGAAGGCACTTATCCGCTCACCGCGGAGGACATCGCGGAGACGCTGGTCTGGATCGCCAGCCGGCCGGCGCACGTGAACATCGACGAATTGATCATCAAACCGGTGGACCAGGCGGCGATCGGGAAAGTGTTTCGGCGGACGTGACGCGGGATGCGGGGGTGGAGAACGTGCTCAAACGCCTTTGTTCGCGCGCCAGAGCAGGACGGCGCCGAACGCCTGGAAGATAAAATTTGGCACCCAAAAGACCAGGTGAGGGGACAACTCGGGCCGCGTCGACAAAGAATTTCCGAGGACGATGAAACTGTAATAAACGATCACCAGGACCAGCGCCTTGACGATGCCCATGTTGGTTTCGCGGCGATGGACGCGGATGCCCAGGGGGATGCCGACGAGGGCGAAACCGAAGCACGCGAACGAGAATGCGAGTTCCTGATGCATCTGGACCGCACCTGTTGGACCATTTTTTCCGCGGTTTTGACCTGTGCGCGCCAGGTGGTGGAGGAGTTGGTGGGGACGGGAAGATTCGCCAGCACCTGTTCGCGGTCGCGCAATTCCTGTTGCAACTGCACGAACGTCATGTCGCTGACTTTGGTCTTGAACAGTTTGTTCGTGCCGCGGTTGAGGTCGATGGGCATCGTCCATTGCGGGAAGTATTGGGTTCGGGAAGAGCCGTTGGTCAGGATCATCACCAGGGTGATGTTGGTGAGATTGAGCGTGAACTGGTTGCTGACGATCGTGCTGATCTTCCCTGAACTGGCGAGGACGGTGACATTGTTGGAGATGACCTCGATGTCTTGGAGGTAGCCGTTGTGGTTGCGGGTGATGCACAGGGTGTATCCCGGAAAATCGTCGATCATCCGGCCTTCCGGGAGTTGGACGGTTGAGATCTCGTTGCGCGCCTGGTAGATCAGGTCGTTGTAGCCGGCGCGGGACCGCGGGCCGAGGTCGGTATTGATCCAAGCGCACAAGCCGCAGCAGGCCAGGCTCAGCAGGAGGACCGGGGAGGCAAGGGATATCAGGCTGATCCCGCTGGCGCGGGCGGCGGTCAGTTCCTGGTCGGCGCTGAAACGGCCGAACACCAGGAGCGTGGCGACGATGAACCCGATCGGCAGCGCGTAGACGAGGACAAACGGGATCAAAAGGCCGATCGCCTCCAGCACGACCGTCATCCGTACCTGGCCGCTGATGAGCAATTTCAGGACTTCCTTGAGGATGTTGCCCAGCAACAGCACGAAGGTGCACACGGCGACCGCGAGCGCGAGTGACGCGATCACTTGCCATGACAGATAGCGGTGCAGGGTCTTCATGCGGCGACGCGCGTCATCATTCATGGCTTCATCCATGATTTCAAGCCAAAGGTCCTCGCGCACTTTGGCAGGGCGACGCGCCGCACAGCCGCGTCGCCGCAGCGATGCGCTACCGGATCAGGGCGTTGCCGCGCATCGCCCCGGTTTGCGTCGCGCGCTGAAATCCACTAGGTTGGCATCGCCATGAAGATCGATTCCAAGAGGTTCTGCGTGCCGGAAGGGAAAAAAGTGCGGCTGAAACAATGGCCGACGGCGGTCGAACATTTTTACCAGTCCAAAGACCACTACGAAAAGATCCTGGGCGAGCATATCGGGGAATTGCAGGGCTTGCAGAACCGTTTCTATGCGCATAACCGGTATGCGTTGCTGTTGATCTTCCAGGCGATGGACGCCGCGGGCAAGGACGGGGCGATCAAGCATGTGTTGTCCGGCGTCAATCCGCAGGGCTGCCAGGTCTTCAGTTTCAAGCATCCGAGCATCCGCGAACTGGAGCACGATTTTCTCTGGCGCACGACGCAATGCCTGCCCGAACGCGGCAACATCGGGATCTTCAACCGTTCGTATTACGAAGAGGTCCTGATCACGCAGGTGCATCCCGAGATCCTGCGGGCGGAAGGCTTGCCGGAGGAATTGATGGATAAAAGGATCTGGAAACGCCGGTATCATTCCATCAACGAGTTGGAGAAACATCTCCATCGCAACGGCACGCGGATCGTCAAATTCTTCCTGCACCTGTCGAAAGACGAGCAGCGGGAACGGTTCTTGGCGAGGATCGATGACCCGGACAAGAACTGGAAGTTCAGTCGCGACGACATCGCCGAGCGCGACTATTGGAAGGATTATATGAAGGCGTACGAGGCGTGCCTCTCGGCCACGAGCACGGAGCAGGCTCCGTGGTACGCGGTGCCGGCCGATGATAAAAAGAACGCGCGCCTGATCATCTCGCAGATCAT
>Ga0070690_100001174_pt1 | contig 13473 bp, 1 predicted proteins | sample KBSS33HmetaG_FD_64671 | JGI IMG/M metagenome (GOLD analysis project Ga0070690, IMG submission 64671) | Switchgrass rhizosphere microbial communities from Kellogg Biological Station, Michigan, USA - KBS S3-3H metaG | ecosystem: Host-associated > Plants > Roots > Rhizosphere ... | reverse complement strand
AGCTTCTCCAGCGCCGCCAGCGTCGGCCGGTGGGTCGGGTCGGCGTCCAGCGCGCGCAGCAGCGCCCGCTCGACCTCCGTCGTGTCGGCTTCCTTCCGGATCAGGATCTGCGCATTACGGAACTGGATCTCGGCGATCTCGTTCGGCGCCGATGCGTTCGCCGCCGCCTTCTCGAGCGCCTCGCCCGCTTCCTCCCAGCGCTCCGCGCCCTCGTGCAGCCGCGCCAGCGACAGCAGCGCGCCGGCGTTGTTCGGCGCGACCTGGAGGACCTTCTCCAGCGCCTCCGCCGCCGCGTCGGGCGAGTCGAGCTCCTTCTCGTACACGTCCGCGACCGCCACGCGCAGCGCCAGCTCCGCCGGCTTGCGCCCGGCCTTCGCCTCGCTGTCGGCGTGCAGGCCGAGGATCTCGACCAGGTCGTACCAGCGCGCGTTCGCGCGCAAGAGGCGCTCCAGCTCCAGGTACGCGAACGCGTTGCTCGCGTCGGCATCGACGATCTGGCGCAGGTACCCGACCGCCTGGTCGACGTCCTCGAGCTTCTGCTCCGCGTTGCGCGCGAGCTTCAGGAGCACAGCGATCTGATCGGCGCCGAACGTCGCGCTATAGCGGCGCTGCAGCACCTCCTGCAGCGTCGACCAGTCCTCGCGGCGCTCCTCGATCGCCTCCAGCGCCGACAGCGCGATCGGATCGTCGGGCGTGCCGTCCAGCGCCTCGCGGTAAGCCTCGGCGGCGCCGTCCAGGTCGTTCAGCATCCCGAGGCGCAGCTCGCCGACTTTCGCCCACAGCGAGGCGCGCGTGCGCGGATCCTCGGTGACGCGCGCCCGCTCGGCCAGCGTCAACGCCATGTCCTGAACCTGCCCGGCCGCCTCGTGCAGGCGCGCCAGCTCGGCGAGCGCGTCCGCGTCGCCCTCGTCGGCGGCGCGCAGCTTCTGCAGCGCCGCGATCGCGTCCGGCAGGCCGGCCTCGCCGCGGTGCTCGTGCAGGCGTGCCGCCTCCATCAGGCGGGTCCGCCGCGCCTGCGGATCCAGCTCCGCCTCGGCGCGCTTCTCCAGGATCGCGGCCAGCCGCGGCTCGTCGCCCGACGTCCGATATAGCCCTTCCAGCGCCGCCAGCGCGTCGGCGTTCTCCGCGTCGCTTTCCAGGACGAATCGGTACAGCCGCTCCGCCGACGTCTGATCGTGCCCCTCGCCGTAAAGCCGCGCCGCCCGCAGGGCCAGCTCGCGCGCGTCGTCCGGGTCCGCACCCTCGATCGCCGCCGCGATCTGGGCAGCGCCCGCCGCCGGCATCTTCGCCGCGCCGGCGATCCGTTCCAGATCGTCCAGCGTGCCGCCAGGCATCGGCTCTTCCTTCAACGCGCGCCCGAGCGACTCCAGCGCCTTCTGCGGGTTGCCGATCTGGTCGGCCGCGACCTCGGCCATCTTGCGCAGCCAGTGCGCCCGCTCGGCGCGGTCGTCGTGGAGCTCCAGCCGACGCTCGTACAGACCGAGCAGCTCGTTGTAGTCGCCGCGCGCCTGGGCGAGCGGTTCCAGCACGTCGAGAGCGCCCTCGCGCGTCTCGGGCTTATCCACCAGGGTCTTCAGCGCGGCGCGCGCGCGGGCGTGCTCCGGGTTGCGATCGATCGCGTCGCGGAACGCCGCCAGCGCGCCGTCCGCGTCCTCGAGCGCCGCCAGACGCACCTCGCCGAGCGACGCCAGGAAGTCGGCCTGCAGCCCCGGCTCCGTCGCGACCTCGGCCTCGCGGCCCAGGATCTCCGCCAGCTCCGCGTTCTCGCCGAGCCGCCGCAGGATCAGCTCCAGCGCCGCGAGCACGGGCGCCTCGTCGCCGGGCAGCGACAGCGCCTTGCGCAGGAAGTCCGCCGCGCGGCCCAGGTCGCCCAGCTCGCTCTCGTAGAGGGCCGCCAGGCGCAACGCCAGCCAGTGCTGCAGCGACGCATCGAACGTCGCGTCCATCCGCTCTTCGTACACCTCGGCGAGGCGCTTCCAGGCGCCGGTGGCCGCGGCGAGGCGTTCCAGCGACTGGCGCGGTGTCTCGTCGGTCGTCTCCTCCGTCAGCGCGCGCGCCCAGGTCGCGAAGGCGCTGTCGATATCGCGCCGCTCCATCTCGTGGATGCGCGCAATCTCGGCGAGGACCGCCAGCCGCCGGTCGACGGCGTCCTCGACGGCAAGCCGCAGCTCGAGCAGCTCGACCACCTGATCCCAGGCGCGGGCGTTGCGGAGGACGGGCTCGAGAACCGCGATCGCCGGAACCCGGTAGTCGTCGCCGCGCGCGATCGTCCCGAGCGCCTCGCGCGTTCCGGGGTGGTCCGGCGTCGTCGCCAGGATCCCCTGGTACCGGCTGATCGCCGCCTCGACGTCGGACAGCTCCGTCTCGGTGATGCGCGCCGCCCGGAACGCCAGCTCGTCCCGTTCCTTCGCCGCCTTCGCGAACCCGGCGCGGATGTCGAGGACCTCGATGAGATCCGTGTTGCGCCCCTCGTTCGTGAAGATGCGATCCAGCGCGCCCAGCGCGTCGGCGTCGCCGGGCGTCTCCTCGAGCAGCTTGCGCAGCTGCTCGATCGCCTGCTCCGGCTCGTTCAGCCTCTCCTCGAAGATCGCCGCGCTCTGGGCGTAGAGCCCGCGCCGCTCGATCGGGTTCGCCGTCAGCTCCAGCTTGCGCGCGAAGACCTCGGTCAGCTCGCGGAACGCGCCGCCGGCGAAGTGCAGCTGCGCCAGCGACTCCAGCGCGTCGCCGTCCGTCGGATCGATCTCCAGCACCGTCTCCCAGGCGCGCACCGCCGGCTCGCGCTGCTTGAGCGCATCTTCATAGAGGACCGCGATCCGCTTCGCGAGGGCCTTCCGCTCGGCCGCGTCGGTCGCGATCTCCAGGTGCTTCTCCAGGGTGTCGACCAGCTCGGCGGACCGCCCCGCCCCCGCGAGCAGCCGCTCGATGGCGAGGAACGCGTCGCGATCGTCGGGGCGCGCGGACAGCGCCGACCGCCAGGCCTCGATCGCGTCGGCGGCGCGGCCCAGTGGATCCTCGAGCAGGTTCGCGGTCATCGCCCACAGCTGGGCCTGCAGGTTCGAATCGCCCGCCTCGACGGCGCCCTTCTCCAGGACCGCGACCAGCTCGCCGTGCAGCCCGCCCGCCAGGCCCAGCGACTCCATCTCGGAGAGCGTCTCCGCCGACTCGACGTCCGTCAGCCACGCGCGGGCTCGGCAGTCGAACGCCTGCCCCGGGCGGCCCAGCCGCTGATGGATCTCGGCCATCTCGCGGAAGATGCGGACCTTGTCGGTCCGGTCGTCGACGGATTCCAGCTGCGCGTCGAGCGCGCCGACCAGCTTGTTGAGGTCGCCCGACCGCCGGTAGACCGGTTCGAGGATGACGGCGATGCGGTACCGCTCGGCGCCGGCGCCCGCCAGCGCCTCCAGCTCCGCGACCGCGTTCGGCTGTCCGGGCGTCCGCTCCAGCACCTCGGCGTAGCGGTCGACGGCCGCCACGATGTCTTCCAGCTTCTCCTGCTGGATGCGCGCGAGGCGCAGCCTGACCGCGTCGCCTTCGCGCTGATCCGTGATGCGGTCCAGCATCGCCGACAGGTGATCGGCCAGCTCGTGCCACTGCTCCTCGGTGGCGAGCAGCCGTTCCAGCTCGGCGGCGGTTCCGCGATCCGTCGGGTCGACGTCCATCGCCTCGCGCAGCGTTCCGATGGCGCGGCCGCGGCTGTCCAGCTTCTCTTCATCCAGCTTCGCGCTGCGCCGCAGGAGCGCCAGCTTCGCCGTCGGATCGACGGCGCGCCCGGCCTCCTCGTCGTAGAGCTCGCGCAGCTCCTGCCAGGCGCCCCAGCGCTCCAGGGCCGCCTCGAACAGGTGGGCGACCTCGCGATCGTCCGGCCGCGCGTCGAACAGGCGGCGGTAATACTTCTCCGCCTCCTCCCGGCGCCCGAGGCGCAGGTCGAAGATCTCCGCCGTCCGGCGTACGATGTCGATCACCGCCGGCTCCTCGCCCAGCTCGCCCTCGAGGTAGTTGGCCAGCAGGCTCGCCAGGTCCTCCCAGCGATTCAGCTTGTCGGCGAGGCGAACCAGCTGTTCCAGGCTGAGACGCTCGGTCGGCGACTCCTGGAACACGCGGCCGTACCAGCGCAACGCGCTGTCGTAATCCTCGAGCTGCTCTTCATAGAGGCGCGCGATGCGCTTGGTCCACGCCAGACGCTGCGCCGGCTCCTCGACCTGCAGCAGGCGAATCTCGCCGATCTTGATGAGGGCCGGCCAGTCGGCCCGCCCCGCGTAGAAGGGCTCGAGCAATTCGGCGGCCTGGCCCTGCACCGCGGTGTCGCCCAGCATCCCCTCGAGCATCGCGATGGAGCCCGGATGATCGGGATCCCCGGCCAGCACCAGACGCAGGTGCTCCAGCGCCGCCTCGCGATCGCCCTGGCGATCGTGCTCGATCTGCGCCATGCGGAAACGCAGGCCGACCAGATCGCGCTCGGGCAGCGCGCCCTTGCGCAGCAGATCCTCCAGGAGGCGCGTGAGATCGCCCCAGCGCTCCGCCTTCGTGTAGAGGCGATCCAGGGCCTGGGCCGCCTCGCGGTCCGAACCGGAGATCTCCACCACCCGCTCGAAGGCGGCGATGGCCTCGTCGAGACGTCCCAGCGGGCTCTCGGCCAGCGCGCCGATCTGCAGGCGCAGCTCGCGCTCCCCCTTCGGCTCCTTCGCCAGCTCGGCGCGGCGGACGAGGATGTCGTACAGCGCCTCGGCATCGCCCGACTTGCGGTAGATGCCCTCCAGCGCCTCCAGCGAGTCCTCGTCCTCGGGGATGCGATCGAGAACCCGGCGGTAGTAGTCCGCCGCCAGCGGCACGTCGCCGTCGCGCAGGGCGACCTCGGCGATGGTTCGATCGAGGCGAAGCTTGACGTCGTCGTCGAGAACGTCCGGGCTGATGTCGCGGTAGAGCGCCGCCACCTCACTGACCCGCTCCAGGCCCGTCAACCGCTCGTAGGTGTCGAGCAGCGACGCCAGCTCCGGTTCGGCCAACGCGTCGCGGATCGCCCGCGCCGTCGTCTCGCGCGCCGCCTCGGTGTTGCCGAGCCGCGTCTCCTCGAGAGAGGCGAGACGCATCAACTGCTCCAGGCGGGCCCGCGCGTCGGTCTGCGCTTCCACGTAGACGCGCACGACGCCTGCCAGCTCCGGCCAGCGCCCGTTGCTCTCGTAGAGCGGCTCCAGCGCCTGGGCGGCGGCCAGACGCAGCCCACCGTCGGTCTCCGGCGCCAGGAAACGTTCCAGCGCCGCGAGCGCGTCGCGATCCGTGGGCGCCGCCTCCACCACCTCGCGCCAGCGGCCGAGCGCCTCGGCCGGATCGCCGAGCGGCCCCTCCAGCAGCGCCGCGATCTGCCGCAGCAGCGCGACGCGCGGGGCGGAGCGCTCTGCAGTCAGCGACAGGCGGCGTTCGAGGATCTCCAGGCGCTGCCGGTGGCGTCCCTGCTGGTCGTAGAGGCGCGCCAGCGTCTCCAGCGCCTTGTCGTCCTGCGGGCTCTCGTCGAGGATGCTGACGCACGCGGCGATCGCCTCGTCGACGTCGCCCACGTCGTGCTCGAGCAGGCCCGCGACCCGGCGCCACAGCTCCTGGCGCGCGGTCGCGTCGCCCGACAGGTCGATGCGCTTGCGCAGCATCTCGATGCGTTGCCTGTGCTGCGCGCCCGCCTCGAAGATTCTCTCCAGCGCGTCGATCGCGGCCCGCTCCTGGGGATCGAGCTCCAGGATCGACCGCAGCGTCGCGACCGAGGCGTCGGTGTCGCCCAGCGACTTCTCCTGCAGCTCGGCGATACGGAACAAAGTCTTCTTTCGCTCGGCGGTGGACGGCGCCCAGCGCACCTGCATCTGCAGGATCTTCACCAGCCCCGCGACGTCGTTCGTCTCGGTGTAGAGCGTCTCCAGCGCGGCCGCCGCGGGCGCGGTCGTGTCGACGTCGTTGGGATCGAGGGCGAGGACCAGCTTCCAGGCGTCGATCGCGGCGCGCCGGTTGCCCAGCTTGCCGGCGTACAGCTTCGCTGCCCGCGACAGAAGGTCGGCGCGGCCGGCGATGTCCGCGGCGTCGCGCTTGAATGCCAGCTCCTGGTACACGTCGACCAGCTCGGAGAACCGCTCCAGCGTCGTTCCGAGGCGCTCGATCTCGGGCAGCGCGTCCGCGTTACCGGGATCGGCGGCCAGCACCTGGCGCCACGTCGCCAGCGCCGCGCCGCGCGCCTGCAGCTTGTTCTCCTGCAGGTCGGCGATCCGCATCAGCAAGGCGGCCGCCTCCGCACCCTCGACGACCTCGCGCTCGACGTCGAGGATGGCCGCGAGCCGCGCCCACGCGCTGCTCTTCTCGTAGACCGGCTCGAGGATCTTCGCGACGCGCTGCCGCTGCTCGGGGATCGCGACCAGCTTCTCCAGCAGGCGGCGGGCGCCCTCGTGGTTCGGCGCGACCTTGACGATGTCTTCCAGCAGGTCGAGCGAACCGACCACATCCTTCAGATGGGTGGCGCGCAGCTCGGCGCGCCGGAACTCCAGCTCCGGCACCTCCGCCTCCGACGCGAAGCCGACGCGCGTGCCGAGCAGGTTCTCCAGGTCGCGCCAGCGCTCGCGGGCCGCGTAGTGGCGATCGAGCGCCCGGTGCGCCCGCAGATCCGCAGGGTCCAGCTCCAACATCTTCTCGTAGGCGGCCAGCGCGTGGTCCTGGTCGCCCAGCGCCGCCTCGTCGAGATCGGCGATCTGCGCCAGCAGGTCGAGTCGCTCGCGCACGTCCAGCTCCGCGAGCTGCCGCGTGTCGAGCAGCGTCCGCAGCTCCGCCCACCGCTGGCCATCGCGGTAGAGGCGGCCGAGCGCCCGGAACGCGCCCTGGTGCAGCGGCTCCGCCTTGAGGATCTGCGCGTAGACCTTCTCGGCGTCCTGCGCGCGCCCGAGGCGCTTCTCCTGCAGCTCGGCGACGATGACCAGCAGATCGCGGCGCAGGATCTGATCCTCGGTCTCGGCCGAGACCGTCCGCAGCTTCTCCGCCAGCTCGGCGGTCTTTCCGGCCCCATCCGCGAACCCGAGCAGCGCGTCCCGGTTCTTCGCGTCGGTGGCGTCGATGTCGAAGAGCGCCATGGCGACGCGGTAGGCGCCCGCCGGATCGTTGGCCGGGCCGCTGTAGAGGCCGCGCAGCTTCTCCAGGCGTTCGACCTTCTCGCCGCGCGTGTCGGCAACTGCGAGCAGCGCCTCGTTCGCCGCCGCGAGCTTTGGCGCGTCACCCGTGCGCTCGTAGAACGGAAGCGTCAGGCGGGCGATCGCCGGGCGATCGGGGTAGCCGCCCGCCATCAGGCGTTCCAGGCCGGCGACGGCCGGGGCGGCGAACTGGTTCGCCTGCACCACCTCGCGGTATGTCGCGAACGTCCCCTCCGGATCGTCGAGCCGGACCTCCTGTATGTTCGCGATGCGCAGCAGCAGCGCCTCGCGCTCGTCACGGTTCTCGGCGGGGCGCGACGCGAGATCGCGGCGCAGGCCCTCGACGACGCCGGCCCAGTCCTGCCGCGCCTCCGACAGACGGATCAGCGCCCGCAGCGCGCGCTCGTTGGTCGGCTCGGCCTCGAGGATCTTCTTCCAGGTGAGCGTCGCCGCCGCGGCGTCGACCACGCGCTCTTCCTCCAGCTGCGCGATCTTGAACAGCAGGCGCACGCGCTCGGCGGCGTCGGGCGCGCGATCGGCGCGCGCGTGGAGCAGCGTCGACAGATCGCCCCACGCCTTGGTTTGCGTGTAGATCTGTTCCAGCGCCGCGTCCGCCTCCTCGTCGAAGCCGACCTCGGAGATGATCTGCTGGGCCGCCTTGCGCGCGTCCTGCGGGCGGAACAGACGCGTCGAGGCGATGCGCAGCGACCGCCGCAGCAGCCAGAGCCGCTCCTCGGCGTCCGTCGAGGCCGCGGTTCGCGCCTCGTAGAGCGCCGCCAGGTTTCCCCACTCGTCCGCCTCGCCGGCGAGACGTTCCAGATCCGTGCGCACGGCCTCGTTCTTGGGCGCCGCCTCGAACGCCCGCGAGCACCACTGGAAGGCCAGCGCCTTCGACCCGAGTCGCTGCTCGCAGACCTTGCGCGCCTCGGCGTAAAGCTCCAGTCGGTCCGCCGACGCGTCGCCGGCACCAGTCTGCCCCAGCAAGACCTCGTACGTCGCCAAGAGGCGCGGCCACTTCTGCGCGTTTCGGTAGAGCGGCAGCAGCGCCAGCGCCGCGCCGCGGTTCTTCGGATCGGTGGCGAGGATCCGCTCGTACGCCTTGAGCGCCCGCTCCGGCTGGTTCAGCTTTTCCTGGGCGATGAGCGCCACGCGCTCGAGCAGGCGGGTGCGCGCCGCCATGTCCACGGTCCGGTCGGCGAGCGACGTCAGCTGGTCGCACAGATCGCCGAAAGCGCCGTGATCGGCATAGAGCGATTCGAGCGCCGTGTAATCGCCGGCCGACGCGTAGATCTCGCGCAGGGCCCGGGCGGCGCGCGCGTTCTTGGGCTGCAGCTCCTGGATCCGTTTGAAGACCTCGATCGCCGCCTGCGTGGCGCCCAGGCGTTCGTTCAGCAGCGTGCCGCGCCGTTCGAGCAGCGCCAGCTCGCCGGCGGCATCGCCCGCGGCGGCGGCGTTCAGGCGCTGCCGCTCGAGCACCTCGATGAGCGCCGGCCAGCGCCGCTCGCGATCGTACAGCGTTGCCAGGCCGGTGAGCGCCTCGGCGTCCCGCTCCTCCAGCGCCAGCACCTGGTTGTAGAGCGAGATGGACTCGCGAACATCGTTCAGACGATCGGCGGCGACCTTCGCCATCTCGATGAGGCGCGCCCGCCGCGCCGCCGGATCTAGATGAGGCAGCTCCCGGCGGTAGACCTCGATGAGCGGCCGCCACGCGCGGCCCTTGGTGTAGAGGTCCTTGAGCCGCGCGCTGGTCTCCGTGTCGGTCGGATCGGACTCGAAGATCTTCTCGAAGCTGGCGATCGCGTTGCCGTGCTTGCCCAGCTTGTCGGCCCACAGGGCCGCGATGCGCCGGTGCAGCGCGACGCGCTCCGCCGTATCCTTTGCCGCCTCCGCCTGGCGCGTCAGCACCTGGACCAGATCGCCGTAGCGGCCCTGCGCCTCGTAGCGCGCCGCCAGCGCCGTCAGCGCCGCCGGGTGGTCCGGCTTGAGCGCCAGGATGTTGAGGTACGTGTTCACCACCATCACGTCGAGGTTCAAGCGATCTCGATAGATGGCGACGATCTCGAGGTAACGATTGATCTTTTCGTCGACCTGCGACGCCGGTACCGCGTCGAGGTCGTCCTTCATCAGCTCCAGCAGCGCGTTCCACTTCTCGGTCCGCGTGTAGAGCTGGCGGAGCGACGTGACCGCCTCGGGCAGGTGCGGCTTGAGGCGCAGGATGCCCTTCCAGATCTCGATCGCCTTCTCGGCGTGCTGCGGGCGCGCCTCCGCGGCGCGCGCCATCTCGATCCCCATCGCGACCCGGCGCTCGACGTCGCCCTCGGTCTTCTGGGCCTGGGCCAGGATCGTCAGCAGCTGCGGCAGCTCGTTCTTCGCCGTATAGAACTCGCGATAGAACTCGACCATCTCGTGGTTGGACGCGTCCAGCTTGCGCACGCGGCGGAAGAACGACTCCGCCATGTCGGGCTGGTTGAGGCGCTTCCAGATCAACGTCGCCAGCTCGATCAGGAGGGTGGCGTCCTGCTCGCCGCGCTTGCTGCGCGCCGCGCCCTCCAGCACCTTGACCAGCTCGGCCCACTCCTGCTGGCGCGTCAGCACGTCGCGGACGGCCCGCAGCGCGCGCGGCTCGATCGGGTTCGCGTCCAGCGCCTTGCGGTAGTGCGCGAAGGCGTCGACCGGGCGGTTCATCTTGTCGCACAGCTCGGCGGCCGCCACCTCCGAGAGCGCGCGCTCGTCGCGGTTCGCCGCGCGGTCGGCCCGCGCCACGTACAGCGTCAGCAGCTCCTCGTTGTTGCCCTTCTCGCGGAGCAGGCGTTCGAAGTGGTTGCCGGTGCGCCGGTTGTGCGCGTCCAGCTCCAGGCTACGCCGCAGGAACGTCTCGCCCTCGTTGTCGGACGGCCGGTACTTGAGGTGGAACTCGGCGACCGATCCATAGAGGCTGGACGCGAGCGCCGGATCCTTCGCGCCCTCCGCCTGCTGCAGGTAACGCTTCGAGATCGGCTCCCAGTTGGCGCGCACCAGCGACATCTGCGCCAGCGACTCGGTCGCCGCGGCGTGGCCGGGCGACGCTTCCAGCGCCTCCTTCACGCAGGCCTGGCCGGCCTCGTCGCGCAGCAGCTCGTCGGACAGCACGCGACCCTTCTCGTGAAGCAGGTCGGCCCGGCGCGACGCCTCGCTGGTCCACCCGAGCTCTAGATCAATCAAGGAGACGACGAGGTCGAAGTCGCCCCGTTCCCGGTGGAAGCGGCGGGCGTCGGACAGCGCCTTCGAGAGATCGTCTGCCTCGATGCCGGCGCCGTTGCCGGGGTGAAGGGCCGCCAGCGCCTTGAGCGCCTGGCCGTCCTCTGGGTGGAGTTGGAGGGTCGCGAGCGCTGCGGAGACGTCGGTAGTCATGGCTTTGGCCGTCGGGGCAGAAAGGCGACTATAGACCCGGTAGTTTCGGTCGTTCAATGAGAAGATCCGCCTGAGATCGTGAATACTTCCGGCGTGATTTTGCCGGCGGATTCAACCGCGCCCCGCACCCTTCGGAGCACTCTGCGACCGGAGCTCGGCCGGATCGCGCTCGGGTGCCTCTGTCTCGTCGGAACGAACGCCTTTTCGCTCGCGATCCCGTGGCTGCTCAAGCAGGCGATCGACGCCCTCCGCGAGCTGGCGCCCGCCGCCGCGCACGGCGTCGTGGTCCGCGACGCCGTCCTGATCATCGTGTTCGCCGTGCTCCAGGCGCTCATCCGCACCTGGTCGCGAATCTTCATCTTCGACGCGGGACGCAACGTCGAATACCGGCTGCGCCGCGACCTGTTCGGCCACCTGACCCGCCTCGACCCCGGGTTCTACCGGCGGCACCCGACGGGCGACGTCATGTCGCGCCTGACGAACGATCTCGGGTCGGTGCGCCTGCTGTACGGGCCCGGGCTGCTCAACCTGCTCAATACGGCGCTGGTCTATGCGACGGGGCTGGCCCTGCTGTTGCGGCTGTCGCCGCGGCTGACGCTGCTGGCGCTGATCCCCTACCCGCTTCTGCTCGGGGCGGCGCGCGTGGCCAGCCGGCGCATCTACCGGGCCAGCCGCGCGATCCAGGAGCAGCTCGGGACGATGTCGACGGCGATTCAGGAGGACCTGGCCGGAATCGCCGTCATCAAGCACTACGCGCTGGAGGAATCGCGGCAGCGGGCGTTCCGGGACGTCAACGACGAGTACCTGGGGCGATCGCTGGCGCTGGTGCGGGCGCGCGGCGCGCTGATGCCGCTGTTCGCGATGCTCGGCGGGATCGGGACGCTGATCGTGCTGTGGGCGGGCGGGCGCGAGGTGATCGCCGGGCGCATGAGCGTCGGCAGCCTGGTCGCGTTCAACGGCTACCTGGTGCTGCTGTCGTGGCCGACGTTCGCGCTCGGCTGGATCATCGGCATCTGGCAGCGCGGTGTCGCGTCGTGGGCGCGCGTGCGCGAGCTGCTCGAGACCCCTCCGGTAATCACCGACGCCCTCGACAATGCGCCGCCACCGGATAAAACGGCGAGCACCCCGTCGGTCGAGGTGCGTGACCTGTCGATTGAAACCGACGGGCGCAAGCTGCTGGACGGGGTGTCGTTCGTGCTGCCCGCGGGCGCGACGCTGGCGATCGTCGGGCGAACCGGCGGCGGCAAGACGACGCTGGTCGACGCCGTGCTGCGCATGCAGGACGTCGCGCCTGGCGCCGTGCGCGTGGGTGGCCGCGACGTCACCCACATCCCGCTCGCGTCGCTGCGCGGAATGATCGGCTATGCGCCCCAGGACGCGTTCCTGTTCTCGGCGACGGTCGCCGACAACATCGCCTTCGGCATTCGCGACGATGTCGACGCCGCCACCCGCGACGAGCGCGTGCGGCGCGCCGCCGAGGCCGCCGGCCTGGCGCCCGACGTCGCGGTGCTGCCCGATGGGTACCAGACGCTGGTCGGCGAACGCGGCATCACGCTGTCGGGCGGCCAGCGCCAGCGGGTCGCGCTGGCGCGCGCGCTCGCCGCCGACCCGCAGATCCTGATCCTGGACGACTCGCTGTCGTCGGTCGACGCCGAAACCGAGCGCGCCATCCTGACGCGGCTGCGGCCGATCCTGGCGGGCCGCACGTCGATCCTGATCTCGCACCGGGTGGCGGCCGTGAAGGACGCCGGCGAGATCCTGGTGCTCGACGGCGGGCGCGTCGCGGAACATGGGACGCACGCCGCGCTCCTGGCCGCGGGCGGCGTCTACGCGTCCCTGTACCGCGAACAGCTTGCGCAGGAGGCGGTCGAGTAGCGATGGCGTCGGAAGATCTCCTGGGCAACGCGCTCGACCGGACGCTCCTGCGCCGGATCTTCGGGTTCGTGTGGCCGTATCGCGGGCGGCTGCTGCTGGCGGCGGCGCTACTGCCCGTCGCCGCGTTGCTCGAGATCGCGCAGCCCTATCTGTTGAAGAAGGCGATCGACGAGCACATCGCCGTCGGCAAGCTGGACGGCCTCGACACCATCGGGTTCCTCTACCTGCTGGCGCTGGTCGGCCAGTACGGCGCCGCCTTCGCCCAACTCTACTTCACGCAGGTGATCGGCCAGCTCGGCATGAACGACCTGCGCGTCCGCGTCCACCGCCACGTGATGTCGCTGTCCGCGTCGTTCTTCGATCGCACCCCAGTCGGGCGCCTCATGACCCGGATGACCAACGACATCGAATCGCTGAACGACATGTTCGCGTCCGGGATCGTCAGCCTGCTGGGCGATGCCGTGCGGCTGGTGTTCATCCTGGTCGCGATGTTCGCGATCGACTGGCGGCTCGCGCTGTTCTCGCTGGGCTCCGCGCCGGTGCTCTACGGGATCGCCGCGTACTTCCGGAGCTGGGTGCGCGACGCCTTCCGCGACATCCGGGTGCGCCTCGCGCGCATGAACGCGTTCCTGCAGGAGCACATCTCCGGCATGAAGGTGGTCCAGGCGTTCGCGCAGGAGCCGAAGGTCGCCGCCGAGTTCGACGTCATCAACGTCGCGTACCGGCGTGCCAACTCGCGCGCCATCGCGGCGGACGCGGCGCTGTATTCGATCGTGGAGGCGGTGGGGTCCATCGCGATCGCGGGTCTGCTCTGGCACGGCGGCAGCCGAATCGTCGCCGGGACGCTGACGGTCGGCGTGGTCGTCGCGTTCATCGAGTACCTCGGGAAGTTCTTCCAGCCGATCCGCGACCTGTCGACCAAGTACACGGTCATGCAGCAGGCAATGGCGGCGGCGGAGCGCGTGTTCACGTTGCTGGATACCGACGCGCCGGATGCGCCGGCGGTCAGCGGTGAGACGTCGAGCACGAGCACGAGCACGAGCACGTCTACGAGCAC
>Ga0070690_100001173_pt1 | contig 13476 bp, 12 predicted proteins | sample KBSS33HmetaG_FD_64671 | JGI IMG/M metagenome (GOLD analysis project Ga0070690, IMG submission 64671) | Switchgrass rhizosphere microbial communities from Kellogg Biological Station, Michigan, USA - KBS S3-3H metaG | ecosystem: Host-associated > Plants > Roots > Rhizosphere ... | reverse complement strand
CGGGGCAGGCGTATTCGGCCGGTCTGTCCAAAACCGACAAGACGGTCGCGCTGTTCGCGTCCGACCCGGCGACGTGCCAGTTTATCGTGCAGGACGCCGTGGCCTGGGCCCTGCCCACGGCCGGTGCCACTCAGGGCGAGGGAGCGCCGCTCGACTCAACAGCCGTCAACACCAAAGAAAAACTACTTCAGCGCCGGCGCGACGCCGGAGGTGCGTATATCGACACCAACGACAACAGTTTTGATTTTATGTTGGCGCAGGCCGCGGCTAATGCGGCGACGCCGGGCATTTCGGCTGGCGCGACGCCAGGCGTGGACAATCCTGCTGCCCCAGCCAGCGATCCGGCGGCGGGCATTGGAGCAGGTTCGCCCCTCGCACAGCTGGACATTAACGGATGCGTGGTGGTGCCGCCAGAGCCGGACCCTGCTTCGGGCTCGGATCCTTCTCCCGGTTCCGACCCCGGAACAGAGTCTGGCGCAGACATCGGGTCGGATCCAACCACGCCGCCAGACGGCGATTCTCCGCCCACGACTGATCAGGAGCCGGCATCGGGCTCCGACCCTGCGACTACTCCCGATCCAGAAACGCCGCCGTCAAATGCTGGCCTGCTATCACCCGCCATCACCGAGCTACTGCCCGACCCGGCACCGCCCCAGTCCGACGATGCCGACGAATTTGTGGAATTGTATAACCCGAATGACGCGGCCTTTGATCTAAGCGGCTACCTACTTGAGTCCGGCATAACCACCAGGCATCGTTTTGTATTCCCTGCCGGGGCGCAGCTGGCGCCCCACACCTATGCCGCGCTCTTTGCGGCCGACACAGGACTGACACTTACGAACAGCGGCGGGCAGGTGCGGCTGCTGGATCCGGAGGGTGAGATGCTCAGCCAGGCCGAGGCATATCCTTCCGCCAAAGAGGCTCAGGCCTGGGCGCTCATCGACGGCGACTGGCAGTGGACATCGCTGCCCACCCCTAATGCGGTTAACGCTGCCAGCCCACCAGCGGCCGCGAAGGTTGCTTCGGTCTCTACCAAGGCCAAATCAAAGCCGAAAGCTAAGGCCAAGATCGCCCAGAAAGCGGCCGCTAAGAGCTCAAAAACCGCCAAAGTCAAGTCTAAAGCTCCGGGCTCGTCAACCGCTACAAACGCGCTACAAAACCTATCCAGTGTCACCGCCCGCGATCCACTGCACCCAGGGGTACTTGCCCTGGTAGTCGCCGGTGGGTTACTATACGGGGCGTATGAGTACCGGCGTGACGTGGCAAACCGTTTCTACCAATTCCGCAGCAACCGAGCGGCTCGGCGAGTGCTTAGGCGGGGCCCTGAAGGGCGGTGAAGTTATAGAGCTTATCAGCGATTTGGGGGGCGGCAAGACCACGCTAGTGCGCGGCATCGCGCGCGGCGCAGGCAGCGACGACAAAGTGGCCAGTCCGACCTTTACTATCAGCAAAATGTATAAAACCAAGCACTTCGACATCCATCACTTCGACTTTTACCGCTTGCACGAGGCCGGCATCGTGGCCGACGAACTAGCCGAAGTAGCCGGCGATCCCACCGCCGTCGTGGTTGTGGAGTGGGGCGACGTAGCGCAGCACGTACTGCCCGCCGAGCGGCTCAGCCTGTCGATCGTCCAGACGCCGAGCGGTGACCGCAAGCTGGTATTCGCCTGCCCCAAAAGCTACAACTATCTGCTGGAGGCGCTCCAGTAATGCTCATTTTGACTATCCGGACCGACAACCCTGAGGCCGAAATCGGTCTGTACGATAACCAAGTCCAGCTGGCGTACTATACCTGGCCGGCTCACCGCGAGCTGTCGAACGCCATTCATCATAAAATCAAAGATATGCTGGAATCGCAGCACAAAGGCTTGCACGATATTGAGGGCCTCGTTTGCTTCCAGGGCCCAGGTAGCTTTACGGGTTTGCGTATCGGCCTGACCGTGGCTGACACGCTGGCGTACGGTCTGGATATCCCGGTCGTCGGCGCGCAGGACGATTGGATCGAGTCCGGCATTCAGCGCTTGCTGTCCGGGGGCAACGACCGCATCGCCCTGCCCCACTATGGTGCCCCGGCGCACATCACGCAGCAGCGTAAATAATCCGCGTGTGCGCCAGCCACAATGTCCAGCAACAATATTGACCGCGCGCGGTCCGGCAGCGTATACTCCTATATAAGGATTTGCGTGAGATGTCTAGCAGTCCGTTCAATATTTCTAAATTTCGAATTCCAGACTGACCAAGAAACTAGAGAAGTGAAAGCGATGTTTCCGGCCGGCCTGTACCGATAGAAAGGACAACATGGATCCAATTACATTAGTGTTGGCAGCACTAGGTGTTGCTGCTGGGTTTGGTGCGAATACTGTCATTACCAAGCGGAAACTGGGCTCGGCCCAGGACCAGGCCGAAAAAGAGCTGAGCAAGGCCAAAAAAGAGGCGTCCCGCCTGAAAGACGAGGCCCGCAGCGAAGCCGCGCGCTTGATAGAAGAGGGCCGCAAAGAAGAGCAGGCTCGCCGTCGCGAGCTAAAAGATATCGAGCAGCGATTGGTGTCGCGTGAAGAGACGCTTGATAAAAAGTTGGACGAGCTAGATAAGCGGACCGAAAGGCTGCGCACCGCCGAAGGCGAAGTTGAGGGCCTGAAGGACGAAATCCGTGAAATCCGCGGTCGCCAACAGGAAAAACTGGAGAAAATCGCCAAACTCACCAAGGAAGACGCAGCCGAGAAGCTCATGCAGATGACCGAGCGCGACGTCAAGCACGACCTGACCGGGCTAATTGCTAAGCTCCAAAACGAGGCCAAAGAGAACGCCGAAGAGCAGGCCGGTTTGATCATCGTCACCGCTATGGAGCGCATGGCCAGCGAGGTCACTGCCGAGCGCACCGTCACGAGCGTCAAGCTGGAAGACGAAGAAATGAAAGGCCGGATTATCGGCAAAGAGGGCCGTAACATCCAGGCCCTGCAGCGCGCCACCGGTGTGGACATTATGGTTGACGACACGCCGGGTTACATTGTGCTATCCAGCTTCGACCCGGTGCGCCGCGAAGTCGCCCGTCAAGCCCTTGAGATGTTGATGAAGGACGGCCGTATCCACCCCGGCCGCATCGAGGAAATTGTTGAAAAGGCGCAGAAAAACGTCGAGAAAGACGTCATTCGCGCCGGCGAAGATGCCGCACGAGAAGTCGGCGTGATCGGTATTCCTAAAGAGATTTTGCACCTGCTGGGCGAGCTAAGATACCGCACCAGCTACGGCCAAAATGTGCTGAAGCATTCCACCGAAATGGCACACATTGCCGGCATTATCGCCGAAGAAGTGGGCGCCAACGTCAAGACCGCCAAGTACGCGGCGCTAGTACACGACCTCGGCAAGGCCCTCACCCACAAGATGGAGGGCAAGCATCACCACATTTCTGGCGAGATTTTGCGCAAATACGGTGCGCCCGAAGAAGTGGCACTGGCCGCCGAGCAGCATCACGACGATGTCGAAGCCACGAGCGTAGAAGCGTTGATTATCCGCGTGGTAGACGCCATTAGCGCCAGCCGCCCGGGTGCGCGCAACATCTCGGCCGAGAACTTCGCCGAGCGCATGAAGGAACTAGAGAACGTCGCCAACAGCTTTAGCGGCATCGAAAAATCCTACGCCATCAGCGCCGGCCGCGAAGTTCGTGTCTTTGTAAAGCCGCAGGCCATCGACGACCTGGCCGCCATCAAGCTGGCCCGCGATATCGCCACCAAGATCGAAAGCACGATGCAGTACCCCGGCACCATCAAGGTCAACGTCATCCGCGAAACCCGCGCCATCGAATTCGCCAAATAAGCCAAGCCAGCGGTCCACAGAGCGGCCTAAACCTCACAAGACCAACGATGAAAGACTACGACGCCTACTTATTTGACTGGGACGGCACGGTGGCACAGACCTTTGCCAAGTGGCTTAGTATTGTCAAGGAGACGGTCGTCGCCTACGGCATAGACGTGAGTGACAAGCAACTTGTGCGAGAGCTGTTTTGCCGCGCGAGGATTGGTCTACTAGAGCTTGGGGTGCCTGAGTGGAATTTGCCTGGAATCTTTCGATCATGGGATGTTCGGGCTCAAGCCCGCATGCCTCAAGTGCCGCAGTTTATAGAAGACCGCCTAACATATATCATCAATTCCTGGCAGGAATTAATCGACCAGTTACAATAAGAGTATGATCAAAGCAGTTTTATTTGATTTTGGTGGAGTTTTGAGCGAGGGCGGGAAGGCCGGCGCGATCCGGCAGATTTTTGCCCAAGCGTACGGCGTCGATCCCGAGACACTGCGGTTCGAAGATGTTGGCGCGCAAGCCTTGAAAGGGGAGATAAGTGACCAGGCGTTCATAGACGGCATGAATCGCCGCCATCCGCACGGGCGGCCGGTCAGCATGGAGGCCTTCATCGCCACCGTCGATCATTTGGCGCCGTGCCAGCCGGTGTATAAACTTGCCGCCGCCCTGCGCCGTGCAGGCATCATCACCGGCATTATGTCCAACACGCTGCGCGTAACGGCCGACAGTTTGCGCGAGCGCGGGCTGTACGATAATTTTGAGCCGCTACTTCTCTCCTGCGATGAGCACCTGGCCAAGCCGCAGGCAGAATTTTACAAGCGGGCGCTCAAACGTCTCGGGTTTGCCGCCGAAGAAGTAATATTCATTGACGATCAAGAAGTCTTTCTGGCGCCCGCCCGCAAGCTCGGCATCCACACAATTCGGGCCGACTCCCCCAATCAAATCGTGGCCGACACCAAGGCGCTCATCCAAAAAGAGAATGGTATAGAGTTATGAAGCCGGAGATTGAAGCTAAATTTTTGAACGTTGATCATGGCGCGCTGCGACGCAAGCTCAAAAAAGCCGGCGGCACCTGCGTCCAGCCGATGCGCATTACCAGCCGCAAGAATTATGATTTTCCCGACGGCAGGCTGGGCAAGGAGAAACGCGGCTGGGTTCGCCTGCGCGACTCCGGCGACAAGCTTACAGTATCTTACAAGCAATTGAATAGCAGGGAGCTTGATGGTACTCATGAAGTCAGTTTTGAGGTAGACGATATGGATGCCGCGGACGCATTTTTGCAGGCAATCGGTCTGGTTCAAGATAATTACCAGGAAACAAAGCGGGAGAGCTGGCTCCTGGACGGCTGTGAGGTCGAGCTGGACGAATGGCCGTGGATCAGGCCGTTCGCGGAAATTGAGGGTCCGGACGAGCGTGCGCTCAAAAGCTGTGCCCGTACATTGGATTTAGATTGGGCAGACGCCTGTCACGGCAGTGTCGAGGTTGCTTATCGGGCGGAATACGACATAACCGATGCCGAGATTGACCACATACCGCTGATTACTTTTGAGGCGCCTGTACCGAAGTTGCTCACGGATAGGAGGCGCAAGTGAAAATTCTGTATGTTGGTGATGTGATGGGCGAGCCGGGGATTCGGTTGGTGGAGCGGCTCCTGCCAGGGCTGCGGCGCGAGCACGAAATTGATGTGGTGATCGCGCAGGCCGAGAACGTGAGCGACGGCAAGGGGGTGCGTGCGGCCGACTTCGAGCGCTTGCGCAGTGCCGGGGTGGATTTTTGTTCCGGCGGCAATCACACCTTTGCCAAGCCCGATATCTTCCCGCTGCTCGATGACCCGGCTCAGCCGATCATCCGCCCCGCCAACTATCCCGCTGGTACGCCTGGCCGCGGGCATAAGTATTTGGACACACCGAAGGGCAAAGTGCTCGTGATCAGCCTGCTTGGGCACATCGTCGGTAAGGACGCCGACAAGCCGGTGGATAACCCGCTGCAGGTGATCGATAGGATCCTGGAGGAAGAGCATTTGACCGCGCGCGCGGCGACCATTGTGAATTTCCACGGCGATTACAGCAGCGAGAAGCGGATCATCGGCTACTACCTGGACGGCCGCGTGACGGCTGTGATCGGCGATCACTGGCACGTGCCGACGGCCGACGCCGATGTGCTCCCCCGGGGCACGGCGCACATTACTGATGTGGGCATGTGCGGCTCGCTCGACTCCAGTCTGGGCGTGCGGCTCGATACGCTTATTCCCCGCTGGCGCGACGGCAAAGTCACCCGCAACGAGCTGGAAACCACCGGCCGTATGCAGTTTAATGCGCTACTCGTTGATGCCGATCGCGTCGGTCTGGCGCGCAGCGTGTCCGCTATCCGTCGTATTTACTAGTAACCCAATCTGTTATTTGGTATACTTTGGCTATTCGGGGATTGGCGCAGTTGGCTAGCGCGCCTGGTTTGGGACCAGGAGGTCGGAGGTTCGAGTCCTCTATCCCCGACCAAAACGCGCCAGATGGCAAGGTCCGAAGATCTAAATTATTAAATCCGTCTTATCATTCGTATTTGCGCTCACCACTGCCGCCGGTTTTGTGTACAATTGGCTTATGGATAAAGGCTCTGCCGATACGGCGAGTAGACTCGACTCAATCACCAGAGAGGCTGAAGATACCCCCAATTCCGCCGATCAAAGATATGTGCTGCGCGTGTATGCACTGCTCGCGTTTCTTTCGCTTTTCGTATTCGGCGGACTGCATGTGCTTGTCGAAAAGAATTACTTGGTCGGGTACGCCGAGCTAGCCGGGTCGGGCGCTGTGGTGCTGGTTTTTCTGCTGCTCAGAGTCGGCAAGGATGTCGCGGCCGCCCGCGCCTGTCTGCTTTCTATTGTGACGACGATGTTAGCGATTATGCTGATCAGCGGCGGTACGCGCGGCACTGGGATCTTTTGGTTTTTCATATTTCCGGTGGCCGCTTTCTTTCTGGCTGGCAAACGGCAGGGTTTGCGGTGGATGATATTTCTGCTGCTCAGCATTGTTTCGCTTTGGATTGCGGCGCGCACCACCACCATGCCCTTTTACTACAGCGACATACAAATCCGCCAGCTGCTTGTTACGCTGGCCGTGGTGGGCGTGGGCATCTATGCCTATCAAAGTTCGCGAGAGACATCCGAAGAGCACGCCCGTGCCGGGCGGCGCGCAGAGCGCCACGCCCAAAACCTAAGTGCAAAGGTCAACCAAACGAAAAGCGAGTTCGTAACGCTTGCCTCGCACCAGCTGCGCACGCCCATTTCGGCCATTGCCTGGTCGGCCGAGATGCTCTTGGGCGGAGATATGGGCAGGTTGGAACCGGCCCAAAAGGAAAGCATACAGGGCATCTATGACAGCAATCAGCGGCTGGGCGCGATTGTTGACGCTATGCTGTTGGTTTCGGGGCTTGAGATGGGCGAGCTGCGCGTGCAGCCCGAGGAAGCCGACCTGAAGGCGTGGTCGCACAAGTTTTTGCGCCAGGAGATGTCCAGGCACCAAGACAAAAATCTGGCAATGAAAGAAGAGTATGATGCCGCCGTACCGACGCTCCTGCTGGACCCTACGCTCACCAGGCATATTCTGCAGAATTTATTTTCCAACGCCGTTAAATACACGCCGGCCGGCGGTAAAATAACCGTAGCGATCACGCTAAGCGATCAAAAACTGACGCCCCAGAGCAGAGGCAGTGTGCTCATAAGCGTGGCCGACACTGGCTACGGCATTCCCAAGGACGATCAGGAGGGTGTCTTTGCCAAGCTGTTTAGGGCCAAGAATATCAAATCCCGCGATACCGACGGCACCGGGCTTGGCCTGTACATTGTGAGGGCGCTGCTTGATCAAATCGGCGGCCGGATCAGCTTTGTGTCCGAAGAAAATCAGGGCAGTACTTTTACTGTCCAGCTACCCCTGGAGGGTATGCGGGCGCGCTAGTGTCCGCTAGTATTTTAATTCTCGGATGCTTATGCTTATATAGATAGAGTAGAACGTATAAACTCAAAATCGTCGTAAAATCGAAGGGTGAGCGCCATTATGGACGAAGAGTCGAAAGCAGCTAAAGAGCCGGTGGCAGAAGGAGGCACGCGGACGGATGCCCCGCCGGTCGATGGCAGCATGGACGGTGGTCCGCCGGCGGTGGTGGCTCCGATGTCCAAATCCGGCACCGGCAAGAAGTTATTAATCCTAGTCGTCGCGGCGGTAGTGGTTCTGCTGGCTGGCGCTTGTGTATGGTACGTTATGGGCAAAAAAGATAATACGGTCGGCACCAAGACCACTTCAAGCAGCACCAAGACCAAATTGGTGATTATGACGCACTGGCTCGAGGATTATCAAATCAACGGTGTTAAAGACGCCAGCGGCAAGGTCGTCAGCAAGGGCTTCCAGGCGTACATTGACGAATACAAATCGCTACACAAAAATCTCGATATCGAACTGCAGCAGGTGCACTTCAATGACTATCCGGACCGCTTGCGCGTGCTGGCAACCAGCGGCGTAGCGCCCGACATCTACGGCATTTACGCGCCCTGGGGGGCCGAATATGTACGCGCCGGCATACTGGCCGAGCCGCCTGCCGATGTGGTGCAGGACGTGCAGAAAAATTATGTTTCTACCGCCGGACCGACCATCGAGGGCAAAATTTGGGGCTATCCAACAGAGGTTGACAACTACGCCATTCTCTACAACAAAGAACTCTACAAGCAGGCCGGAATCGTCGATGCCAGCGGCAACGCCAAAGCGCCCGCAACCTGGCAGGATGTCATCGACAATGCCAAGAAGCTAACCAAGCGCAGCGGCAGCACCATCACCCAGTACGGTATCGCCTTTACCAAGGACACCGAGTGGCAGGTGGCGGATCCGTTCCTCTCCCTGCTATTCAGCAATGGCGGCAAGTACCTGTCGGGGGATCTCTCCAAGGCCGAATTCAACAGCGCCGCCGGCGTAGCTGCGTTGGACGCCGAAGCGCAACTGTTCAAAAACGCGTCGACCGATCTTGCGGGCAATTTTTTCGACTTCGGCAAAGGTAACGTGGCGCAGGTCGTCGCGCCGCCCTGGCCAAAGGCTACATTTGCATCCGACTTTGGCGCAAGCTTCGAGTCCAAAGTTGGTGTTGCCCCATTCCCCGCCATGAAACAGCCCGGTACCCTACAATACAGCTGGTTCACCGGTGTCATGAAGGACAGTACGCACCAAAAAGAGGCGTGGGACTTCCTGAAATGGATAAGCAGCGAAGTGCAGGCAGACACTGGGACGACGCGCATGGGCGATCTGCTGGCCAACACCATTGGCGCCATACCGGCACGCAAGGTCGACTTCGACAAGCACAAGTCCACCCTGGGCGATTTCTACAGTAGCGTGTACGTGGGGCAAATGAAAGATTCAACGGCCGAACCGAACGTATTGCAGAGCGATCAGCTCAAGGAGAAGTTAATCACCGAGATACAAGCGGCTTGGTCTGGTGAAAAAACTTCCAAACAAGCCCTTGATGATGCAGCAACCGAGATCAACAAAATTCTGGAGCTCTTCTACTAGCTTTAAGTAGCAGGTGCGCCCATGATAGAGGAGCAGCCCCAGCACGCAGGTAATTCCTTCTTCAGATCGCTGACCTTTAAGGTCGGCTTTCTGGCTGCCTGCATTATGCTGGTGGTCTTGATCGCGCTGTCTGCGGTATTCGTGCTGTTCGAACGGCAAAATGCACACGAGCAATTGCTGGAGAACGGGCGGCGCTTCGCGACTTTTTCTGCCGATGGTATCTACGACGATTACGTGCGATTTTACACGCAGCCACTCCCCGAAGATTTCAATAATTTCAGACAGCGCCTCAACGAAAAGTTAGCCGCCAATAAGGACATCACAAGCGTTAGCCTGGTCGCCTCCAACGGGCGGATCCTCTTTGACACAACAGAGTTCAAATCGGGCAGATACACCGGCCCGGCAAGAATTATAAAGGCCCCGCAAACGCTGAACGCGCTCGCCAACAACGATGTCAGCGCGACCGACCGAGATATAGATGGCAAGAAGGTCAGCGAGATTATCGTGCCGCTCACCGAACCGAGCGGCGGGCACGTTTTATCGATGCGCTATCTGCTGTCTTACGCTTCGCTGGTCGAACAAACCGGCCGGATTTTGCAGCGTACGTTTGCTGTCGCCATCTTGCTGATGATTCTGGTGGTCTTGATGGTCATTCTTTTCGCCAGGCGCCTTACCAGTCCGGTGATTCAGCTGACCCGGGTGACCGAACAGATACGACTGGGAAACTTTGCGCTTAGGGCTTCGGAAGGCAGCGCTGACGAAATCGGACGCTTGGGCCGGGCTGTCAACTCCATGGCCGCCTCACTGAAGTCGTACTACCTTGACCTCGAGGCAAAGGTACGCGACCGCACCAGGGAGCTGGAGGCCGCCAAAGAGCAATTGCTTGGAAACGTCCGGCAGGACGAGGCGCTTTTGGCTAGTATTGGCGATGGCGTAATCGCGACCGACCACGACGGTAACGTGCTGTGGATAAACGCCGCGGCCGAGGACATGCTTAAGGCTTCTCATAAAGATGTAGTAGGTAAGCCTTACGATACTATCTGGCGTCTCGAAACAGAGAGGGGTGAGGAGCTTACAGACGAGCAGCAGCCTTTTTCCCAGGCCATCGAAACCGGGCAGACGGTCAGAAATTCCGATTATTATTACGCTCGCAAAAACCCGGACGGTTCGCCCCTGGTGCGCTTTGCGGTCGCCCTTACCATCGCGCCGGTATCTTTGAACGATCGGATTATTGGCGTGGTGAGCGTGTTTAGGGATGTCACGCACGAGCGCCAAGTGGACCGCATGAAGACCGAATTTATCTCTTTGGCCTCGCACCAACTGCGCACACCGCTCAGCGCCATCCGTTGGTTTACCGAAATGTTAATGAGCGGTGATGCCGGTAAGCTCAATTCGGAGCAGGGTGAATTCGCCAAAAATATTTACGATTCGGTGGACCGCATGATCGATCTGGTTAACTCGCTGCTAAACATTTCGCGTATCGAGTCCGGCCGGATTATCGTCGAGCCGAAGCCCACGGACCTGAATGAGTTGGTAACGGGGGTAGTAAATGACCTGAAGGCCAAGACCGAGCAAAAGCAGCAGACGCTGATCGTAAGTGTCCACAAGGACATGCCTAAGGTCAACCTGGACCCGCACCTTATCGGCCAGGTGTACATGAACTTCCTGACGAATGCCATCAAGTACACGCCAAAGGGCGGCGAGATTTCGGTATTTGTCTCGCGCAAGGATGACGAGCTGGTTTCGCAAATCACCGACAACGGCTACGGCATCCCCAAGGAACAGCATGCCCGTGTCTTCCAAAAATTCTTCCGGGCCGAGAATATTGTAAAAGTCGAGACCGACGGCACCGGCCTTGGGCTATACTTAGTAAAGGCCATTATCGAATCCTCGGGCGGACGGGTCTGGTTCGACAGCGAGGAAGGCAAGGGAACAACCTTCTGGTTCACATTGCCAATGAGCGGTATGAAGGCGAGAGAGGGCGAGGTAACGCTCGATGCGTAGCTTTCTGGCCGCCGGAACTAAGCCGATTTCCGGTCTGGCGGGTACAATGTTTATAATAATGAGGGGATAGACCATGTCGAACCAAATTCCAACAATCATGGTGGTAGAAGATGAAACATTGCTTCTGCAGGCCATCACCAAAAAACTGAAATTGTCCAACCTGGACGTTATTTCCTGTGCCAGCGGTCAGCAGGCTATCGACTATCTTGAAAGTTTGGACGAACTGCCGGACGTAGTCTGGCTCGACTACTATCTGAAGGACATGAACGGCTTGGCCTTCATGCAGGCACTCAAAGAAAACGAGCGTTGGTCGCACATACCGGTCGTGGTGGTCAGTAATTCCGCCAGCCCCGAAAAGGTCCATCACATGCTGGCACTGGGCGTCAAGAAATATATCCTGAAAGCCGAATACCGCCTAGACGAGATTATCGAAATGATGTTGGCGCTTATCGCCGATTCCAGAGGAGGTGAAATGACTGACGGTAAAAACGGGGGCGCAGCACCAGCTTCGGCGCCTACCCCTACCACGCCCCCCGCCAGCCCGGAGGCGACTGCGCCGCAGCCAAATGTTGGATCGAGCGGTGTGTAAGCGACTAGAAACGGAGGAAGTATGGCCGACCAAAAACGAGTTCTGATTGTCGAAGACGAAAAGCCGCTGTCACATGCGCTTGAACTCAAGCTGACCAGCGAAGGCTTTCTTACTGTCGTAGCCACAAACGGTCAGGAAGCACTTGACGCCCTCAAAAGCGGACAGTTCAACGTTATGCTTCTCGACCTTATGATGCCAACCATCGACGGCTTTCAGGTCTTAGAACAGATTAAGAATTCGCCTACCCGACCGACTGTGTTCGTACTTTCCAACCTCAGCCAGCACGAAGACGAGGAACGGGCGCTGGCATTGGGCGCAAAGAAATTTTTCATTAAGTCCGACACGCCGCTCAGTGTTATTGTGGAAGAGGTTAAGAACGCTTAAAAGGCGCGAGTAAACAGGTGGGAATATGTATCCGAGCATCGACAAACTAAAGGAAATACTGGTCCGCGAAGCCTACATCTCGGCGGAAGATAGTCAGGCCGCGGAGGCCGTGGCCAAAGATAGCACAGGATATCTTGACTATCTGATCAGAAGCGAGGTGCTGAACAAGTCGCTTTTGGGTCAGGCCCTGTCAGAGTCGTACCAGCTGCCCTTTGCCGATCTCGGCACCTATCCGCCCGCCAAGGAGCAAGTAATACAGGTACCCGAGCAGCCGGCCCGAGACCTGCGGATTGTCCTGGCGCGGGTCGAGGAGAACGGCGTCGTGGTGGCGACCGACACGCCCGAGAAAATCCAGCCGGATAAGGTTAAGGCGCTGTTCCAGGGCAAAGAAGTCCGCCTGGCGTACACCTTGCCGGAATACGTGCAGTCGGCGTTCGAAATGTACGAGCAACCGTTGGCTACTCGTTTCTCTAAGATTATCGAAAACAGTCAGCGTGTCGCGCCGGAAATCGTAGATGAAATTATCAAGGACGCCCTAGGCTTCCGCGCCTCGGACATTCACTTCGAGCCGCGTGGCGGCGAGGTCAGCGTGCGTTTTAGGGTCGACGGCAGCTTGCGCGAAGCGGGTACCCTGCCGCGCGAATACTACGATAACATCCTCAACCGCATCAAAGTAGAGAGCGGTATGCGCATCGACGAACACCTTAGCGCCCAGGACGGCGCCATTCAGCACAAGTCCGGCGACTTCATGGTTGACCTGCGCGTGTCGCTGGTGCCGACCGTCGAGGGCGAAAAAATCGTGATGCGCGTGCTTGGCTCGTACGTGGCCGGCCTGGCTCTGGCCGACGTCGGTTTGAGCGATGCCCACCGTTCCATCCTGGAATCGAGCGCGGCAAAGCCCTTTGGCATGATTCTGACCGTCGGCCCGACCGGCTCGGGCAAAACTACCACACTGTATTCTCTGCTTAAGCTGCTGAACAGGCCTGATATTAATGTAACCACCATCGAAGACCCGGTGGAGTACAAGATGGTTGGGACAAATCAAATTCAGGTGCGCGATGCGACTAACATGACCTTTGCCAAGGGGCTGCGCGCTATCGTACGTCAGGACCCGGACGTTATTCTGGTGGGCGAAATCCGCGACCGCGAAACGGCCGA
>Ga0070690_100001168_pt1 | contig 13510 bp, 26 predicted proteins | sample KBSS33HmetaG_FD_64671 | JGI IMG/M metagenome (GOLD analysis project Ga0070690, IMG submission 64671) | Switchgrass rhizosphere microbial communities from Kellogg Biological Station, Michigan, USA - KBS S3-3H metaG | ecosystem: Host-associated > Plants > Roots > Rhizosphere ... | reverse complement strand
TCGCACTCGACACGACCGAGCAGGTGATCAGCGAGATGCACCTGCTGTGCGATCAGGTCGATGAGCAGATGGCGAAGGAGATGAACCCCGACCGCGGCAGGATGGACCGCGACTTCGACCGCTACTGGCAGAACGCTCAGCCCTGGCGGGAGTTCTTCGACCGCCGCGCGGTCCTGGTGGACCGGCTGCATGAGCTGCGGGGCAAGAAGCCTTACGACGACGATGACCGGGCGGCCTTCCTACGGCCGCACCTGATGCGCGTGGCGTTCGGCGAGGTGCCGACCTGGGCGCGGCCGGGGATCTTCGTGCGGTGGATCGGCGCGACGATGCCGGTCTGCTGCATCTGGGACGGCTTCATCGAGCCCGGCGCAAGTGCCGTTGCGATGGATCCGGCGCGGCTCTGGGTCGAGCGCAGCGGGCACCTGGGACTCGGATCGCACATCCGTGCCGACCAGCTCACGGTCGACGACTTCTTCCGCTGGCAGATGGTCCAGTGGACGACCGCCTATACGTGGGGAACGGGAAAGAGGAACAACGAGAAGATCCTGACGTTCAAGCCGATGCCGCTGGACCCGGAAGGGCGCGCCAGCGCGACCAAACTCCTCACCGACTATCCGTTCCTGCGCGAGCAGCTGAAGCGAGGCCCGGTCAACCCGGTGCCGATGCCGAAGCACATCCGCAGCGTCCAGATGGCGTTGATGGCCTGAACCAACCGTGGCCGGGCCTCGTGCCCGGCCGCACTTGAGCAAAGGAGTACCCGATGAGCGAGCAAGCCCCAAGTCTGGAGTACATTCTACGGCGCGTTGATGCTGCCAACACCAACGTCAACGACATGCGCCGCTCGATGATCGCGCTTTCCTCGCGGTTCGATGGGCTGGAAACGCGGCTGACCGTGATCGAGGCCCGTTTCGGCGGCCTGGAGACGCGGTTCTCTGCGATGGAAACCCGCATAGGAGCTATCGAGACCAGACTTGATGCAATGATGGCGCTGATGCAGGACATCAGTGACCGGATGCCGGGAGCCACGTCATGAAAGCCATCCTCGTGGCGGCTGTGATGGCGATCGCGCTGCCCACCGTGGCGCAGGCGGCCTACTGTGTGGATGCACAGCCGATGTCGCACACGACGCCCTACTATCGGCAGCTGCCCGCGCTGCTGATGCAGCACTGCAAGGTCGGCGATACCATCGTGCTCGACAACGTGCCGCAGGTGGTTGGCATCGTGTGCGACATGAACAAGCCGATCGTGAACCAAGGCGTGAGCGTGACCTGCACGCTAGCTCAGCCACGCGAGCTCCGATGACACCGCGCCCATGAAGCTCGTGCACTACTCGTCCGCGCCAGTCACGGAGCTGCGCGCCGGCGACATCGACCATCCACGGGTGCAGTTCAAGCCGAACGGCCTGTGGGTGTCGGACGACGATACCGAATGGGGCTGGCGCGCCTGGTGCATCAGCGAGCGATTCGGTCTCGATCGGCTGACGCATGTGCACGACGTCGCGCTCGCGCCTGGTGGCAACGTGCTGGTCATCAGCGACTCCGGCGCGCTCGTCGCATTCCACAACGAGTTCCGGCTGCGGGATGAGCCGGACTACAAGGTGCTGTGCGACTGGCCTGCCGTGATGCGGCGCTACGACGGCGTGATCATCACGCCCTACATCTGGCAACGAAGGCTCGATCTCGACATGGTCTGGTACTACGGCTGGGACTGCGCCTCGGGCTGCATCTGGCAACCCCGTGCGATTGCCTCGGTCGTGCTGCGCGAGATCGTGCCGGTGCCAGAGCCGGAGGACTGAGCGATGACCGACCACGGCGAGTTCTCCGTCTACCAGTTCTTCCTCGATGAGACCTGGGAGCGGGTCGAGAGCTTCGTCGATCCGCGGACGGCGGTCGAAACCGCATGGCGCTTGACACGCTCCGTGGGCGCTAAGATGGGCACCACGGCGCGCGTGATCATCACGGACGGTGGCGACTTCACCTGCTTCGAGTGGCAAGCTGGGAAAGGCGTCACCTATCCGCCCGAGTGCGCCGGTAGACGCTGACGGGGCGCCGGCCGGGTTACGGGGCCACCCGGTCGGCGCCCGCCTCTCCCACCAGCACCATGCCCATGTAGGCGACACGCGAGCCCTTGTTGCCGTCAGCCTGCCAGCGACGCTCGACGGTCGCGTGCATCATCTCGCATATCCTGCGCAGCGCACGCTCGATGATGTCGTTCCTGGCGGCGCCCATGCCCGGCATGTGCGACTTGATCCCCGCCAGCTTCGCCAGAGCCTTCGACGTCCCGCCCATGTTCATCTTCAGCCCCGTCCCTTCGGTGACGACCAGGCCGAGCTTCTCGCCGGGCGCCAGCGGCCGCCGCGCGGCGATGATGTAGAGCTGTTCCCACGGCGAGCCCCAATGGTCGCAGTCGAAGATCGTGAAGTGCGCCAGATCGATCGCGCGGAGCACTCGTCGATTGTCGCCCACGTAGGTCTTGCGGGCGTCGTGCGGGAACCACTGCTTATCGCAGCCGATGTACTCGGCGGCGTCCTTCCACACCGCGCGATACATCGCGCCCTCGCCGGCGAAGGCATCGAACACCCGAGCGTTCTCGGCGCCGATCGCCGCGAGCACCATCTCGCGAATTCGCGCCTTCGCGCTCTCCGCCGCCTTGGAGTTGTCGCGCTTCCCGTACCGGAGAAGATCAGCCGAGATGTCCATCAGGCGCGTTCGTGTTCGGGTGCGCGCCGTGCCTTCATCGGCCACTCAGGGCGGGCGCCGACAGCATCCTGGATGACGTCGCTGACGACCTCCTTCATCAGCTCCATGAACTGCGCCTTGCGTGCCGGTACTTGGGCGGCTCCCATGTGCAGAGAACCGAGCAGCAACGCGCCGTCCATCGTGTCCGTCTCGGCATAGTAGGCGTTCCAGAACTCGCCCTCGACGCGCAGCGCGAGCCTGCCGATAGCTTGCTTGTTCATGTGTCCTCGACCGTCCCGAGTTCGATTGTCACCGCCGGGAACTCTCCGAGCAGGAGCTTGATCTTCTGCAGAGCGTCTGCCTGCAGGTGCATCGGGCCGCGCACGCCGATCCAGAAGTCGTCGGTCACCGTGGAGGTCTCGATCTCGTACACCTCCAGGTCTTTGATCTCCGACGATTCCAGGACCTTGTTGGCCTCTTCCACCGAATACCCCGTCGCCAGCCAGTCACCGGCCTCGATGTCGTTCAGCAGGTCGGCAACACGGCGATGATCCAGTTCGGACAGGGCGGCCAGGCGGTCGTCGCTGAGCATGATCCGGTCGGCGTCGGGCTGGGCGACGTCGAGGAAGATCACCGCGATCTGCTCCCACCCGAGCCGTCTGGCGGCGGTGTGCACGCCATGCCCGGCGATCAGCATGGAATTCTCCCGCCGCGCCAGCAGCGGCCGCGTCTGGCCGTCGCGGCGCAGCGACGCCATCAGCCGGCCGACCTGGTCCTCGCTGTGCTTGTTCGGGTTCCGCGGGTTCGGCCGCAGTTCGAGCACCGGCACCATCTCGACCTGGGGACTCTGGCGAGGATCGGTTGGTTTGCGCGCCATCAGGACGCCACGTTGGGCGGGGTCTTCAGCGCCAGTGTCGGATTGCCGAGCGCCCAGTTGTTCCAGGCCGACGCGAGCATGTCGTTTGCGAAGTTCGCGTAGATCGGTCGCTGCGCTCCGTTGTTGCTGGCAACGAGGCTGAAGAAGCCGCGGATGTCGCCGCGCCAGACGTCGGGCACAAAGACGTCGGCCTCGGCCTTGGTGATCACCGCCCAGGCGGGCGAGAGGACCGGCGCCGTCTCTGGCGGAGGCGGAGGCTTCGAACCGAGGATAACCGGCTGGGGCGATGCACCGGACGCATCCACCAGCCACGCCATCACCGGATTGTCGTGCAGGATCGCCCAAGCGACGCCCGTCGGCGGATCGTACTCGCAGGTGATGAGCACGGTCTCGTCCATGGGTGGAACCGCAAGGATCGGGGTGTTTCCTTCCACGCCGCTCATATTGCCCTCCCGTAAAGATGGTCCGCTAACCTCGTCATGCCGGAGACGATCAGGTCGGACGCCCTGCCCTCCCGGATGCGCGACTGCGCCGCGTAGCCCTTCACGCTGCCGCCCAAGCACACCCAGAGCACGACGGGCCACAGCACCACGCCCAGGGCCGCCGAGGCCTCGCGCAGCTTCCTGGCGGCCCTGAGGTGCTCGTCGGTGATCGGCTGGCACAGGTGCGGCGCCAGGCCCGTCCCGCCGCCTCCACCGCCGTAGGGCGGGGCTGCTCGCTCCAGATGCCGGCGCAGCTCGCCGGCGGCCTCGACCTCCCGCGTGGTGATGCTCCCCGTCCTGCGCAGCACATCGATCGGATCCACCCGGTAGGCTCGCCGCACGCGACGGTTCGGATTGCGTGGATCCACCGCGCCATCATCCAGCTCCACATCCGCGTCGCGCAGCAGACGGCCGCGTTTGTCGCGCACCGCCCGCCGCCGCAGCCCGGGCCCGAAGTCAGCGCCTGGGTGAGCCTCGACGTGCACCGGAGCACGGAGGGCGCCGGTACGCCTCATGGCCTGATGACCTCCCGATCGAAGCGGACGTTGCACACGATCAGCAACGGCGGATCGTGCATCGCGAGATACTCGGCGCGCGCGTCCTCACGTCGCGCGAACAGCATGAGCCGGTGATACTCGAATGCGCCCTCGTCCCAGACCATCACGGTCGCGAAGGTGGACGGCTCGCCGGTCATCTCGTCCGGTCTCATGCTGAAGTCGCCTTCAGCGTGCGGGCATTTGCCCTCCTGGCCTCGTAATTCTTCACCTCGATGGCGCTCTGCTGCTGCCATTGCCGGGTTATCAAAGCGATAGCTTCGGCGCGCATTGCCGCTCCGATCTTGATCCGCAATTCCTCATCGTGGAGATGTTCGATCAGTAAACCGCCCTGATGGTTCAGCGTTGCGCGCAGCCGCACGGGACCGATCTGAACATAGGCGTCTACCAAGGCGTCCCTGCCCATCGAGGTCCCGACAGACAGATGCTCGATCTTGAACTCCTCGCTCATCTCGGATGCTCCAGTTCGTCCTTTAGGCGTTCGAGCGCGGCCGAGTAGCGTTCGGTGCACAGCATCACGAAGCGATGCGATCGCCAGCGCGGATGGAAGAACACATGCAGCTCGCCGTCCCGTCTGCAGGACTCACACTCGACAAAGCCGAGCTTGATCATCGCGGCTTCGAACGCCAGGAACGACATGCCGCCGCGGCGCATAGCGCGCTCCTCCCAACTGAGCATCACCAGAAGCTCCCTTCGGCTTCCGCTTCGAGATGCCGGACGTATCGCAGCAGAGCGCGCATCAGATCGCGGTCGATGATGCAGACGGCTGGATGCTCGTCGCACATCACCAGAGCCTCGAACAACTCGAGACCTGGCGGCCGCTCGGATCTGGTGCGCGCTTCCAGCATCATCGCTGCCAGATGCCTGATTTGCCGCAACGCGGGCAGGCCGGCCCAGGCGCGAAGGCGATCTTGCAGTCGGCGCAATACCAGAGGCTCATGGATGCGCTCGCTTCAAACCGTCGGGCAGCGGGTTCACACGGTCGAGTTGTTCGGGCGTCAGATGACGAGCGCGCACTGGCGGCGTTGGCGTGACGGCATCCCGTTGTTCGTTGACGGTGAACTCGGGAGGCAACGGCTGATGCATGACTTGCATCGCTTCGATCACTCGCGAGTGGACATACTCGACCTCCTCCTCGGTCGGAGGAGCGTCGCGTTCCTCGTGGATCCAACCAGCTCGCATCGCGATGTCGGCAGCGAACACGTCGGTCGCGATGATCGCGCGATAGGCTCGTGGGAAAAAGGTCCGCACCATCGACAAGAACCGCTGCGGTGTCGCGCGCGGATCGTCGGCTCCGTCCGCTCCTGCGCGTTTGGCGTATTCCCGGAAGCCTGCGGCACGCCGCAGGTTCCAACCTCGGATAACCGCTCGGTCGCTGGCGTCGATGTCTTCGCGATCGCCTTCGGTCGCGTAGGCCTGCAGCATTTCGGGTTGGCGAGCAGCGTCCTCGAGAGCCTTGCGCAGTTGGTGCAGCGTCGGCGTTCGGGAGAGCCTCGGTGCGACGATGCCCAACATCTCGTCGCTGAACATCTCATCGGGCATGTCGGTCATCAGTGGCAGGTGCTTCGCCAGGACCGCAGCACCGGCGCTTGGATTACGCGGCCGGATCGCTTCGGCAAGTCGAAGCATGAACTGGTCGCGGGTCATGGTCGCCTTCCCGCTACGAGACGAAAGGGAAAGTCCCCCCGCACCTCGCGGGGGGATTTAGGGGGGTTAAAGGGGGTTGAAGGGGGAATCCCCCTTCTACTGTCTGGACTCTTGCGTACTGTACCAGAGTCTACCGATGCAAAATCACCCCTTTGCATATGCAAATCGCCATTTTCGCCGGACGTTTGCTTATGCAAATCCTCGCCGTTCTGAGCCTTTTCAGTGTCTTGCCAGCGAGCCTGGGCCGCTCGTATCCGGGCCGTAGCAATGACTCCTTCTTGACTCATCCGTGGACTCACAATGGCTCCTCTTTGGTCGGACTGCGCCACGCCGCGGGTCTGAAGCTCGGCCATCCAGAGGTTGAAATCCCGCCGCCTGGTGCCCCGTGGAGCGATCAAGCTGAACAGCTCGTCGGCGGTCGGAATCCGCCCTTTGATCGTGACCGTGCCATACGGCTCGCCCTGTGCGGCGAGGCAGAGCAGCGCCATCCAGAGACCGCGCGCCGGGAGTGAGCAGAGGTTGAGCGCGGTGTCGTTCGACCAGTCTGCCCAGAACCACTTTGCCCATCGGACCTTGGACATTCTCAGCACCACGCCCAGGCGACGATCGCCCAGAACACGAGGCTGATGAGGAGCCCGGTGAAGACGCCCGCTGCGGGCCTCAGGGCGTCGTCGTCGTTCATGCCGCGATCTCCTGCTTGCGTCGCAGTCCGTGCACTTCGCAGTAATTGCGATCTGGCCTGCCGCGCATCACCAGAATCCCACCGGGGCCGCGCACGGCCTCCTGCCCAACTTCGACGGAGACGACGGGCATGTTGCAGCGTCGATGGCAGCAGCGGCGGGCGCTGAACTGCGCCACCAACTGATCGTGGTACGCCTGGATCTCGGGCGTCATCGCTGCCTGCCACAGCGGATCAGCGTGACCAGACTTTCTGGCGGAAGCCGATACGAAAAGAGGTTGCGGGCGCGGGCTACCTCGCTCGGCGTCAGCTTGCGTTCAAGCAGGCTTTCCACCTCCGCACGGAACTGAGCGAACTCGCGTGCGCTCACGACATCACCGCCCGCCGGGTGAGGCCCCAGTCGCGGACGATGTTGAACACCTGGTCGCGGGTCCAGCAGACCTTGAGGTGCTGCACGCCGGCGCCGAGCAGCTGGCGGCCGAACTCCTCCTGGTCAGGTGTCAGGTCGTTGTCGCCGACCTTCAGTTCGATGACGTGGGTGATGCCGCGGTGCCAGAAGAAGTAGTCCCAAATGCCCGAGCGGATGCCGCGCGCCTTGCGCTTCTGCATCTCGATCAGGCCGATCGGCACACCGTTCTTGGTCAGCCGTCGGTCGAGGCTGTGCGCGTGGTCGACCGCAGTCCAGCAGACCTCGGGCAGCAGGATGATGCCCAGCATGGCTGTGCAGGAAATCTGTAGCGTGTGCTCGTCGGGCTCTGGCGCGACGAGCTGCAGGAGCCGGCCCCGCATGGCGGGGCCGATCAGTGGGCCGTGGCGCCGGCTCCGTTGCTACGGGGTCGGCCGCGCTTGCGACCGACCGGCGCGCCGTTCAGAGGCAGCTCGCTGTTCTTGCCCATCTCGTCGGCGATGGTCTGCTGCCCCTTCATCCAGACCTTGTGCCCGGCCAGCCACGCCTTGTCCCAGGCGACGTGCTCGGACGTGCCGGGGTTGTTCGGGTTCGTTTGCCGCTCGTGACCCGCCTGCCCTGCCGCCTTTCCGGCCGCCTTTGCGTTGAAGTCACGCTGCTTTTGCGCCTCCTCCTCGTCGGGCTTCGGCGCCGGAGGTTGGCCGAACATATCCAGCTGTGTGACCAGCGGGAGTTCGATCCACCCGGCGTACAGCCGCAGGTGACGTAGCCGGATGTCGGCCTCGTCGGCATCGAGGTCGGCGAACTTCTCCAGCAGCTTCAGCGCATCTAGGTCGATGCCGTCGCCCTTGGCGGCTTTCTTCGCCCGGGCGAGCGCCATGCCAGTGTCGTGGTGGGCCTCCTTGCAGTCGCGGATCTCGCGGTAGTGCCGCAGGAACGTGTCCGGCGGGACGTTGTGTGAGCGGGCTTCTGCGAGATTCTCGACTGTTGCCATTGTTGTTCCCCCGAAAGCTGGTTGCTAGGCGGCCACGGCCTCCCGGCGTCGCGACGCCTTGGCCGGTGGCTTGGCGGGCGGCGGCCAGATGTCCGGCCGCAGTTCGTGCAGCGGGATGCCGAGCTGCGTAGAGATCGTCTGCGCAGCTGGGATCGAGATCTTGCGGTCTCCGCTGCGCCAATAATCGATGGCGCGGCTGTTCAAGCCGAGCGCTGCCAGATCAGCCCGTTTCAGTCCGTGGCGAGCCAGGACCGCGTCTAGGTCAATGGGTGCCATGCGGCACTATTGAACCTCACGTTCGCTTTTGCAAGTGCGCGGTCACTTTTCGCCCATTTCGGCGCGGTGGACTTGTCACAAGAGAACGTAGTGTTCTAAGAACGCTTATCGCAATAATGCGGCCACGGCGTGTGGATAACCTTGGGAGCCGTTTGATCTGATGGACTTAACGCCCGAACAAGAAGCCTTCGGCGCGCGCCTCGAAGCAACGCGACGCTACCATGGCCGTCGCACTAATCGGTCACGACTGAAACAAAACGCCTTCGCGGAAGAACTCGGTGTGGAGGCGAACCGCTATCGTCGGTGGGAGCGCGGTGAGATAGAGCCGCCATTAGCGGCGCTGCGTGCGATCCGGCGGTTGACCGGGCTGTCATTGGACTGGCTGATCTGCGATCTCCCGCCAGGAGCGGCCAGCATTCCAACCATACCTGCGACGCCCGGCGATCGGCTGCACTGGGCGCGCGAGCTACGCGAGCCTAATGCCGCCGTCGCCGCACAGGTGATGTCGGTATCCATTCCCCTGTGGAACGCATACGAATCCGGGCAAACGCCGATCCCCCTGCCGGTAGCTCAAGAGTTTTCGCGACGCTTCGGGGTGAGTCTGGATTACCTTTATGATGGGCGGCTTGAGGGTGTGCAGCCCGCCATGCGCGACGCCCTCTTGGCTCGGCGACCCCAGCTATTGGCACAAGTCCAACCTCGTAACACCGAAGACCATCCGCTTCATACGGACACGGTTCCCCGTGGCGACAATACAGGCTCAGAAAGGTCTCGGGCTTAGCTTCGATGTGGGCAGTGGAATTAGGCAGCTTCCTGCCGATCCTAGCGTCCTTGAGCGATCTATGATCGTCGTCGGGGTGGCTAATCGTTACGGTGGTAAGCACAGATAAATCCGCCGCCGGCACGCTCTTGGTCGACATCGGCGCAGCCTCCGAAACGATTGCCTAGCCAGGGACCCAACCAGTCGCCTAGGCACTGGCCCAGGCGATCTCCGAACCTATTAGCACGGCACGCGACACGTTCCAGGGCTAGGTTCCTCCCTAAGCTGTCAATGAAAGCCGGGTTACCCGCTATAGTGCAACGCTGCCGTGATTTGCTCAATAGCAACTCTACCGTGACTCTCTCGTTAGTTCTCCGTTCTTTCAAATAGTTACGAGTCGTCATTGCGTTATTACCCTAGAACATCGCGTTCTCGAACACGGAATTGTGAGATGACACGCCGGGCTTGACAAAAGTGAACGTCACGTTCGGAATGTGCTCATGGAGCTGATGTTCCTGCGGAACGGCGGCGCTCTGATGATCGGCGAGGTCCCGGCCGCGCTCTGGTACTGCCGCACGCCTGACGATCGCTGCATCGGGATAGCCGGCATCATCGAAATCGTGCCCGTGCCGATCGATCCCGGCAGCACGATCGAACTGCGGCGGCTGCTGGCGACGGAACTGCGCGGCTCCGAACCCACGATGCGGCTACGGCCGTCCGCTGAGATCGCGCAGACCCACGGCACGCCGGCCAGGATCTGGTTCGGCAACATGCGCAGCGGCATGCCGGTCGGCGTGTTCATCGGCTGCGTGCGGCCCGAGAACCGCGCCATGGACGAGCTGCTCTCCTCGATGCTGGACCAGCTGAACATCGTCGAGGTGACCCGCGACGACGGTGTGCCTGATCGGATCCGCCTCCTCGTGCCCGAGGAACCGCTGCGATGAGCGAGCTGATGACCGACATTGCCAGCATGGTGGACAGCCTGGCCAAGCTGTTCGAGACGCGCGCGCTGATCGCCGCACGAGCCGCGAGAGTCCAGCAGCAGGCGAGCACAGAAGTTGCCAGCCACGAGCATGGTCGCCGGTCGGCCTACCAAGATGCCGCACGAGAGACCCGCGCGCTTGCAGAGCGGTTGCGCGAATGACCCGCATCGACAAGCCCGGCATCTACACCATGCCCGAGCGGGAGTACCACGCCGATCCGGCGCCCGTCCCTTCCCTCTCGCGGTCGATCGCCAAGCTGCTGATCGACGCCTCGCCGGCGCATGCGGCGGCGCAGCATCCGCGCCTCAACGGCTCCCCACCGGCCGGGCCCGCTTCGGGTGACGACGACATGGACACCGGCACCGCAGCGCACGCCATGTTCCTCGAAGGTGTGGACAAGACGGTGCATGTGCCGTTCGACACCTACGCCACCAAAGCGGCGAAAGAGTTCCGCGACCAGGCGCGCGCCGACGACAAGATCCCGCTGAAGACCAAGCAATACGATGCAGCTCACCGGCTCGTGGAGGTGCTGGAGAAGTTCCGCCACCGGACCGGGCTCTTCACCGCCGGCAAGCCCGAGCAGACCCTGGTGTGGGACGAGGGCGACCATTGGGCGCGTTGCCGCATCGACTGGTTGCCTGATGATCCTGCCGCACCGCTGTTGGACCTCAAGACGACCGGAGGCCTCGCCACGGCGGAAAAGTGGGGACGTCAGTGCTTCGAGTTTGGCGGCGACATCCAGGCCTCGATGTATCCACGAGGCTGCGAGTTCGTCAGAGGCGAGCCGCCCGAGGGCCTGATATTCGTGGTGATCGAGACGAGCGCGCCCTTCGCCATCCGGGTGTTTAATCTCGATCCCGTCGCCATCGAGGTCGGCTCGGCGAAGGCACATGCCGCGCGGACGACCTGGGTGCAGTGCATGAAGCTCGGGCAGTGGCCCAGCTACCCGCTCGAGCCCGAATGGATTCTGCCGCCAGCCTGGATCGTGCGGCAGTGGGAAGCATCGAAGATCGGTGGCTACGGCCGCACGGTCGAGGATACCGCATTCATCGAGCGAATGATCGCGGCAGGTCAGTTCGGTGGCTGAGCGGTAAAGAGGTCGAGCAGCACTCGACATTTTCGCAACCAGGTTCTCATCGGCAGGAGAGTCCAAATGGCAAGAGCGGCACCCGCGAAGAAGAAGGATCAACCGACGGCAATCGAGATAATCGAGATCTCGCAAGGCGCAGTGGAGTTCGCCTTTATCGGAACTTCGCCTCTCATTCTCAACCGAATGGCCGACAAGGCGAAGCGTGCATTGCTCATGGGCGGCGGACGCAAGAACGCTGCTGAGAAAGCGGCAAACGTGAAGCACAACCCGGTGGCGGAGTACCGTTCTTCGGTCTACCGCAATTCTGGCCCCAACCCACCCACTCGACTTTGCTTCCCCTCGCCCGGACTGAAAGGCACAATCAAGACCGCTGCACTCGATATGCCGGGCGCAACCAAGTCCGAAATGGGTCGCCGCGTGTGGGTTCCGGGAACTCACATCAACGTCTACGGCATCCCTGAGCTGATGATGTCCGTAGTGCGGTCGGCCGACATCGCAAAGACCCCGGACATTCGCACTCGGGCAATCGTGCCGCAGTGGTGCGGCACCGTCACCTTTCACTTCGCTCGGCCGCTGGTCACAGAACGAATGATCACTGCGCTCTTCGCCGCTGGAGGCATCCTATGCGGGATCGGCGACTGGCGTCAGGAGAAAGGCTCAGGGAGCTTCGGGCAATTCCGCATCTGCTCGAAAGCTGATTCCGAGTTCAAACGGCTGACTGCCACGGCTGGGCGCGTCGCGCAGGACAAGGCTCTTGAGCACTACACCTGTTACGACGAGGAAACGCAGGAGCTGCTCGAGTTCTACAACGCCGAAATCATCCGGCTTGGACGCGACAAGAAGCATGAGCCGGATAATGACGATATCGAGCTACCGGAGGTGGCCGACTGATGAAGGAACGGGTCAAGAAGGCGCTCGATGAACTTGCAAAACGGAACAAGGACCGCCTGACCCCGCGGGGCGTGGTGGCAGCAGCACGCCCTGCACGTTCTCCCCTCCATCCTGAGTTCACCTGGGACGATCGCAAGTGCGGCGAACTTTGGCGAGATGAGGAGGCGCGCAACCTAATCCGCTCCTACGAAGTCGTGGTCACAACAACACCGTTCGTCGTGCGTGCACCGATGTACGTCCGCGATCCATCGGCAGCACCGGAGCAGGGCTACATTTCGACCGGACGACTGCGCACCGACGCTGACTTAGCGCATGAGGTGATGGTGGAGGAATTCCAACGGATCCTCGGGTGCCTTCGCCGCGTGAAGGGCCTCGCCCATTACGTCGGTCTTCAAAAGGAAGTCGATCACCTCAACGAGCAGGTCGAGCTGATCGTAGGGCGCGCGCAGCAGGTCGCGGCCTGATGCGGCGTTGGATGTTCATGGAACGGCGGTCCGGTCGGGGCGACGGCGTGGCGGCGCGGGGCGCGCCAGTGCGTGGCGGGACTTGGCATGTCGCGGTGACGGCAAGACGAGTTGCGGCTGGGTCCGGTTCGGTCGGGCGACGGCGAGGCGGTCTTGGCAACGCATCGTCCGGCGGGACGGGGCGCGGCTTTGATCGGCACGTCGCGGCTCGGCGCGTTCAGGCATGGCGCGGCCGGGTTGGGCGGTCGCGACGAGGCCCGGCTTGGTCCGATGCGACGGCGTCAGGCCCGACGTGGCACTCCTGGGCACGGCGCGGCATGGCACTCCTCGGCGGGGCGGTCGTGGCGTGCTGTGGTGTTGCTACGCAAGGCATGCCGAGACCGCGCGGTCCTGGCGGGGCGACCCAAGTCCCGGCAGCGCTCGACGAGGCGCGACAGGCTCGGTCGAGGCGGTCGCGGCACGTCTTGGTCGGTCGAGGTTGGGCAAGGCCGAGCGAGGTGCGGCGGTCATGGCTGGGCACGTCGAGGCGGGTCCGTGGCCAAGCGCGGCGGGGTCCGGCTAGTTCCGGTGCGGCGGTCGAGGCGCGGCTACGCGAGACTGGGCCGGTCAGGACGTCGGCTGGGCAGGCCGCGTGCAAGGCGGCCGAGTCAGGCAGAGGCTGCTCCAGTCGACTCCAGGCTGGGTTGGGCGGTCCTTGCACGTCGAGGCGGGGCGGAGCGTGGCTGGTCG
>Ga0070690_100001166_pt1 | contig 13520 bp, 3 predicted proteins | sample KBSS33HmetaG_FD_64671 | JGI IMG/M metagenome (GOLD analysis project Ga0070690, IMG submission 64671) | Switchgrass rhizosphere microbial communities from Kellogg Biological Station, Michigan, USA - KBS S3-3H metaG | ecosystem: Host-associated > Plants > Roots > Rhizosphere ... | reverse complement strand
GTTCGACACGTTGCCCGACGAGACCGTGAAGGAGTATGCGGTCTCGTTTGTGACGCGGCAGCTGGCCGCCGCGCGAGATCCCCAGGCAGCCAGAAGGCCGCTCACGACCAGGATGGTGACGATCAGGCGTGACATTCGACCGTTAGAGGGGGGGAGGGGCCGTTTTCATCAGGCGCCATTAGAATGTGGCGGAATGCTCGGTGGCGACGACAGGCGGATGGCCCGCGTCCTTCTGGTTCTGGCGCTCGCTTCCGGGTTCTGCGGCGCGTTGGCGCTGACCCGCATGGGGCTGACCGGCCGCGCGGCGCTGCTGTTCCTCGGATGGAACCTCATCCTTGCCTGGGTCCCGCTGCTGGTGTCGCTGGCCATCGTCCGCCGCCACGCGCCCGGGCGGCAGTCGTCGCGCGTCGGCTCCCTCGCGCTCGGCGCCGTCTGGCTGGTCTTCTTTCCCAACGCGCCCTACCTGGTCACCGACCTCATCCATCTCCGCCAGCGCGGGTTCGGCCTGCAGCTTTACGACGCGATGATGGTGTTCGCCTTCGCGCTGACCGGCCTTTGCATCGCGTTCCTGTCGCTGTGGCTGATTCACCGGCTGGTCGAGCGCCGCGTGGGCCGGACGGCCGGCTGGGCGTTCGTGGCCGCCGTCGCGGGCCTCACCGGCTTCGGCGTCTTTCTCGGGCGGTTCCCGCGCTGGAACAGCTGGGACGTCGTGACCAAACCGGGCGAGCTCTTCTCGACGCTGGTCGTGCACGCGCAGGATCCGTTCGGGCACCCGCTCGCGATCGGCGTGACTCTGATGATGGCGGCGCTGTTCGCGATCGCCTATCTGATGCTGTTCGCGCTGACCTCGCTCGGCGCCGCCGTTCCCTGGGCCGACCCACCCCGCGAACCGCCGCCCGACCGATAGCGAGCGGTCAGTCGATCTTGCCGCCGGCGATGACGGCGGCCGAGTGGGTGCTGTCGAAGCGCTGAGCGGCGGCCGCGACCTGATCTTGCGTCACGGCGCGCGCCGCCTGCGCGAGCGCGGCGCCGTCGATGCCCAGCTGCGCCCGCCTTCCCGCCGCGAACGCCATCTCGACCGGTTCGGCCGCGCACGCCTCCGCGGAGAGCGGTGTCATTCCGAGCACGCCGCCGTAGCGCTCGATCGCGCGCTCCGCCTCGCCATCGGCGAGCGGCGCCTTCACGAGCGTCGTGATCTCCGCTCGCATGGCGGCCGCCGCCGGTTCGGCCGGCTGGCCGGCCGGGGTCGGACTGGTCACGAGCAGGACGTCGGGTCGTGCCAGCGGCGCGAAATCCGCCTTCCAGACGCGCGCGGCGCCCTCCGGAGCGGCGAGCCGCGCGGCGAGCACCAGGAACGCCGGGTAGAGCGCATCCTTATGATCGGGCGGCGGCACGGCCAGCGCCATCGCCTGCGGCGCGTCTCCCATCACCAGCGTCCCGGTCACGCTCGATCCGGAAGGAGCCCGCGCCTGCGGCGGTTTTCCGCCGGGCACGTCGGCAAAGGCCCGCCGGATCCGCTTCGTCGCCTCGTCGAGATCGAAGTGACCCGCGACGATCAACCGCGCGGTGAGACCGCCGTAGTGGGCGAGCCGAAAGGCCTCCACCTCGTCGAGCGTCATCGCCTCGATCTGTGAGGCGATTCCACCGCGCAGGCCTGCGCCGCGGGTCGGGCGCACCGCCTCGGCGGCGCGGTTCATCGCCGCCGAAGCGGCATCCTTCTCCGCCGCGGCGACCTCGGCGACGAGGCGCTTCTTTTCGCGGGTCAGGTCGCTTTCGACCACGGTCAGGCGCGACATTCGAAGCGCCGCGTCGTCTATCTCGGCCATGAGCCGACCGGCGGGCGCCTCGATCGCATACAGCGTGTAGTCGGCGCCGGTCCGAGCATGAAAGTCGTGCCCATACTGCCCCGCCACCTCCTCGATCGTCCTCGCGGGCTTCCCGGCGGGGCCGGCGGTCGTGAAAAGATGCTCGACGAGGCGGGCCATTCCCGAGCGTCCGGGCGGATCGTGGTCGGCGCCGATCTCGAACAGGATCGCGACCGCCGCCTTTTCACCGCGGGGCGTCGAGACGAGGTCGACGCGCAACCCGTCGTCCATCCGGAAGTGCGCCTCGGTGACCTTCTTGCGGCAGGCCAGGCCGGTGACCGCGAGCACGCAGAGGGCGAGCGACACATACATGGCGGACACGCGCATCGGGCGCAATTTAGCACTCGCAGCCCTCTTGTTCGTGCCGAAGTGGGCGTGATAGTTTGCTCGGCCGCAGTGGTTTTCTTAAGGCAGTGGCGGCGTGGATCGAGCTCGCTTCGTTCGCGAACGATCTACTTGGCGTTGGGCGCGTCCATCATCGCGTCCGTCCTGTGTGCGACGCGCCCGGCGTTCGCGGCGGCGCCGACGGCAACGACGTCCGCCGCCACGAGCATCACGACGACGTCCGCGGCGCTGAACGGCGCGGGAAATCCGAACCTCGAGGCAACCACCGGCTACTTCCGTTACAGCACGACGAGCCCCGGCACCTGCAACGACACGTTCGGCACGCGCGTTCCCGCGACCAGCGGGACAGGCATCGGGTCGGGCAACGTCAGTATGGCGTACTCGATCACGGCGATCGGCCTGGCGCCCGGCACCCTCTACTACTTCTGCGCGATCACCTCGAACGCCTCCGGCACCGCCTTCGGGTCGGTGCTGTCGTTCACGACGCCGGCCGTCCCGGCCGTCACCACCACCGGCGCCTCGATCATCACCAGCAACAGCGCCCAGCTGAACGGTACGGCGAACCCGATCGCCTCGCCGGCGAACGGATGGTTCCGCGTCGACACGATCAACCCGGTGACGTGCAACGACACGTTCGGGCAGCGCGTGCACTTCAGCAGCAGCATCAGCCTGGGCAGCGGCACGTCCCCCGTCACCTACAGCTACAACACGAACACGACCTTCACCCTTCAGCCGGGCACGACCTACTACTACTGCGCGATCGCCAGCAATGCGATCGGGACGTCGTTCGGCGCGGTCACGTCGTTCACGACGCTGCCGGTGGCGCCGTCGGTCAGCACCGGCTCGGCGACGTCGCTCACCGCGACGACCGCGACGCTCAACGCCACCGCGAACCCGGGCGGCGGCTCGACGACCGGCTGGTTCCGCTACAGCAGCAGCAACCCCGGAGCGTGCAGCGACACCTTCGGAACGCGCGTGCCGGCCGGGTCGGGCGGCAACGATCTCGGGTCCAGCAACACGAGCACGCCGTTCTCGCAGCCCATCGCCGGGCTGACGATGGGCGCCACCTACTGGTTCTGCGCGATCGCATCGAACTCGGCGGGCACGACGTTCGGAGCGCTGAACACCTTCACCACGCCGACCGCGCCCACCGTGACGACGACGGCGGCGACGCTGGTCAACGACACGTCGGTTCAGCTGAACAGCACGGTCGATCCGAACGGGGCCGCGACCACGGGCTGGTTCCGCTACTCGACGACCAGCCCGGGCACGTGCAACGACACGTTCGGGACGCGCGTTCCGGCGACCGGCGCGCAGGATCTCGGATCGAGCTACACGGCGTCGACCTTCTCGCTCACCGCCACCAATCTGGCGCCGGTCACGACCTACTACTACTGCGTGATCGCGACGAACTCGCTCGGGACGGCGGTCGGCTCGGTGCTTTCGTTCACCACGAAGGACAAGCCGTCGGTGACGACGTCGGCGCCGACGTTGCTGACCAGCACCTCGGCGCAGCTCAACGGCGCCGCGAATCCCAACGGCGCGTCCGCGACGGGCTGGTTCCGGATCAACTCGACCGATCCCGGTTCGTGCAATGACAGCTTCGGCACGCGCATCCCGTTCAGCGGCGGCGCCACGCTCGGCAGCGGCACCACCGCCGCCAACTACAACTACAACACGAACACCGTCCTCTCGCTGACGCCGGGCACGGTCTATTACTACTGCGCCATCTCGTCGAACACCTACGGGACGTCGTTCGGCGCCGTGGTGTCTTTCTCGACGCCGCCCGCGATCCCGTCGGTGTCGACCGGGTCGGTGACGGGGATAACGGCGGGGACCGCGACGCTCAACGCTTCGGCGAACCCCGGCGGCGGGATGGCCACCGGCTACTTCCGCTACAGCACGACCAGTCCCGGGACGTGCAACGACACGTTCGGCACGCGCGCGCCCGCGTCGGGGGGCGCGAACCTCGGCTCCGGGAACACCGGCGTCCCGTTCTCGCAGGCCATCACCGGGCTCGCGCAGGGGACGGTCTACTATTACTGCGCGCTCGCCAGCAACTCGGCGGGGACCGGCGTGGGCGGCGTGGGCAGCTTCGTCACCCCGAGCGCCCCGACGGTGACGACGACGGCCGCCACCGCGATCACCAACATCACCGCGCAGCTCAACGGCACCGCCAATCCGAACGGCGACGCGGCCACCGGCTGGTTCCGCCTCAGCGCGACCAACCCTGGCGCCTGCGACGATGCGTTCGGCACGCGTGTCCCGACCGTGGGCACCGTGTCGCTCGGCTCGGGCAGCAGCGCGACGTCATACAACAACCCGGCCAGCGGTCTCGCGCCCAACACGACCTACTTCTTCTGCGCGATCGCGCAGAACTCGCTCGGGACCTCGTTCGGCACGGTGATGTCGTTCACCACGTTCGACAAGCCGACGTCGACGACGTCGGCGGCGAGCTCGATCACCACCAGCTCCGCGCAGCTCAACGGCACGGGGAATCCGAACGGCAGCGCGGCGACGGCCTGGTTCCGCATCGACACGACCAACCCGGTCACCTGCAACGACACGTTCGGACAGCGCGTGCACTTCAGCTCCAGCGCGAACCTGGGCAGCGTGCGGACGCCCGTCACCTACGCCTACAACACGAACACGACCTTCACCCTGCTTCCGGGCACGACGTACTACTACTGCGCGATCGCGAACAACGCGTACGGCAACTCGTTCGGCGCGGTCGTCAGCTTCGTGACCCCCCCGGTCCTGCCATCGGTGTCCACCGGATCGGCGAGCAGCGTCACCTCCACGACCGCGACGCTGAACGGGACTGGCGTCCCGGGCGGCGCCTCGACGACCTCATGGTTCCGCTACACGCCCACCAACCCGGGGTCCTGCAGCGACACCTTCGGGACGCGCGTGCCGGCGATGATGGGCGGCACCGACCTCGGCGCGGGCAACAGCAGCGTGCCGTTCTCGCAGGCGCTGACCGGGCTGGCGATGGGGACCACCTACTACTACTGCGCGATCGCCTCCAACTCCGTCGGCACCGTGTTCGGCAGCCTGGCCACGTTCACGACGCCGACCGCGCCCACCGTGACCACCACCGCCGCCACCGGGCTTGGCGACACCGTCGCGCAGCTCAACGGCACCGTCAACCCGAACGGCGTTTCGACCACCGGCTGGTTCCGTTACAGCACGACGAACCCGGTCACCTGCGACGACATGTTCGGCACGCGCGTGCCGTCGACGGGCGGCACCGATCTCGGCTCGGGCACGTTCGCGACGTCGCTCACGCAGGCGGTCAACGGGCTGACCGCGCTCACCACCTACTACTACTGCGCGATCGCGCAGAACGCGCTGGGGAAGTCGTTCGGCCAGGTGATGTCGTTCACCACGCGCGCGCCCGCGGCGGTGACGACGCTGGCGCCGACGCTGGTCACGACCAGCTCGGCGCAGCTGAACGGCTCGGCGAACCCGAACGGCGCCACGACGACCGGCTGGTTCCGCATCGCCACGACCGATCCGGGCACCTGCAACGACACGTTCGGACAGCGCGTGCACTTCAGCTCAAGCGCCAGCCTGGGCGCCGGCATGGCCGCGGTTGCCTACGCCTACAACACCAACACCACCTTCACGCTGACGCCCGGCACGACCTACTACTACTGCGCGATCGCGAACAACTCGTTCGGCACTTCGTTCGGCGCGGTCGTGTCGTTCGCGACGCTGGCCGCGGTGCCCAGCGTGGCGACCGGTTCGGCGACGGCGGTGACGGACATGACCGCGACGCTGAACGGGACCGCGAACCCCGGCGGCGGGGCCACCACCGGCTGGTTCCGTTACAGCGCCACCTACCCGGGCGCGTGTAGCGATACGTTCGGCACGCGCGTCCCGGCGGCGATGGGCGGCTCGAACCTCGGCTCGGGTATCACCTCCGTTCCGTTCTCGCAGATGATCTCGGGCCTGGCCCAGGGGACGACCTACTACTTCTGCGCGATCGCCTCGAACTCGGCCGGCACGACGCTGGGCGGGCTGCAGAGCTTCGTCACGCCCACCGCGCCCAGCGTCACGACGAACACGCCCTCCACCATCAACGACACGTCGGTCACGCTGAGCGGCACCGTCAACCCGAACCGCGCCGCGACCACCGGCTGGTTCCGTTACAGCGCGACAAACCCCGTGACCTGCAACGACGCGTTCGGGACGCGCGTTCCGGCGTCGGCTGGCACCGACCTCGGCGCGGGCAGCAGCGCCACGTCGTTCACGCTGTCGGCCAGCGGCCTCGCGGCCAATACGACGTACTACTACTGCGCGATCGCATCGAACTCGCTCGGCACGTCGTTCGGCGCCGTCGTGACGTTCACGACGCGCGACAAGCCGGCGGTGACGACCCAGCCCGCGACGCTGCTGACGACCAGCTCGGCGCAGCTGAACGGCTCGGTGAACCCGAACGGCGCGACGACGACCGGCTGGTTCCGCGTCGGCACGACCGATCCGGGCACGTGCAACGACACCTTCGGGCAGCGCGTTCACTACTACAACAGCGCGAGCCTCGGCAGCGGCACCGCAGTCGTCAACTACAACTACAACACCAACACGACGTATACGCTGACGCCGGGCACGACCTACTACTACTGCGCGATCGCGAACAATGGGTTCGGCATGTCGTTCGGCGCCGTCGTCACGTTCACGACGCTGCCGGCCGTGCCGTCGGTTTCCACCAGCGCGGCGACCGTCATCACCTCGACGGCGGCCACGCTCAACGGGTCGGCGAATCCGGGCGGCGGCACCACGACCGGTTGGTTCCGCTACAGCACGACCAGCCCGGGCACATGCAACGACACGTTCGGAACGCGCGCGCCGGCGACGGGCGGTGCGAACCTCGGCGCCGGCAACACCAGCAATCCGTTCTCCCAGCCCATCACCGGGCTGGTCCAGGGCACGACCTACTACTACTGCGCGATCGCCTCCAACTCGGCCGGCACCGGGCTCGGCGGCGTGTCGAGCTTCAAGACGATGACGTCACCGACGGTGACGACGAACGCCGCCACGTCGGTCACCAACCTGACCGCGACGCTCCAGGGCTCCGCCAACCCGAACGGCGACGCGTCGGTGGGTTGGTTCCGCTTCAGCACGACGAACCCCGTCACCTGTGACGACTCCTTCGGGACGCGCGTCCCGACCGTCGGCAACGTCGTGCTTGGCTCCGGCACGACCAATACGTCGTTCAATCAGCCGACCAGCGGCCTGACGCCGAACACGACCTATTACTACTGCGCGATCGCATCGAACTCGCTGGGCACCGGGTTCGGCGCGCCGGTGTCGTTCCAGACCTTCGACCAGCCGACCGTGACCACGTCGCCGGCCACCTCGGTGACGAGCAGCACGGCGCAGCTCAACGGCTCCACCAACCCGAACGGCGCCACGACGAGCGGCTGGTTCCGCGTCGCCACGACCGACCCGGGCACGTGCAACGACACCTTCGGGCAGCGCGTTCACTACTACAACAGTGCCAGCCTGGGCAGCAGCCGCAGCGCCGTCGCCTACAACTACAACACGAACACCTCGTTCACGCTGACGCCGGGCACGACCTACTACTACTGCGCGATCTCGAACAATGCGTACGGGACATCGTTCGGCGCGATCGTGACGTTCACGACGCCGCCGGTCTTGCCGACCATCTCGACGGTCTCGGCGACCAACCTCACCAGCACGACCGCGACGATCAACGGGTCCGGCAATCCGGGCGGCGCGACCACGACCGGCTGGTTCCGTTACAGCAACACCAACCCGGGTGGCTGCAGCGACACCTTCGGCACGCGCCTTCCGACGTCGGGCGGAACCGATCTGGGCGCGGGCAACGCCGCCGTCGCGTTCACGCAGAACCTGACCGGCCTGTCGCCGAACGTCACCTACTACTACTGTGCCATCGGATCGAACTCGCAGGGGATCGCCTACGGATCGTTGCGGTCGTTCGTCGCGCCGGCGACGCCGACGGTGACGACGCTCGCGGCGACGCCGGTCACCTCGATGACCGCGACGCTGAACGGTCAGGCGAACCCGAACGGCATCGCGACGACCGGCTGGTTCCGCTACGCCACGGCGAGCCCGACCTCCTGCAACGACGCCTTCGGCACGCGCATTCCGGGCACCGGCGGCACCAGCCTGGGCGCGGGCACGGCGGTGGCTCCGTATAACCAGCCGATCACGTCGCTGACCCCGGGGACGACCTACTACTTCTGCGCGATCGCCAGCAACTCGCAGGGGACGTCGTTCGGGACGCTGCTGTCGTTCACCACGCCGACGACCGACCAGGCGCCCGGCGTCACCACCGTCGCGGCGACGAACGTCACCGGCACCTCCGCGACGATCAACGGCAACGCCAACCCCAACGCCTCCCCGACGACCGGCTGGTTCCGCTACGCGACGACCAGCCCCGGATCGTGCAACGACACCTTCGGCACGCGCGTCCCGGCGACGGGCGGCTCGCCGCTCGGGTCCGGCAACAGCCCGGTCGACTACTCGCAGGCGCTGTCGTCGCTGCTGCCGGGAACGACCTACTTCTACTGCGCGATTGCCCAGAACGGCTCGGCCACTTCGGTCGGATCGGTGCTGTCGTTCACGACGCCGATCGCGCCGAGCGTCTCGACCGATCCGGCGTCCAACGTCGGCAGCACCACCGCGACGCTGAACGGCTCGGCCAATCCGCGCGGCGCCGCGACGACTGGCTGGTTCCGTTACGCGACGACGAACCCCGGCTCGTGCAACGACACCTTCGGCACGCGCGTCCCGACCAGCGGCGGCTCGGTGCTGGGCGCGGGCACCACCGACGTCAACTTCACCCAGGCGATCACCGGCCTGGCGGCGAACACCACCTACTACTACTGCGCGATCGCCCAGAACGGCGCGGGCACCTCGTTCGGATCGATCCAGACCTTCGTCACCCCGCTCGCGCCCACCGTGATGACCATCGACGCCACCAGCGTCGCCAGCACCGCCGCGACGATCAACGGGTCGGCGAACCCGAACGGCGACACGACGACCGGCTGGTTCCGGTTCGATACGGTGAACCCGGGCACCTGCAGCGATACCTTCGGCACGCGCGTTCCGACCAGCGGCGGCTCGGCGCTCGGCACGGGCAGCAGCGCGATGCCGTACTCGCAGATGCTGATGGGCCTGACGCCCAACACAACGTACTACTTCTGCGCGATCGCCTCGAACACCGTCGGAAGCTCGGTCGGCGGCGTCCTGTCGTTCACGACGCCGGCTTCGCCGCTGGCGACGACCGCGCCCGCCACGTCCGTCACGGCCACGGCCGCCGCGCTCAACGGCACGGGCAACCCGCGCATGGCGGCCGCGACCGGCTACTTCCGCTACAGCACCACCAACCCGGGCATCTGCAACGACACCTTCGGCACCCGCGTTCCGGCGGCGGGCGGCACCTCGCTCGGCGCGGGCACCTCGGACGTCGCGTTCACCGAGAACCTCACCGGCCTCACGGTGGGAACGACCTACTACTACTGCGCCATCGCCACCAACTCCGAGGGAACCGCCTTCGGCACGGTCGTCTCGTTCACGACGCTGGCCGCGCCGACCGTGACGACGTCGCCGGCGAGCGGCGTGACCAGCACGGGCGCGACCTTCAACGGCGGCGCGAACCCGAACGGTGATTCCACGACCGGCTACTTCCGCTTCGGCACGACCAATCCGGGGACCTGCAGCGACACCTACGGGACGCGCTCGCCCGCGAGCGGCGGCTCGGCCCTCGGCGCCGGCACCACCTCCGCGCCGTTCTCGAACGCCGAGACGGCCCTGACGCCGGGCACCACCTATTACTTCTGCGCCGTCGCCCAGAACTCGGTCGGCACGACGGTCGGCTCGGTGCAGAGCTTCATCACGCCCGCTGCACCGACGGTGACGACGGTGGCGGCGACCGGCCTCAGCACCACGGGCGCCACGCTGAACGGCCAGGGGACGGCCAACGGCGCAGCCACCACCGGCTACTTCCGTTACGGCACGACCGACCCCGGCACCTGCGACGATCTCTACGGCACGCGCCTGCCCGCGAACGGCGGAACGTCGCTCGGCTCGGGCAGCGCCTCCCAACCGTTCTCGCAGATGCTCACCGGCCTGACGCCGGGCACGACTTATTACTTCTGCGCCCTCGCGCAGAACTCGGTCGGCACGGTCGCGGGCACGGCGCTCACCTTCACGGTGGGCGCGATCGCGCCGGCCGTCACGACCTCGTCGGTTTCGGGCGTGACGCTCACCGGGGCCACTCTCAACGGCGCGGCCATTCCGAACGGCGCCGCGACGAACGGCTGGTTCCGCTACGCGACCACCAACCCCGGCACCTGCAACGATAGCTTCGGCACGCGCATCCCGACTGGGACGGGCGGCAACCCGCTCGGCGCCGGCACCGCGTCGGTGAGCTTCTCCGAGGACGTCACCGGCCTGTCGTCGGGCGTCACCTACTACTTCTGCGCGATCGCCTCCAACTCTGTCGGGACGTCGTTCGGCGCCGTGCTGACCTTCCGCCTCGACACGCCCGCGCCGACCGTTGCCACGCAGGCGGCGACCAGCGTCACCGCGACGGCCGCGACGCTGAACGGCACGGCGAACCCGAACTCGACCGCCGCCACGGGCTGGTTCCGCTACGACAAGACGATGCCCGCGGCGTGCAACGATTCGTTCGGAACGCGCGCGCCCGCCACGGGCGGGACCGATCTGGGCGCTGGCTCGGCCGCGATGCCGTTCACCGCGGCGCTGACGAACCTCGAGCCGAACCTGACCTACTACTACTGCGCGATCGCGTCGAACACGGGCGGTGCGTCGTTCGGCAACATCATGTCCTTCACCACCGCGATGGCGCCGCCGAGCGTGCGCACGCTGCCCGCGGGCACCGAGGCTGACGGCCACAAGACTCTCAGCGGCGCGGCGAACCCGCACGGCATCACCGGCGCGGCCTGGTTCCAGTACGGCTCCACGGATCCGGGGACCTGCACATCGTCGTTCGGCATGCGCGTGCCGGCGACCGACATCGCGCTCGGATCCGTCCACATCGACGTCATGATCGAGACGACGCTCGGCACCCTCGCGGCGGGCGCCTACTACTACTGCGCGGCGGCCATGACGACGGCCGGCACCACGTACGGCGCCGTCGTGCGCTTCGACGTCCTGCCGACGGGCACGGACGGCGGCACGACCGACGGCGGTGGCAGCGACGGCGGCGGTACCGACGGCGGGACGGACGGTGGTGCGGGCGGTCGTGGCGGCACCGGTGGCGCCGGCGGCGCGGCGGGTGCAGGCGGCGGTGGCGGCACGGGCGGCGCGGCGGGTGCGACCGGCGGCACGGGCGGCGCGACCGGCACCGCGGGCGCGGGCGGTACGTCCGGCGCGACGGGTACTGGCGGCACGGCGGGCACGGGCACGGGCGGCCGCGGCGGCGCCTCGGCAGACGGCGGCGTGGCCGACGCGGGCGGCAGCGACGCGGGGCGGCCGGCGCCGGGCGACAAGGGCTGCGGTTGCGGAGTCGGAGCGGGATCGCCGGGGACGGCGGCAATCGCCGGCCTCCTGATCGGATTCGTGCTGGCGGGGCGGCGGCGGACGCGGCGGCGGTAGGGGCTCCGCGGGGCCTCAGCGAGCGAGGCCGTTCACGTATACGTACTCGTACCCGTGAACGACTGGGTGCGTCCGCTCACGGAACCGCTTCGCAAACCGACGATCGCCCGTTGTCCTGCCAGCGGTCGTTCCACGTCCCGTTGCTGTCCAGCACGCCGCGGTGATCGCAGGTGCACGTCTGCCCCGTCGAGCACGGATCGCAAAAGCCGTCCGGCTGGCCCGACGCCCAGTTGTCGTAGCCCCAGGGATCGCCGCTCACCCAGCGGTACGTGCCCGCGCCGGTGCGGTCGCCGCCGTTCTTGCCGTCGGTTGCGCCGATCCAGGTATCGGAAAACGACGGCGAGAACTGGGCGACGCTGACGACGAACGCGTTCTCCTCGGCGGACAGGATCGAGACGAGGTATCCGTTCTGGAGATTGCAGGACTGCTGCGCCTCGGTCCACGTCTGGGACATGGTGCGCGCCCAGTAGCAGTGAACGCGCGTGTCGCTGGGCGGCGTGAACGCCTTCGCACTCGGGAAGCTCACGCACGGGTTGCCGCCGGTTCCGCCCCGTCCGCCCACGCCGGTGCCACCGGTTCCTCCTCGGCCGGCCATGCCGCTGCCGCCGCGGCCGCTCATACCGCCGCTTCCGGCCGTCCCCGTCGGCCCGGTGCCGGCGTTCCCGCCGCGGCCGCCACCACCGACGGTGCCGCCCGTTCCGACGGTGCCGCCGGTCCCGCCGCTGCCCGCGATCGATCCCGCCGTGCCGCCCGTTCCGGCGCTGCCGACGGTGCCGGCGATTCCTCCGGCGCCGGGATTTCCGGAGCCGCCGCCCGTGCCGCCGCTGGATCCACCGGTGCCGCCATTGGCGCCCGTGCCGACGGTGCCGGCGCTGCCGACGGTGCCACCACCGCCGCCCGTCGCACCGCTGCCGTCAGTTCCCGCGGATCCGGTCATCACGCCGCCCGTGCCCGCGGTGCCGACCGATCCGGCGGCGCCACCCGCTGTGCCGCCACGACCCGCCGCTCCGGCCGAGCTTCCGGCGGTGCCCGTCGCGACGACGCCGGCGCCGCCGCCGGTCCCGCCGCGCCCCGCCGCGCCGGCGCCGTTGCCGCTCGCGCCGCTGTTGCCGTCGGCGTGTACACCACCGCCGTCGGACAAACCCGCCTGGTTGACCGAGCAGCCGATCCAAATCCCCGCCACCGACGCCCACAGCAGAGCGCGTCGAAGGGACCGCATGGAAGCAACCTTAACATCGGGATGCCACGGACACGAAATGCCGTTGGCGGGCCGCTTTCCCTGGTGCTCTGACCCTGTCATTCCCGGTGCGGCAACGTTTGATGCGGTGCCCTTTCCCGTATTCAGGGACGCATTCGGCGCGCGATCGTCAAAAAAACGCGAGCGCAAACGGCCGCGGAGTGCAACTGCGTAAGAGAGGCGAGATGTTGGGCTCGATTCCTGCGCAGCGTCGAAGCGATCCGCGCATTGACAGGCCGCTGGCCAGCGCGGAGACTGACCCGTCTGCGGTTGGAGGCGTCCGATGATGATCGCGCGGACCTACCGTCACGTTCGATGGGTTCTGCTTTGCGTCGCGGCCACGGCTGTGGCGTGCGGATCTAGCGGGACCATGGCAACCGGCACCGGCGGCGCGTCGGGCACCGCGGGTACGAGCGGCGGCGCCGGGACCAGCGGCGGTGCGGGGACCAGCGGCGACGCGG
>Ga0070690_100001164_pt1 | contig 13525 bp, 9 predicted proteins | sample KBSS33HmetaG_FD_64671 | JGI IMG/M metagenome (GOLD analysis project Ga0070690, IMG submission 64671) | Switchgrass rhizosphere microbial communities from Kellogg Biological Station, Michigan, USA - KBS S3-3H metaG | ecosystem: Host-associated > Plants > Roots > Rhizosphere ... | reverse complement strand
CAGAAAACCATGTCAGAATCAGCAAGCAAACTGCCTGTTCTTCTGATCTGTGTTTATCTGTAAAATCTGCGGCTAGTACTCACACAAAGCACTGTGCACCTCATAAGGTTTAACCTGGGGCGCGAATGTCTTTCCATGGCAATCGGCACAGATCGCTCCACGTCGTGCCTGACTATGGCGCGAGGTTGAGCTGACGTGAACGTCGTGACAGGTCAAACAGAAGGTCGACAGATCGCCGCGCACCGCCACATCGCGAACGTTTCGTAGCACGTGCCGATCAGCCGGATTCAATGTCTCGTCCTCTACCTTAGAAAAATCAACTGAGAAATCCTGAAACAGATTGTCGCCTGCCATGAAATTGTTTGCGTAAGGCAAGCCGGTAGAACGCGACCTTCCAGAACGAATATGACACTGTGCGCAGATCGAAGTGATCGCTCGCGCATCATCACGACGTTTTTTCGAAAGCCACATCAAGGACGTGTCATTCGAGTGCTCCACCGTCGCATAGCCATGGCACGCATAACAATCAATGCCAAACGCGGCGAAGGCATTTGTTTTTGCGTCCACCGCTGTCGCGTGACAGCCGGCGCAGCGGCTACCAAATTTGTCTTTGTCCCACGACGGTGAATTGCCGCTCGCTTTATCAATGACTTTTGGACCAAGTAGTGCCTGAAGATTCAAGATCGAGAATTTCCCGTAGCCACTCTTCTTCAGAAAACGCACTCGGTGCCGGCTGCCGAGAAAGTACCCAACTTCGTTCACCACAGTTGAGAGCTCCGGAAGCTTCGCAGCTAATGTCTGCAATTCAGGCGCATCCTCGCCTTGCCGAACAGCCACGCCATGCGCATTTTTTTGCCACGTGACACCAATCGAATTGCGATGACAAAACAAGCATTCATCGCCGTGCACGTATTCGGGGATCGGTTTACCAACGTGGTTGCCGCCCCACGCAGCGGGATCAAGAACTGTTTGTTGTTGACTGTGGACATTCAGTGCGAAAGCAGTAAGTCCTGGTAGAAGGCACGCGATCGCCAGGAGTCGAAGCGTACGGCGTATGCACAAAAGCTTATGTAGCATGAAGCGCACTCTCAGCCTGCGACAGCAGGCGGAAGCGTAAAGCCTGGGGCGCGAGCCCCAGGTTCAAATCGCGTTGAGATCGGGAGCCCGCGATAGCGGGCGAAACTCTCAAGCCGTTACGACTGCCGCCCGTTTCACGGGCTGCGAAACTCTTCTTTCCATGATCCTGGGGCTCGCGCCCCAGGCTTTATGCTTACGCCTGCTTCGCAGGTTAAGTGCTCCTATTGCAAAGGCAAACGTACGCATTGGTAAACCTCAATACGGCTTCACTTCAATCGTGAACGGGACTGTTATTACTTTCCCGTTCCGCTGAAACTGCGACCAGATTCGATAACGTCCAGACCGTGGGAGAAAAGCTTCAAACGAAATTTCGGGACCGCCACGCATCGCAGAGCGATCGGCACCGTCAGGAATCAATTGCACGGGATGCGAATGAACATAGTCTCTCGCGTCTTCAGAAAGAATCAGCGTATGTCCCCAGGCATCGAGGTATGGTTGGAGATCGCGGACGGCTTCACCTGTCTTCAGATCAGTGATTTCGTACTTGAGCGTTAGCTTCTTTCCGGCCACCGGCTCGCGTGGATCAAGTGTCAACGCGAAGCGCGTACTCTCCAGCTCTCGCGTCAATATTTGATCCAGTTCGATTGTTGGTCGCGACGAGAACAGATCACCGTCGTAACGAGCCGTCATCAAATTCGCGTGTGCCACTTGCGGAACGCCGCCTACCGGAAAGATGTCGGAGTAAACAAAGTATGCTCCTGACTTCGGAACAGAAGTTTCGATCGCAAAGCTGCCGTCCCCTTGTCGTCGCGGGTGAATGTGCGCGAAATAGTTCAGATCCTGGCTGACGATAAAAAGATGAAAAGGCATGGCGTGCACGATGTGAAAGTCTTTCACCGTCGCGCCGGATTCTGGGTGATGGATATCGAAAGCCAGCTTGAAAGTCTTTCCGGGAATAATCAACGAAGGCGTCGTTCTGATTCGAACATCAAAATCAGCTGCTTCAGGACGCGGCGTTTTAATCAGCGTCATACCACACTTCGGACACTTACCCGGATCGTCTGTCATAACGTCCGCATGCATGGCACAAGTGTAGACGTGCTCGGCTGTCGGACGGGCTGCAACTGCCGTCCTCTTTACGTCTCGTTTGTGGCTGCTGCTTCCCCGAAGTGCATAGGACAATTCGCACAACGGAGACGGCAAAGGAATGGGGTTGCTCCTTGCTTTGTTTATGTAAGCAACAGCTCTCACCCGTGTCCCCCTGGGTAGCGGAACTGGGTGTTTGAAGTAATACGTTGGCTGCCAGTCGTAGCGATAGTCCTCTGCCCACACCAACACTTCGTTCGTTCCATCGGGCCGGTACGCCACGACTTCAAGCGATTCCGAAAACGGAAACAAGAGTGGGCGAATAGCAACTGCCTCAGCGTCCGCCGATATCCTGACAAAGCTCTCGACTCGATCTGAAGTCTTTTCAGTAGCACGCACTACCACAGTTTTCAATGCTCTCGGTGAGTTGCCATTGTCAGTCTTGGTTGATGTTTCGAGTAGATCGAGCGGCAAGTCTTTGTCGTCGCCTTTAGGTGTGCCGCCGTCAACCCAGGCAACGATTTGATCGACTTCGTACTGCGTTAAGCCATAGTCGTTCTCAAACCTACCAAAACCTTTGACGGCTTGAGAGGGTGGCATTCGACGTTCGAGGATCTCTTCCTTGATCGCCTTGGCCCACGGACGTGCGCCCGCATAGTCGTTGAGAAAGATTTTGCTGTTGCCGCCGGGGCGGTGGCAGGAGAGACAGTGACTCTGAAAGATGCGTACGATTTCTTTGTTGAAACGAATCTTGGTGGTAACCGGTTCGTGAGAGCTGGTGGGGTGCGACCCGAGCAACAGGAAAACTGCGACCAGCAGCAACGGGAGGGGGCCAAGGATTTCTCTAGAAGGTCTTTTCACTTGAAGCTTTTCCCGCAAAGGCGCAAAGACGCAAAGGAAACAACCTTGCTTTGCGTCTTTGCGCCTTTGCGGGAAACCATCCCGGCACAGACCGACCGACTACTGCCCGGTTTTCGTCTCGGTAGCTTTGGTCGCCGCCGGCGGACTATCGTAAACGAAGCTCATCCAACCAATCATCATCTCTTCCCACGTTTGGTCGCCCCACTTCACTGCTTTGGTTGGATCGGGGTTGTACTTATTGTTAGTGGAATTGTCGAAATGGGCGACACACTCGATCCTGGTTCCCTTGGGAACTGCAATCGGATCTTTGAGTACGTAATACGTTTGCCAACTGAAATCGTAATGAGGCACGGAGAGTAAGATCTTAGAAGTGCCATCGGGAAAGACGGCTTTGTATTCAAAGTCTTTTCCACGAAGATGCATATGAGGCATGAAGCTGTAGAGCTGCGCTGATTCGTTGAACGTAAAGCTCGACTTCACTTCGTAATTCGCATCACCGGGCGGAATCTCAAAAGCGGTCTGTAAAACCGGTCTCGTTACCACAGTGTTTTGAACGGGCGCTTTTGCATAAATCAGTCCGACAGTCGTGACGTCCTTTGCCGGCGTGCCATTCGGGGTGTAATGGATCTGAAAGACAAGATTCGATCCCGCCGGTATTTTCCTCCCGAATCCCGGTCGGAAGACGGCCGGATCCTCGCCTGGCGCAAAACCTACCAGCAACTTGCCCTGCAGCCGAGATGTAGTGCCGGGCTCCTGCACAAACACGATCACGTGATGAACAACTGAGTGCGCGCTACTGCGAATCTCCGCCGATGTGATATAGCGATCTTCTTTGAAGTTAGTTGGCACTGTCAGATATTGATAAGCAACAACTCCCTCCGCTGGCACGGATTGTTCGGGGACCGAGAAGGTCTCATCAGGTTTACCGATGCGCCAACCAGGTATGTACTCCGGCATCGGTGGCAGATCCTTAGGATCGCCTTCCTGAGCGCCATTATTCACCCAAGCGAGGATCGTATTGATCGCCTCCTGAGTAATACGCCGATCATTGCGCCACTCGCCATGCTTCGGATCCGCGTGCCAGGGTGGCATTTCGCGGTTGGCAACTTTATCGCGAATCGATTTCGCCCAGGGCCGGGCGTCCTTGTATGTTAAAAGCGACATCGGCGCAATTTCGCCCGGGCGGTGACAGCCAGTGCAACTCTTATAAAAGATGGGCGCGACGTCTTTAGAGAAAGTCGGAATCGGTTCATTACTCGTCGACGCTGTTGGGCCACTCATAACCAACAACACTACGCCGACTCCAAGGAGGATCGTTGCCTTCATCGCGTTCATATTTGGGTGCTCCTTGCGCGGGGAAACCAATCAGTTGTATAAGCTACCGGACGGTCGGTAAGGTAGCATGTAGCGCGAACGAGCGCAATATTTGGACCTTAAGAAATCGAACAAGATGAAAACTCAAAAGAAAGCGGCTCCCAGTAACGAACGATTGGCGGAGATTTATCGCACCGCAGCCCAAATCATTCTTCGTAAAGGGTACGACGCCACTTCAATCAACGACATCGCGAATGCGCTGGGGATGACAAAGGCTGGTCTCTATCACTATATCAACGGTAAGAAAGAACTCCTCTTCGACATCATGAATTTCGGCTTGGACGAACTCGACGAAGAAGTCGCTACCCCCGCAGCCTCAGTTCCTGATTCAATCGAGCGTCTTCGTTTTATCATCCGCACTCATGCACAGCTCGTGACACGCGGACAGGGCGCGATCACAATACTCGTCGACGAAATCACCGCGCTGACGCCCGCGCAAAATCGAATCATCACGCGTCGCAAACGTGAATACTTCAACCGGCTACGTGAGCTGATGAACCTGCTCAAGTCTGAAGGTAAGCTTCAAGATGTCGATACGACAGCGGCAACGTTTAGCTTGTTAGGAATGATCAGTTGGCTGTCGCGCTGGTTTCGGCAAAACGGATCCTTGACTGAAGAGCAGGTTGCCGAGCAGATTTCCATGATCGCACTCAATGGCTTGTTGCGGCCGGAAGCGAGTCCAAAAAAACCCGCACTTCGAGTGGTGAAGAGTAAATAGTGAATCGTGAATCGATCGCTTATTCAGTACCATGCGCGATAGCGCATGGCCGATACGCAACGGGGAAGAAAAGGGGGCTTTCCGATATCGCCACTTGAATAAGGGTCATCCGCTACCGCGGACGCTACTGAATCATACTTAATCAGAGCTTCCTATTCACGATTTACTATTCACGATTCACTATCACGATGAATATCCTCGTTTGTCTCAAACAAATTCTTGATCCCGAGATTCCTGCGCGTGAGTTTCGCGTGGATCCAGCTAAGCGCGAAGCAGAACGTGGAAATGCAAATCTTGTCACAAATATCTTTTGTGAAAATGCGCTCGAGACTGCGTTGCAGTTTCGCGAAGCTTCGGGCGAGGCGAAGATCACTGTGCTCTCGTTCGGCGCTGCCTCTGCTGAAGACTCGCTGAGAAAAGCATTGGCAATGAAAGCCGACGCTGCCGCTCTGGTTATAAACGACAAGAGTTCTAACCCCGATCCTTTGACTGTGGCCCAGGTGCTCGCGACGGCTATACGCAAGCTTGGATCATTCGATCTGGTAATGCTCGGGCGGGAAGCCGGCGATTGGGGGGCAGGACAAACGGCCGGATTGTTAGCGGAAGAGCTCGGACTGCCGTGTGTCTCCTTCGTGGATCGAATTGAACAAATGGAAGGTGGGCTGCGAATGAAGCGTCAGACTGACTCCGGGTGGGAAGTATTGGAAACACAACCCCCCGTAGTGGTCAGCATCACTAACGACGAACACAATGTCCCGCGCATACCTAAAGTGCGGGACGTGATGATGTCGTATCGCCAGCCGCTGACTCAGTGGACACTTGCGGAACTCGGATACGACACTGAAGATTCTCAATACTACGAAGTGATCGAGTTGAGTATCCCCCAGACAGAATCCCGATGTGAGTTTGTTTCCGGCGATACTCTGGATGAACGTGTTGAAAGTTTGGCTAGACGAATCACCGAAGTTACCAGCGCGCTCTGATAGTTCTTCTCTGTGCAACAGAGATAAAAGCACTGCTTTATGAACGACGTCGTAATCTGTTTAGTCAATCCAGCGGCGTTTGATCGCGCGGCGCAAGGACTTGCGGGATGCGGCCGGCGACTCGCCGAACAAACAGGCTCGCAATTGAAGGCAATCGTGCGAAGTCCGCAGTCGCCGACGGTTGCTCAGGATGCCGCGCGAGTCGTCGACGAAGTTGTCGTCCTCGACCAAGGTGACTATCAACCGGAGACAGCGTTAAGCGCGTTGGGACAAGTATGTCGGCAGCTCTCGCCTAACGCGGTGCTCTTTGGAAACGATACATACAGCCAGGAGATAACCCCGCGACTCGCCCATCGGCTTGGGGGATCAGCAGTCGGAGATGTGGTTGATATTACTGTTCATGAAAATGCTTTGCGTGTTACACGGCAAGTGTATGGTGGCAAGGCCCAGGCAGTGATCGAACTCAAGCGCAGTCCGGCCGTACTTTGGACGCGGTCCCGTTCGTTCGCTCCCGCGAAACAACTAAGCGAGCCGGGTAAGCACACTGAGTTGAGTTTAGACCTCCCTGCGGATACACCAACAAGAATCATCGAACGTAAACGCGAGTTACAAACCGAACAGCGTTTGGAAGAAGCGCGAGTGATAGTTTCTGGCGGCCGTGGTATCGGTGGTCCTGAACCTTTCAATGATGAATTGAAACCACTCGCTGAGATATTGGGCGCCCAGCTCGCCGCGTCTCGCGCTGCTTGTGACGCCGGTTGGGTGCCACCAACCTTTCAGGTCGGACAAACTGGTAAGAAAGTTACACCCGACCTGTATCTCGCCATCGCCATCACTGGCGCCAGTCAACACATGGCAGGTATCTCCGAGGCGAAAAATATTGCCGCGATAAATACAGATCCCGACGCGCCTATATTCAAGCATTGCCGCTTTGGAATCGTCGAAGACTACCGGAAGGTTGTCCCGCTCCTGCGCCAGAAGCTCATCGCCTTACAAAATTCCCAAAGATGAATCCTGCGGGTGCCACGCGCCAGATCTACTGGAACATATCTCATATCTGGGCGATGTATGTTTTGCTGTTGCCCGCCATCGCGATTTTCGCGTACGGCTTTTACCGGCAAATCAAAAGGTGGCGACGCGGCACCCCCGCTGCTCGTTTTGATCAGCCACTCACACGATTCAAACTCGTATTCACGCACGCACTCGCGCAACGAAGAACCGCCCGCAACACTTACGCCGGTGTTTTTCATCGATTCATTAGTTACGGTTTTGTAATTCTGACGATAGCCACAACCGTAGTGGCGCTCGATGCAGATTTCGGCACCGCGATCATGCGCGGTCATTTCTATCTCTACTTTCAATCTCTCACTGTTGATTTGTTTGGCGCCTTAGTACTCGTCGGAGTTGGTTTGGCAGCAGCAAGGCGATACATCTCACGTACAAAAACTCTTGTTTACACCGACGAAGCGACTTGGATTCTCGTGCTCATTGCGTTCATCTGTTTGCAGGGTTTTCTGCTGGAAGGCTGGCGCATCGCTGCCACGAACGATCCATGGGCCAGCTATTCACCGATCGGTAATCTGATCGCTCGCGTTTCTCGTCCGTTGCTGAGCGACGCGGCGTTGCAAGGTGCGCATCGCTTTACCTGGTGGTTCCACCTGTTGCTGAGTTTCGGTGTGCTGGCGTGGTTCCCGTATACGAAGATGATGCATATCGCTACTGCGCCGCTGAACATCTACACAGCGCAACTCGCGCCGCTGGGAGCGTCGTTAAAGCACATCGATTTTGAGAAGACCGAAAGCTTTGGCGTGAACTCACTTGCGGCGTTTACGTGGAAGGATTTGCTCGATCTCGACGCGTGCACAGAGTGTGGTCGTTGCACTGCCGTTTGTCCGGCGCACACTGTTGGAAAAGAACTCTCGCCTCGCGACATCGTACTGGGATTGCGCGACCTGATGCGCAATGACGGTCTCACTTCTAGTCCGGCAATCATCGGCTCGATTCCTGCAACCTCTCCGGTAGCGCTCTGGCAATGCACAACCTGCGTGGCGTGTATGGAAGCTTGTCCGGTTTTTATCGAGCAGATGCCGAAGATTGTCGACATGCGTCGTTACCTGGTGATGGAAGAAGCTGAGTTTCCAGAGTCGATGCAACAGGCGATCACGTCACTCGAGAAGCGTGGTCATCCTTTCAGTGGAACGAATGCAACTCGCGTCGACTGGGCCGATGGTCTCGACGTAAAACATATCAACGATGTGCGTGATGCTGAGGTACTGCTGTGGGTCGGTTGTGGCGGAGCCCTGATCGAACGCAATCAGAAGGTCACGCGAGCGACGGCGCAGCTACTCAATCAGGCGGGAGTCAAATTTGCGATTCTCGGGCGTGATGAAAAGTGTTCGGGCGATCCGGCGCGACGGATTGGAAACGAGTTTCTTTTTGAAATGCTCGCGAAGGACAACGTTGAAAATCTAAATAAGCACCACGTTAAAAAAGTCGTCACTTCATGCCCGCACTGCTTCAACGCGTTTCGAAATGAGTATCCCCACTTTGGCGGCAACTTCGAGGTTTATCATCACAGCGAATATCTTGCGCAGCTCGTGAAAGAAGGAAAACTCAAATCAATATCAGCAACGAATAAGAAGGTAACTTTTCACGATCCCTGTTACCTGGGCAGGCAGAATGGAGTCTACGATTCGCCGCGACAACTGGTTCAGATCGCCAGCAAGGGCGCTGCTATTGAGATGGCGAGGAGCCGAGAGAAAAGTTTTTGTTGCGGTGGCGGTGGTGGGATGAGTTTTGTCGACGAGCCACCAGACAAGCGCGTAAATCAGGAACGCGCGCGCGAAGCGCTCGCCACAGGTGCAGATGTTTTGGCAGTAGGCTGTCCGTTTTGCATGACGATGATGGAAGACGGCATCAACGCGCGCCGCGGCGACCAGGAGATGCGAGTGATGGATGTGGCGGAGCTGTTATGGGAAGCTTCATCGAGTAGTGACTGAATTTGACTTCTTCTCTGTGCAACCTCTGTGTGACTCTGTGACTCTGTGGTGAAAAAGATGCAGCAAACCCACACCACAGAGACACAGAGTTACACAGAGGTTGCACAGAGAAAATCCAGAAGGGGCCACTACCCACGTGGGATCGTTCTTGACCGTTTTAGATCGCAATGCTACTTTACCGACCGTTCGGTAAGTCCCGCCCTTAAAGTCCGCTTATGAAGAAACTTCTACTTGTTGCCGTTGCAGTTCTGTTCTGCAGCGTTTCCACCATCGCCGTTGAACCAACTGAAGAGATGGTCGCGATGCGCGACGGGGTGAAACTTTCCACCATCATTTACTTGCCGGAGGGATCGGGTCCCTGGCCTGTTGTGCTCATCCGCACTCCTTACGGAAAGCAGTCGCAAACACGCTCCAACAGCGAATGGACCAAGAATGGTTTTGCCTTGGTCGTTCAGGACGTAAGGGGCACGTTCAAAAGCGAAGGAAAGTATCGACCGTTCGTCGATGACCAGGTGGATGGTTACGACACGATCGAATGGATCGCCAAGCAGAAGTGGTCAAATAGCAAAATTGGAATGTATGGTGCCTCCGCGATGGGGATCGCTGCAAACGAAGCGGCGATGGCTAATCCTCCCCACCTGGTTGCGGCCTTCGTGATGGTGGCTCGTTCGAGTGTGTACGATCAATCAAGTTTCATCGGTGGAGTTTTTCGCAAAGAGCTGAACGAGGACTGGCTCAGACGACAAAAAGCCGAATCGGTTCTGCAGGAGATCTTCGCGCACGGGATTCGAAGCGAATTCTACGATCGCAGCGACATGTCGAAGCACTGGCAGCAGGTGCACATACCCATGTACAACTACGGCGGTTGGTACGACATTTTTAGCCAGGGAAACATAGATAACTTTGTCGGACTTCAAACCAAAGCTGCTGCTCCGGGAAATGGAAAGCAGAAGTTGATCATGGGACCGTGGGGCCACGGCCAACTCGAAGAGGTTAAGTATCCCGAGAACTCTGGTGTGGGCGCCTTCGGTGGTTCGATGTCGCTCGACTTGGCGAAGCGTTGGTTCGAATACTGGCTCAAGGGCGTTAACAACGGAATCATGAACGAGCCTGCAGTTCGCTATTACGTAATGGGCGACGTAAATGATCCGCAGGCTCCAGGTAACGAATGGCACACGTCACCCACCTGGCCCGTCCCGGCAAAGACTGCGTCTTACTACTTGAGTGCCGGCGGCAGACTCAGCGAGCAGTTACCGAAAGAACGCGAAAGTTCTGACACTTACAAATACGATCCAAAGAACCCGGTTCCGACAATCGGCGGCGGCAATCTGTTTCTCAAAAAAGGCCCGATGGATCAACGAGCTGTGGGCGAACGCAGTGACGTGCTGAAGTTCGCGACGCCCGTCTTGCAGTCACCAGTTGAAGTCACGGGCCGGATCGCAGTTGAACTCTGGGCCGAAAGCGATGCACGTGACACAGACTTTACGGCCAAGCTCGTCGACATTTACCCGGATGGAACTGAACGGCTTGTGCTCGACTCGGTTTTACGCGCGCGATTCCGCGAAGGCTTCGATCACGAAGTGTTTATGAAGAAGGGACAGGTCTACAAATTCAAAATCGATTTGTGGTCAACGAGCATCATCTTCAACAAGGGGCATCGCATCGCAATTCACATCAGCAGTTCGAATAGCCCGCGCTTCGATCCGAACCCAAATACCGGAAGCCCGTTGCGCGCCGATGCTCTAACGCAGGTCGCTACCAATTCCATTCACCACGATCGCATGCATCCGTCGCGGGCCTTATTGCCCGTGGTCCGGAATAACAACGGGCCGGTTACATCCAGTTCAACGTCGGGTCAGTATCGCCGGCAATAAGGTAGTTGACCCTATGTGAATTCTTCTCTGTGCAACCTCGGTGTTCTCTGTGACTCTGTGGTGGGTTTTCCTTTAAGAATTCTTGACCACGGAGACACAGAGAACACCGAGGTTGCACAGAGAAATCTCAAACAGGAGCAAGCTTCATGTGGATTCGTAAAGCGCTTCGCGATTTTAGAAGAGGCATCGACTCTCCGATGCCGACCCAGACGGTTTCGAACGAAGAGTTCATTCCCCGTCCGCAATCCGAGCCCCAGCAACGTGTCGAGTACTTGATCGGCGAAATGTCTGAGAGACGTGCGAAGAGGTTGGGTATGGATCGGCGCACTTTTATGGCCAGCACGATGGGACTCGCGACATGCTTCCTGGCGCAAAACAGGGTGTTTGCCAGTCAAATCTGGGACGTTGATGAGGTCGAGACCTGGGAACACGCAGCAACGGAAGAAAAGTTTCCGAAGAGCGAATACTTCATCATCGATTTGCAGTCACACTTCACTAATGGTCTGCCAATTGGCGGCTTTCGTAATGCCGAGTTTGTGAAGAACATGGGCTTTCAACTGAAGAACGATGCCGAAGCCTATGGTTTCCGCAACTTCATCAAAGAGATGTTTCTGGATAGCGAAACGATGATGGTCGTTATTTCCGGCGTGCCCGGCCGCGAGTTGCTGCGCGACAAGGACAACAAAGTGCTGGTCGATATGGAGCGTACTCCCGGAGTGTCCGGAAAGATCTTACCGAGCTGGTTGATGTCGAAAGCGCGAAAAGAAATCAACGACATGGCGGGCTCGCAGCGCGCGCTGAATCACGGGAATCTCGCGCCGAATCATTACTGGAACAAGACTACGGACTCGATGGATAAGGCGAGTTTGATCGAGCAGATGGAGCGCGAGATCAACGTTTACGGAATCAGTTCGTGGAAGTGGTATTGCCATACTGATCCGGCGCAAACAGGAAATGGGTTTCAAGTCGACGACGACAACGCGCAATGGTTTATCGAAGAATCGCGCAAACGAGGCATCAAGCTAATTAGTGTTCACAAAGGTTACTCATATCAATCGCGCACACTTGGTCATCTCGCCAATCCCAAAGACATCGAGAAGGCTGCGCTTAGAAATCCCGACTTCAACTTCGTGGTCTATCACTCCGCCATCAAACATGGTTCGAGCGAACCAAACTGGAAAGAGAGCAACCAGTATGATCCAACGACAGGCGACTTTCTCTGGCACAACGTGTTGATGGACATCAAGAAACGGAATCCCAAAATAAACAACGTCTACTGCGAGTTGGGCAGCTTCTTCAATACGCTTTCGGTGATCGATCCAGTGATGGCGGCTCACGGCCTGGGCAAGAACATCAAGACTTACGGTGTCGACCGAGTGGTGTGGGGCACCGATTGTTTGTGGTGGGGCTCGCCGCAATGGTCGATCGATGCGTTCAAGCGGTTTCAGATGCCGGATGATATGTGTGAGAAGTTTGGGTATCGAAAACTCACTAAGCAAGACAAGGCGAAGATCTTCGGTCTGAATGCGGCGAAGCTTTACAAAGTCGACGTGAAGGCTAAGCGAAAAGCACTACCGGCCGATGTACTGACGAGAATCAAGACAGCATATCTGGAAGGTGGTGGCCAACGCAGCAACGCTGTTTACGGTTGGGTGCGAGCAGATGACTAGGTACCTGAGGGCTTGGACCAATAGTCTGCCTTTAGCCTGCGAAGCAGGCGCAAGCATAAAGCCTGGGGGCGTAAGCCCCAGGAACTGGAAGCAATGGAATTTTTGAGCCCATGAAGTGGGCGACAGCCCGTGTACTGCAAACTGGTTGCATTTTCTCTGGTTCTCGTCGCCCGCATTCGCGGGCTTGAAAATTTGTTGTGCTTAGCTACCTGGGGCTTACGCCCCAGGCTTTATGCATGCGCCTGCTCCGCAGGCTAAGAGGAACTTTTGTGCAAAGCAGGTATTTGATTCTAATCATTACTCTGGTTCTAGACATCTGTTCGTCGGCGGCATCACAAACACAGTCGCAACCATCCGCACACTTTCATCACCTCCATCTCAACACGACTGATCCATCAAGCGCCATAAAGTTCTACACAAGCAAGTTCGACTGCGAAGAGCGTCAGTTTCTCGGTGAGGATGCAGTATGGGCACAACAGTCGTGGCTCCTCTTCAACAAAGTGAAGGAGGCGCCGCCGTGGCAACTCACTTCCGCAATTTGGCACTTCGGATGGGGTGCGGAAGACATGAAGGCGGCGTATCAAAAACAACTCGAGTCGGGTACGAAGTTCTTCACGCCGTTGACTGACATCAGCGACATTCTCGGCGGCACAAGCACCGGTCGTTTCTTTTACGCGTACGTCGAAACTCCAGACCACGGTCTTGTGGAACTAAACACCGCGAACCATCATCGCTTCGGTCATTTGCACCTGTTCAGTGAAGATCCCGTTGCGGCGGGCGAGTGGTACGCAAAGCATTTCGGCATCACCTTACGAAGCACCACACGCGAGCCGCGGGTCTATCGAGATCACGAGATTGGACCGAGTGCTTCGTTGATGATGGA
>Ga0070690_100001160_pt1 | contig 13561 bp, 9 predicted proteins | sample KBSS33HmetaG_FD_64671 | JGI IMG/M metagenome (GOLD analysis project Ga0070690, IMG submission 64671) | Switchgrass rhizosphere microbial communities from Kellogg Biological Station, Michigan, USA - KBS S3-3H metaG | ecosystem: Host-associated > Plants > Roots > Rhizosphere ... | reverse complement strand
GTCGAAGACAGCTTTGACAAACCCATTGTTCCACTTCCGACTAAGACCCGGCACATCGTAAATGTAATTCACAGTAAGAATGTGTGTTTGGTCAAAGTCAGAAGGCGCATAGTTAAAGTCTTTGTAAGGACGGCCCAGATTCACGTTGCTCGTATCATCGTTGGCATAGTCAAACGATTTCGAATACGTGTACGCGACGCCATATTGAAAGCCGCTTGTGTAACGACGATTAAGCTGAACTTGTAAGGAGTTGTAGTTCGACGTTCCAGACCACGTATTGCGGTTGATGTCGCCGTATCCTCTGTAAGGTCTTAGGAAGTCGTCGTTCTTCGGATTAGCTGCCGTCAGTGGATCTCTGTTACCAGGATTGCACAGAGCAGCAGGAACAACTCTGCAATCGACTAGCCGTGCGTTATCGGGCACCGAATTGATATTGCGCTGTTCACCGAGATGACGCGCAAACGATCCAACATAACTGGCTTCGAGCACGGTCTTGAATCCAATTTCTTGCTGCACGCCTAGCGAGAAGTTGTAGATAGTCGGAGTTTTGGAATCAACTTCGAGACCTCTCAAATCCGTTGGAAAGGTCAAAGCACCCAAGACCTGAGTAGCAAGTTGATCGATGTTGCCGAAATTAATCGTGAAGGTTTTCTGCTGTGGCGGATTGGCTCCCAAGCTGCTCGCCCCGGCGCCTCCTGTTCCGCCTCCAATGCGCGGAGCGTGGTATACCCCGCCCATTCCACGAATCACCGTCGCACCTCTGCCAAAAATATCCCAGGCAAAGCCCAGTCGCGGTTCAAGATCAATCGGTCTCGTATGTCTGAAGCCTTTTGGTGCTGTGGGATCGTCTGGTAGCACTATTCCGTTGAGCGGATCTCCAGTGCCAGGAATGAATGATCGAACAAGGCTCGCCGGTAACAGTTGACTACCTGTGGGATTCGAGATACGTGGGTCAACAGCTCGCTGATTTGCGGCGGCACAGGCTGTTCCCAGCGGAGGGATGCCATTGGGCTGACCAACGCAATAACCAACATAAAGAACAGGTGCTTTCAGAGGATCAAAACGTGAGGGATCGAAGTTTGATCCTTGACCGTCGCGCTGAAAGAACGGAGTGTGATGACCAACTCTGAGCCCATAGTTCAGACTCAATTTTCGATTTACCCTCCACTGATCTTGAGCGTAAAACTGCCAGAGACGAATCTCACTATTCGTGAAGTTACGGGCTTGTGATTCGTTGTAGCTATTGAAATTACCAAGCAGTGCATTTGAATAAGCAAACCCAGTGCTACCCAAAGCGGTTGTAAACGTGCTGGATGTGGCAAAGCTCAACCTGCCGGACCAATTACCTCCGCCAGGCGCCTCGCGATTCTGTAGCCGCTCGAAATAGGTTCCAAACTTAAAGCTGTGATCTCCGTGTGTAACCGATAGATTGTCGGCAAAGGACGGTCTGATGTAATCCTGCCCAACCTCACCCCAGCGATCCAGCCAGTTGATATTGGCCGGATTCCCGGCGACGCTGCCCCATGCGTTTACAGTGGGCACCAAGTTAAGTTTATTGTTAGTTGGGAAAAGTTGAGGCGCTGTGTAGTTCAACGCTGTTCTGGTCAAGCGGTCGATCTCGCCATCGCCGGGGATAAATCCTTCCGTATCGTGTCGCATACCGAAATTGAACTCATTCACCACGTTCGAATTGACGATATGAACCCAATTCGCTGACCAACCATCGTCGGTGTAAAGATAATGAGAAAGAATGCCCCATCGATCCACACCATTCGCTCCGTTGGGCCAGCCGGACGTGCCAAGTCCTAAATTGTCCGAAGTCCACCACTGACCCTTCCAATAAATATTGTCGTTGTTGGTCGGCTTTACGTCGAAGCGGATCACATAGCTGTGCTTAGGCACATCGACACTTTTCTGATTTATAAACCGTCCTGGATTCGCCGCTGTGCCCGCATTTGGCAGCGGGAAATAATTCAGCAACGCCTGTCCACTCTTATTGATCCTGTTATTCGGAATTTTATTGCCTGGAAACTGAACACCGGTCACGGGGTCGAGAATAATTGGCAAGACTCCGCTGGAATTTCTCGATTGTGAGAAGTCTCCAATTCGCTCGAGCGCCGTCGGAACGGTTACGAAAACGGGATCCGTCGGTGTGATCGTGTGAGGTTTTTCCAGATTGAAGAAAAAGAAGACTTTGTCCTTCAGGAGGGCCGGACCTCCTTCACCAAACCGGGGCAATGGTAACGGCCCCCCGATATTAAAGCCCCAAATATTATGGCGGTAGAGTGGTCTGGCCAGGCCGGATTTGTTGTTAAAAAAGTTCGACGCGTTCAATGCTTCATTACGCAAGAAGTAATATGCGGTCCCTCTAAAGTCCTTTCCTCCGCCTTTGGAAACCAGGTTAATCAGGGCCCCGCCGTTGTTGCCGTATTCAGCGGCATAGTTATTACGAAGAACCTTTACCTCAGCCACAGCGTCCTGGCTGATCGTCATGCTTAATTTGTTCGACCCACTTGGTTCCGCGCCATTCAAACCGTCGATTGAAGCAACCGTTGAACGGCCGCGTTGTCCAGAGACATTCGGTAAGTCCGTACCAAACCCCTCACCAACCGCCTCAATATCGTCGTTGTTTGAAGTTCCTGGCAGCAATCGCAACAGTGAGGTAATGTCGCGACCCTTGGTCGAAATTAAGTTGATCTGATCGGCTGTCAGACGGGCAGTTAGATCGCTGCTCTCACGCTCAACTATGGCACCTTCACTTGTAACACTCACCGTTTCGCTGACCTGTCCCGGCTGTAATTTCAGTTCGCCTATTGCAAGCTTTTCGTTGGCGCTGAGAATGACACCTTTGTGTTCGAGCGTTTGGAAACCTTGTCGCTCGATCTTCAATGAATAGGTGCCCGGCTGTAAGGCGGCAAAAGTAAAGCGACCGTCGCTATCGCAGCTTTGTGTTCGCGTATCAGCGGTCTTGTCGCTTGTGAGAGTCACCGCAGCGCCAGGTATGACGCTTCCATTCAAATCGGTGACGGTTCCGGAGATCGAACCTGTAATCGTTTGTCCGCTGGCGACTGAACAAAAGATCAGCGTGGCGAGCAGGGAAATCACAGATACCAATCGGTGGTGGTTGCTGAGCATTGACTCCTCCTTCAGGTTGGCGCGTAAAAGCTTTCGCACAGTCTTCGGCGCTTACGTACTAATTGTCTTTAGTTGGGACAATTTGCGCATACCATTGAGCGAATTGAAACGCCGTTTTCTTTTTCCGTTGCTGTCGGTTTGTTTTGACCTAAGACGACCGACGCGTCTCGGAGAACGAATAAGGATTAACCCCGGTCTTGCTGAAACTTCCCGTTACTTTCGCTATCTGCTTGTTTCTCTTCGAGGGCAAACGCTCGCTGTGCACGGACGATGTGCTCACGCATCGCTTCGCGTGCTTCATCCGCATTGCGCGCACGAATCGCGCGATAGACGCGGCGATGTAGTTCAAGGGCTTCATTGAAGTCGTGTGCCCGATCGATGGTGTCGCGCCTGCGTTCATACAAAATCGCCGAAACCATTTCGACCAGAGTGGCTAGCGTTGGATTACCGGAAGCAGCAGCGACTGCCCGATGGAAACCAATGTCGTGAACAAGAAATTGCTGTGGATCCTTCAGTGCCGCGAACATTTCTGCGATTTCGTCCGACATCACTGCGAGGTGTTCAGCCGTTGCGCGCTCCGCCGCCAATCCTGCTGCACTAACTTCCAAAATCGAACGAGTCTCAAACATATGGTCGAAACTGAAGCCATGAAGTTGGGCGAGCAAACGTAACGGTTCACTATCGAGCGCGGGTGGCCCATCGACGATAAAAGTGCCGGCGCCCTGGCGCGACTGGAGAACCCCCATGGAGATCAAAGAACCCAGTCCTGCGCGAAGCGAAGGCCGGCTTATTCCCAACTGTTTCGCCAGCTCACGTTCTGGGGGCAATCGATCTCCAGGCTTCAGATCATCACGCTTGATGAGCGCGTACACACGAGCAACGACCTGCTCCGTGGTCTGGCCAGATCGCAGCGGTCGGATGACTTTTAAACGCGCCGCCTTCGAATTGGTAAAATCAATCTGCATTTAGTGGCGGCACTTATAATACCAATTCGACTTTGGGTCAAGAGGTTCTTTTTAAAAAACAGGGAATTTTGGCGAAAGATGAGCCTGAGGCGGCAAAAGCGGTTAACCAATCAGCGTATTGGCGTTGCTACGAGGCGCGTGCGGTGAACCTTTGCGTCAGGTATTCAGCTGAGACCACCAACTTCATGTTGATGGTTCTTCAATGTCAAGAAGCCTTCTGTGGGCGCCAGAGAGTTTTGCTGCTGCCTTTCAATGCCTTGTTCATAAACTTTTCGTTCATGATCAAGAAAGCACCGAGGCCATGAAAATCATTTGGGTTCCGTTTGCGACCGAAGTAGTAAGCAAGATCCGCGACGTTCGTCCCCTCGCAGATATCAAGGAGGGTTGTCATTGCGTCCTCGCGTCCCATCGTGATCTTCGTCATCACGCCAGCGCGACCAGCAGTGGAGGTCCTCACCAATGGTTTACTTACATAGCCGCGATCAACTGCCATCGCTGTGACATACGTGTACATGCTGGAGCTCGACGTTTCTAACCAGTTCTCAGGATTACTACCCATATCCACGATCTGGTACCAAAGACCTGTCTTCTTGTCCTGAAAATTGGACCAGGCTTTCACAAGCTGTTGAACTTGAGCAATCAATGCAGCTCTGTTCGGATGATTCTTAGGCAGCAACTCCAACACTTCGATCAACGTCATCCCGAACCAACCCATTGCCCGACACCAGAAGTACGCCGAATGTTTCGTTGTCTTGTCCGACCATGGTGTTTGCCCGCTTTCGTCGTACGCATGAAACATTAATCCTGTTTTCGGGTCGTTGAGATGGCTGGCATAGATCTTCAACTGCTTTGTCGCTTCATCGAATCCGTACTGACTGTCGCCAAACATAACTCCGTATCTGACGAGAAAAGGCATCGACATGAATACGCCATCGCCCCACAGCTGCCACTCGCGACTCTTACTCGTCGCATGCCAGAAACCGCCATCCGAAGTTCTGGGATAAGTGTTAAATCGAGTTCGGATACGATCGGCCGCAAGCTTGTACCGATTGTCTTTCGTCTCTTCGTACATTAGGAGAACGAGATTGCCCGGAAGCATGCTGTCGAGGTTGTCGAACTTTATTTCCGTCTTCTGACCTTCGGCATTTGTGTTCGTCACGACTCCATTCTGGTCGACGTGCGAGTCAACCCAGGCCTTGATGTAATCGAGATATCTCCGGTCTCCCGTGCGTTTGTAAACCAGGTATTGGCCGTATAGATAAAGCGACTTCGCGTATCCCCAGGACCCGAGATCCGCCGCCGTCGGAAATCGTTTCATCGTCGAGTTGACCATTGCAACCGACCAATCAATCTCCTTCCTGGGTTGCAGCGTTCGCGCCCGCGTCGCAGTCGTCCCTTGGAATAGCACAGTGAGTATCAAAGCGATCCCGGCACATCTCAATCGAAAAAAGGTGAGCATCGTGGTCCTCGTGCTTCGCGATTTAGAGTTGAACTGTCTTGGCTGATCGGACACTCGATTTGGCGAGTTTGAAACTCAAGATCTTCGTAGCCCACAGACGTTGGCTGTGGTAATTTATCGGCCACCTCCCGAGCAGCAGAACGACCAACGCTCAGAAGCGAATTGTTATTACCGGTATTTGTCCGAAGTGCGAACAATATTGTTGCGTCGAAAATCTTGTCAAGATATTTCTCGAAACCTTTGACGTTTCCACCTGAGGAATAACGAAATGAAAAAGCCGCACGACGAAAACACACGGAAGCACGATCCGAGTAGACGCAAGTTTCTCAAAGGAGTCGGTATCGCCGGTGCGGGAGCAGCTGTTGCAGACAAGCTTTGGACCGAAGCTCAGGCCGAAGAGCAAGCCACTTCACCTAACATCGTGTCGGGGAACGTCAGGATTTCCCTAGATGTCAACGGACAGAAACGACCGGCGCAGGTCGAACCGCGAACAACACTACTGAATGCACTTCGCAATCATCTCGATCCGGCGATCACTGGACCCAAGCTCGTCTGTGATATGGGGACGTGCGGAGCATGTACAGTTCTTATTGACGGCAAACCTGCGTACTCATGTCTTGTCCTCGCCGTTGACGCGACAAACAAAAAGATCACGACTGTCGAAGGTCTTGGAACTCCGGATAAACCGAATGCTGTCCAATCAGCCTTTGTCGAACATGACGGCCTGATGTGCGGCTTCTGCACACCGGGATTCATCACAAGTATCTCTGCTTATCTGAAGAAGAATCCGAATCCGTCACTCGCGGAAGTTCGTGAAGCATGTAAGGGCAATTTCTGTCGCTGTGGTACGTATCCGCGAATCTTCGAAGCAGCACTTGCGGCGGCGAAGAAGTCGGTTTGATCGGTGTCTGGACTTCTTTCATAGGTCTTTCTGATCATGGCAGTAATGATTCAATCACGTGATTGAGTCAGCTTAGAGATCCAATACCACTGCTTCTGATTTGACAGGAGAACTCATGCAGCAGCAAACACAGCAGCAACCGGCCCCGAAGCCGAAAAAGAAGATCAGAGTGCCGCGCGTTATCAATGGCGTCGAGCAGATGGTTGAGATTGAAGTCGACGAAGATAGCGGCCCAGGGTGGGGACCTAACGATAAGCACACTCTGCTGAACCATCGCATAACACGTGTGGATGGACCGCTGAAAGCAGCTGGAGCCGCGCAGTACACCTACGATATGCGTTTACCCGGAATGTTGTATGGCCGCGTCTTGCGCTGTCCTCATGCCCACGCACGCGTCGCTAGCATCAACACTGATGCAGCAGCTGCGATCCTTGGAGTGAAAGCGATCATTAAAGCTCCCCTGGATGAGATTCGCTTCGCGGGAGGTCCCGTCGCCGCTGTCGCTGCGACTACCCCCGAGATAGCTGCCGATGCCATTCATGCCATCGAGGTTAAGTATGAAGTTCTGCCGCACGTTGTGATTGCTGATGAAGCGATAAAGCCCGGTGCCCCGAAAGTGGTGCCCGATGACGGTGACCGAAAAGAAGAGAATCTCCAGTTCAAAACGAAAGCAGGCGATCAGCAGAAAGTAGAAGCAGCATTTGGAACAGCCGATGCAGTCGTTGAAGCTGAGTATCGTACTCAAAAACTTCATCACGCGTGTCTTGAAACACACGGCCTGGTTGTTGACTATCGCGGCGGCGACACTGCAACGGTTTACGCATCCACCCAGGGAACATTCACGATTCCAGTAGATGCTGCAAAGGAACTAGGACTGCCGGAAAGTGCCGTGACGGCTATCGTCCAGCACATGGGCGGTGGATTTGGATCGAAGTTCGGCATCGGCACGGAAGGGATGTTTGCTTGCCGGCTTTCAAAACAAACCAAGTCGCCAGTGAAATTAATGTTGACGCGATACGACGAGTTTGTGATGGCCGGCAATCGCTCGGGTTCATGGCAGAAACTCAAAGCCGGAGTTAAGAAAGACGGGACCATCGTTGCATTCCAGGCACGACAATATCGCATGGGCGGAGTCGGCCAGGGTTCGCAGGCGGGACAACCTTACATTTACCGCAGCGGTGAGTTTTATCGTGAAGTCTTTGCGTTGCACACAAACGAAGACTCTTCAATCGCGATGCGTGCACCCGGACATCCGCAGGCATCATTTGCGATGGAGTCGTTGATGGATGAGCTCGCTTACCGAATCAAAATGGATCCGGTCGCGTTTCGCAAGAAAAACCTGCGCGATGAGATCTATCACCGGCAACTTGATCGGGGCGCGCAGGAAATTGGCTGGTCCAGGAGAAATGCGACGGCCGGCGGCAGCGCGGGTCCGTTGAAACGCGGAATGGGATGCGCCGTCGGTACATGGGGCGGTGGCGGAAATAACCAGTGCAAGGTTGATGTCACGATTTCGCGCGATGGTGCGGTCGTCGTCGCAGTCGGAGTGCAAGACCTGGGAACTGGCACACGAACTTATACGCGAGCAATTGTTGCTGAGGAGTTGGGTCTGCAGATAAAGGACGTCACGGAACAGATCGGGAGTTCTAAACTCGGCGCAGCTGTAGCGTCAGGTGGTTCTGTGACCGCTGCGTCGCTCTCACCGTCGGTTAAAGATGCGGCGATCAAGGCCAGACTGCTGTTCGCCGAGAGAGTCGCGCCTCTGCTCGACAATGCGACACCAGCAGATATCAAATTCGCCAACGGAACGGTAAGCGCAAAGGACAAATCAATCAGCTGGAAACAGGCATCGGCTGCGTTGCCAGCTGCCGGTATCACTTCACACGGAGAGTGGCGCGCTGACTTGCAGGCGCGAGGAGTTCATGGCTGCTGCTTTGCCGAGGTTGAGGTTGACATTGAAACTGGATTCGTCCGACCAATCAAGATGGTCCATATTCAGAATGGCGGTCTTCCTCTCAACCGACTGACTATGGAGAGTCAGATCAACGGAGGCATGATTCAGTCGCTGGGAATGACGTTGTGGGAAGGCCGGGTGATGGACCAGGACTTGGGAATGCAAGTCAATCCTCAGTTCAATGACTACAAATTGCCAGGTACGTTGGAGATGCCGGAGCTCGTGCCGATTATCGATGACGACGACAAACGTGAAGCGGTGATTGGAATCGCTGAACCGGCCGTCATTCCAGCCGTTGGAGCTATCGCAAATGCAGTGTTCAACGCAACAGGTGTCAGAGTTCGCGAACTGCCGATAACACCCGACAAGATTCTAATGGGATTGATGAACAGCGGAACTATCTCGAAGGCAAGAGCCTAAAACAGTTGGCACTCGCACAGTGACCGGAGGAGAACATGAAATCGTTTGAGTGGGTGAATCCATCAAGCATTGCCGAGGCCGTTCGGCTACTGAATAGCTCGTCACTCGGTAAAGACATCGATGAGGCGCCACGACCGATCGCCGGCGGTCAGGACTTGCTCACAACGATGAAAGACTATACGACGCGGCCGACGCGCGTGGTAAATCTCAAGTCGATACGCGGAATGGATCGAATCACGATCGACGGCAAAGGCGGACTCACTATCGGCGCGCTGGTTACACTCAATCAAGTCGAAGAACACGCCGGCATTCTCAAAAACTTTCCCGGTCTCGCCGAAGCGGCGCATTCAGTCGCGACTCCGCAGATTCGCAATCTCGGCACCATTGGCGGAAATCTCTGCCAGCGTCCGCGATGTTGGTATTTTCGTCTGGAAGAAGTCGTCTGTTTGAAGAAGGGCGGCTCGCAATGTTACGCCGCCACGGGTGAGAACAAGTACCACGCAATCTTTGGTGGTGGTCCGTCTTTCATCGTTCATCCTTCGGACCTTGCTCCGATGCTGGTTGCTCTGGGCGCGCGTGTGGCGGTCACAGGATCGAGCGGCAAACAAATCATACCGCTTGACAAGTTTTTTACGCTGCCGGCTGAGGGAGATGTGCGACGCGAGAACGTGCTGAAGAATGACGACATCATCACTGAGATCCAAGTGCCAGCGTCGCCATTCGCAACGCGATCGACATATCTAAAGTTCAAAGAACGAGAGTCACTCGATTTCGCGCTTTCATCTGTAGCGACTGCGGTTCAGTTACAGCCAAACAAGGTGGTGAAGGACGCGCGAATTGTTTTGGGTGGAGTGGCGCCAATCCCCTGGCGAGTACCGCACGCGGAGAAGTTTCTCATCGGCAAAGCCTTGACACGCGATGTGCTGGCACAGGCGGCGAAGGTCGCCATGAGAGACGCACAGCCGCTCGAGAAGAATGCCTACAAAGTTCCATTGACAGAAACTTTGGTGCGGCGCGCGTTGGCGAAAGCAGCGGGAGTTGTTGTTTAGAGTTTTGAATTGGTTAGCGTAGCGCACGTTCCACCAACGAAGGGCAGGGACCGATGTCAACGAATAGCCGGCTAACGAATTGAGAAATCGCCTTGGGAATTTTCTGCATGAGTACTCAATTACAGAACGGGAGCGAAGCGACCGATGTCCACGCAAAATCAAATCAACGCCACTTGAAATCGGTCGCTTCGCTCCCGTCCTGTAGTTGAGTGGATTTTCTGATCGCTACTTTTAGGGAGAGTTACAATGCCTGAAGAATCACGAGCGCTTCCTGTGCAATCACCGTTTTGTGGATCGCTGCGGTCTAAGAAGTTTTTCATGCTCGACGGAATCGCTACGAATGCAGACGACTACATCGATGCGGCGAATCACGTCTGGTGCTGTGAAACTCAGGAAGTGATTGGACCTGACAATAAAGGCGTGTTCCCCGATCGCTGCACACCCGGCCGCTCGTGCTACACGTCAGCGATTAGCGAGTGACCGGCTTTGCGCTAGCACTGATTTGAGGCGTATTCTTGACCTTGTAAATAATTCGGAGGCTTAGTTCGATGCGAAAAATCCTTTTGGCGATATTTGCTGCCGTGGCTGCCGCCGGTCTTTTTGTTTTCAGCTCCCAGGCGGAGAACGTTGCCGTTCGTGGCGACTACGTTGAGGTACGCACCGCAAGCGTCTTCGCCGGTGCATGTCACTTCAATGGTGAAGTTACGACTGGTGGCCGAGAGGCCATGATGGCGTGGAACTTCACGTCCGGCAAATGGCAGGATATCGATCTTTCCGGCGTACGGCTGATGGCAATCACCACCTCGAACACAAATCTCGCGGAAGCAAATGCGAGTCGACAGACAGAGATCATAGTTGATTCAAGTGTCTCTCGACCGAAGGCCCTCGCTGCATTGAACGCACTGAAAGAACGTTACGCATCGACGTTCGGCCAGATTGCCGACGTTCGCTTCGCACCAATCAACTTTGTCCACAACGGCCGAACCTACGACGTCACTTCTGATGGCGCGACGATAAACGTCGAAGCAATGCCCAACGACCTTTGCTGCAAGATGCCAAACCTGGTCTGGTACACACCTTTGGTTGGATTAGAAAATCGGAAGGTCGGTTATACAACTAAAGCTCTGTACGACGGACATGGAGTCGGCGAACCGTGGTCGCGCTCAGATGAGAACAGCGCGTTCTACGGCAGCTTCGCGTTCTAAGTACATCGGTTACTCTTCGACAACGACAACTCTTACTTTTGGAGTGCGGCGCTTCGGCGCCGCTTTCGTATTAAACGCCGCAATCTCTAACAAAGCGGCGGCAAGCCGCCGCACTCCAAAATTCTCATTGACCTTTTCCCCCAGTCCGTTCTAACTTTTCTCCAGTTGCCACTTCTCAGCACTGCGCATGTATGAGAAGTTCAAAGAACTAGATGGCACACATCCCTGGCGGCTCGTCAGTCCAGACGGATATGTCGACTACCAGGCGCGTTATCGTCCGCGCGGACGTGTGCTATATGTCAACTTCTCGCTCGCCGAGGAGCTGGGCCTCATCCCCAAAAATCATCCCCACACAATCACCAAAGAACTGGCCAGCGCGATTCTCGAGACGTTCTCATTAACAATCATCAATGAACACGACGTGAAAGAGGGAAAGAAGTTTTCTCCCGAAACGATCCGGCCAGATGTCTACATGGCCACTCGTTATCTTCAAACTCAACATCGCAACAAACAGGGTAAGACTTCCGGCGACGGTCGCAGCATCTGGAACGGTCATCTCAAGACGAAGCACCTCACGTTCGACATCACGAGCCGCGGCACGGGCGCGACGATTCTCAGTCCAGGTGCGCAGGCAGCGCCTGATCAGATAGTCAAAACGGGCGATGAGAGTTATGGCTATTCGTCGGGGTTAGCAGAGCTCGATGAAATGCTTGGCAGCGCGGTGATGTCTGAAATTTTCTATCGGCAAAACATTCCCACTGAACGTTGTCTCGCCGTTATTGGTTATTCCGATGGCTCAGCGATCGGCGTCCGTAGCGCGCCAAATCTTCTCCGACCGGCTCACATCTTTCGGTATCTGAAACAGAGCCGCCTGGAAGAGGTGAAGGCTTCGGTCGATTACTTCATCGAGCGAGAGATTGCGAATGGGTTTTGGGAATTCTCGGAAGATCGTTCGCCGTATCAGCAGGCGCTCGAATATCTCGCGGCTTCGTATGGAAGAATGGCCGCAGTGCTCGAAGAGGAATACATCTTCAACTGGTTGGCGTGGGATGGTGACAACATGCTGGCAAGCGGCGCGATTCTCGATTACGGATCGATCCGGCAATTCGCTTCCAAGCACGATAAGTATCGCTACAAAGACGTTGACCGTTTTTCTGCGTCGCTCGTCGAACAACGTGGCTGGGCCAGAGTGATCGTACAGACGTTCGCGCAAGCGATGCACTTCATCGAGAAAGGACGCAAACGAAACCTACGGGCGTTCAAAAATAGTCCTTCTCTAAAAATCTTCGACGAAGCATTCCGCAAAGAACAACAGTTTCGCACCCTTTGGCGCGTCGGTTTCGATCAAAAGCAGATCGATTGCCTGATGCAGTGTAAGCAGAAGGAAGTGAGGGAGTTTGATCGAGCTCTCGACTACTTCGAAGATCTGAAGATTTCCAAAGGGATTGAAAAACTGCCCGACGGCATCACCCACAAGCCTGTCTTCTTAATCCGAAATCTGCTTCGCGTGCTCCCCGGGTTCTATCTATCGCAATGCATCAAGGGCATTGACGACGAAACAGCCTACATGCCAGCTGATGTCTTCTGTCAGTTTATGGCTGCGTCTTATGCGGGACGGAAAGATCTGAAATTAACCAAGAGTCGACAATCGCACGTCAAGAATTTTCAACGGTGCTATCTGGAGTTAGTCGCGGGCGCGGGAAGCCCGATTGAAGACGTACTGAATACAATGCAGGAGCGATCAGCGGTCATCAATCATCGCCATCGCATAACGGGAGATGCGATGGTCTATATCATCGAAGAAGTGCTGGCGCTGAAAGATAGAATCAAGGTCGATGAGCTACAGGAAGTCTTGGAGGCGTTTATCGAGTCGCAGGTATTAATACCCGGCATGTGGCACCCGATCGACTTGGATCAGCTAAAAGGAAACAGTCTCAAGAATCAACTGCTACAGAAATTCCAATCGAGTTTGGAACTCAATAAAGAATCGGTGTGAAATAAAAAGGGGAACAGGAAAGTGCGGAAAAGGGGAAGAGGGAATCATGGTTAATTATCATTTTGATAGTTATCAACTCTTATTTGATACCACCGACATAAAGTCGGTGGTTTCCAAGTATTAATTCTCAAATATCAAATGACAATTTACCAATGATTTTCCTCTCCCCCTTTTTCCGGCCTTCCCTTTTCCCCTTTCTCTTTCTTTACGCCTTGAGAATCTCCGCGCCCGCGATTCTCTTGAACTTCCTTCGTAGTGGACGATAGTTCTTCTCCAAAGCGATTATGTAAGTGTAGCCAGCATATTGAACCTGCGACGCGATTTGTTCTACGAGCTTTTGACAGGCGCCATTGGTGGTGAAGGCGTACCACGGGAACCTGGGTATTATCCCGAGTACGTATCCCGGATCATCCGGGAAGTGCTTCACTTCCTTTTGCACCAGGTAAGCAACGCGTACGCGCGAAAACGCCGCCAATT
>Ga0070690_100001159_pt1 | contig 13563 bp, 15 predicted proteins | sample KBSS33HmetaG_FD_64671 | JGI IMG/M metagenome (GOLD analysis project Ga0070690, IMG submission 64671) | Switchgrass rhizosphere microbial communities from Kellogg Biological Station, Michigan, USA - KBS S3-3H metaG | ecosystem: Host-associated > Plants > Roots > Rhizosphere ... | reverse complement strand
ATTAAGTTCGCTCTCGCGCAAGGCATCACCACGCTGCAGTTCTAGCCGCAGGCGGTCCCGCCTGCGCATCCTCACACCTCGGATTTCAGATTGTTTCCAACCGATCTCAAACTGTGCTCTGTTTGAGATTAGAACTGTGGGATGTCAGATGTGTTTTGTCAGTGGATTGAGGTCAGTCCGGCTGCGATCGCATATTTCGTCAACTCGGCGGCCGTTCGAAGCCTCAACTCCTTCATAATCCTTGTCTTGTGAAATTCAACCGTTTTGACGGAAACGTTGAGGATCGAGGCGATTTCCTTGGTCGCTTTTCCTTCTGCGACCAGCTGCAGGACTTCCCGCTGTCTGGCGCTCAAAGTCTGGGCAAATCCGACCGTCACTTCCCCTGAGGCGGAGGTAGTCGAAGGATTCACGGCCTGATCCACAAGGCTTTGCGCCACCATCGGAGAGACGAAGGTCCGGCCCTTCACCACCTCGCGGATGGCCTGAACCAACTCAGAGCCGACGGATTGCTTCAAGACATAGCCTGACACACCGACTCGGAATGCCTGTGTGACGAAATTGGGCTCCGAGTGCATGGTCAGAACAATAATCTTGAGACTGGGATGGTTTTTTTTCAACTGCTGGGACGCGTCGAGGCCGTTGAGCAGTGGAAGGGAGATATCGACCACGACGATGTCGGGTTGGAGCTTCGCCGCAGCCGCGACCAATGACCGACCATCGGCCACAATGCCGACCAGCTCGTATTCCGGCTCCAGTAGTTTTTGGATACCCTCTGCTACGAGAACGTGGTCATCGGCAAGTAGAATCCGGTACGTATCAGACATAGGGTACACCCTCGCAATAATGTCAGGGAAACGCCAGTGCCTGCTGGTACATGAAAGAAGTGTACCTGGCTTCCCTACAACGTCTCAAGGGGACCAATCTGGGCCATAACCAGGGGTTCTCCCAGTGCAGGCGTCCTGTTTTGACCCCCTGATTTGTTGTGGCTGTCTGGAGATCAATACAGCCATTAGTGGAGTGATGAACCTGGTTCTACTTTAACGGATCTCGTCCAGCGCGACTTCAAGATAGCTGTGTGCGTTGGGCTGTGCGCGCGGTGCGAGCTGATGAAGCGAACACCGAGCCACGCGGATTACCTTTCAGCAGACATATCCTCACCGCTGCGTGCGATCATTCACCGTCACGCAACTTCCAGCGATAAACCGTCATGATGCTTCTCGCCATGAACCCTGCTTCGATGCAGCACTCATACCGTTTTGACCATCGACAAGGGTGATCCCGAAGATTCTGTCCACCGTTTCGGACAACCTGTCTTTCAGAACCCTATTTCAGGACACCTTGTCCGGCTATTCCGCGGCTGCTCTGGCAGCAACCCTTGAAAAGGTCCGGATTGTCCCCCACTGCGCGAGCGGTGCGGTTCTTGCTGAGTGACGGCAACGCGCCTGTCTATCAGTGCCACGCAACCGAGGCTGCGCGGCGCTGATGAACATTCACCCACGGGGGGCGCTCTGCGGATGCAGAGCCGTGGGGTCTGTCATCGAAAGGAGATTGTCATCATGAGCATCACGCGTCCGTTCACAACTCGCAGGTTTGGGAGATCGCTGATTGGAACGTTGTCGATCTTGGCGATCGTTCCGCTGTTGTATTTCGCCGCATGCAGCAGCAGCGACGATAGCGGAGGAGGCAGTGCTCCGCCGCCGTCCAACAACACACCGACGGGTGCAGCCAATCAATTTGCCTATGTCGCTGCCTCCGGTGCGAGTGAGATTCAGGCGTATAGCATGGACGGAAACGGGAATATCACCAAGATCGGGGGGGCCATTGCGACTGGTGTCAACCCGCACCACGTTGATGTCGATCCGGCAGGGCGGTTTGTCTATGTGTCGAACCATGAATCCAACTTTGTCTCCGGCTGGCGGATCAATACGGATGGAAGTCTCGATCCTATCAATCCGGCGGTCACCGGATCACCGGTGACGGCCGATGCTGAGCCCCATTCTTCTATCATTGACCGATCCGGTGAGTTTCTATACGTGGTCTCCGGAACGGGCGCCAGCACGTTGAGAGCGTATAAAATCGATACGACCACAGGACCCGCCAGGGGCACACCGGCACCTATTGCAGGGCAGAACTTTGCCGTCGGCACGCATGCGCATAATGTGACCATCTCGCCGAACAATCAGTTCCTCTATGTAGCATCGGAAGGAATCCCTGGCGCCGCTAATGGTGAAGTGCACGCATACAGCCGCGATACGACGACCGGCATGCTCACGGCTCGCAATGTCATCGGCGGTCTTGACACTTGTGATGCCGTCACGGTGTCGAATGACAGCCGGTTCCTGTTCGCGGCCCACGTCAATGCCGTGGATGTATTTTCCATCGGGGTGGATGGTTCATTGACGCCAATCGCACCGGTCAGTTCGTTTTCGACCAATAACTTTGGGTTTGGAAGTGGACCGCACTCCATCGCGCTCCATCCGAACGGTCAGACCCTATACACAGCGGACATCAATCCGACTCCGGGTCGGGTGTCAGTGTTCGGCGTGAACGCCGCCACGGGTGTGTTGACTGAGCTGCAGCCGAATCCGCCACCCGCCACCGGGACATTCCCGAATTATATTGCCATCCACCCGAACGGATTGTTCCTGTTCACGGCTGATCAGGGACCCGGTGCTCTATCGCGGTTCCCGATCAATGGCGACGGAACGTTGGCGCCTGCGACCGTCATTCCCAATACCGGCGCCGGCACCAATGCCATGGGGATAACGAAGTTCTAACCGGGACGCAAGAGCGCACGCAGTGCGTGCAGGTTGTGTGAGGATTGTCAGCAGGGGACATCGACAGCCGGGTCGCAGATCAGCGGCCCGACTGTCGGCGGCCTCATGTACTGAGCGGTAGGGTCTCTCGCTCCAAGCGGGCTGTTCAGCGGCGGACCGCCGGGCATTCCAGGAAGACCTCGTCCGGCACCGGTGAAGCCCGGCACACGACCAGCGGCTCCGGGTTCGAGTTGACTGGTGGTTGCGGGCGTGAGCACATTGGCCGGAAGCCCGCTGGTGGGCGCCGAAGACGGTTGGATCGGGGAGATCGTGACCGGCGAAGGAGCCTGCGGATTCTGCGGCTGCACCGTGCCGGGCAAGGTCTGGGCGAGTCCCTGTGACAGCACGGCGATGGACACCCCGGCCATAACGACGACCGCAACATAGCCTGCGCGGTTCATGACCGTATCCTACTCTATCTGGCGCAGTGAGCGCCAGAATCTCCTGCGCCGCAGTCGTTGGCGAGCATATAGTCCATGATTATCGTCATCATGGGTGCCGCCGGTTCCGGCAAGTCGACTGTCGGACGCCAGCTGTCGGAACAATTGCAATGGGTGTTTCTCGATGGCGATGCTGTGCATCCTCCAGAGAACATCGCGAAGATGGCTCGCGGCACGCTGCTCAATGACGAGGATCGCCGCCCATGGCTTCAAGCACTGCGGACGTCGATCGCGGAGTGGACGGCAGGCCATACCGATGCGGTGTTGGCCTGTTCTCTCCTCAAGCAAACATACCGCGACACCGTCCTGGGAGGCTATGAGCCACAGGTCAAACTGGTCTATCTCCAAGCCTCGCGTGCACTCTTGCAGGTACGTTTGACCACGCGCACGGGGCATTTCGCAGGAGTGGCCTTGCTTGACAGCCAGTTGGCACTGCTCGAAGAGCCGGCTGATGCACTCGTCGCGGACGCCTCACAATCGCCCGATCACCTCGTTCAGACCATCCGCAACACGTGGCACCTTTGACGCGTATTCATTCTCCCGGGTTGGCCGGCGTCCGTGTCGCTTCTTTGACCGGCGGTTCGATTTTGATCTGAGGACCGTCAACCTTCGGCAATATTCCGGCACCGGGCCGTTCCAGGACGCGCGCGTCATTGGCGTTGCGGATATTCTGCTGCGAATGCTGATCGTCAAACATGGCGGCCTGCTCGAGGGCCTTCGCGCCCGTGGCGTTTTTCTGACCGGGATCGTTGCCCAACGATTTTCCTGTGACCGGGTCGGTCGCTTTGCCCATCGGATATCCTTCGTGCTTCGGCAGCATGCTCGGATTGGCGGACACGCACACAGCGGTGAACATCATCATGACAATACTGAGCCCGACGGTTTTGAAGGCAGTCATGTGGTCCTCCTTTCGAAAGCAGCGTGTGTGGACGAAGCTGCGGTATCGGCGGCCTGACCGGCGGCGTTGGAGGAGGCTGAGGATCAGGCAGCGGTGGTTGCGGTGGTGGAAACGGATCGGGACCTGGTGGTGGCGGCGGATCCGGATCCGGCTTGTCGCGAGCGATGAAGACAGCTCGACTCATGGAGGCATGAGCATAGCAAGAGCGATGAGGGTATGAAGCCTCGGCAGTGCCCTAGTGCAGCCAGGGTCCGTGTCCAAGCGGTGATCGTGACAGGCCAGAGGGTTCACCAGGTGCCAGTCGGCAGTTGGTGGGGTAAGTCTACAAGACCAAGGAGGAGCAGATGCCCAATCATAAGCAACGGAGAAAAAAAGGTGGTCGAAACAAATCGAAAAAGGTTCGAGCCATGCGACTCTCCGTCGAAGCGCGGCGTATGGACCGGACGAATGAGCGCGGGCGCTTCCGGAAAGGCCTTGCGGATCAACCTGACCGGCAGGGATTCAAGCCGGGCTCAGCCAATGATCTGTACAGCCGCAAGGCGGCATGAGGCCACTTCCTATACTATACAAGGAGAGACCAATGGAACGATCTTTGATGGAGCAGTCCGGCGCGACCGATGAACAAATCCGCAATGCCATTGATCAGGGAGCGATCACCAAGCAATACTTTGCTCAGCCGGAGCATGTCGTCAGCTCCTTAAATCGGCTGCGTTCTACGGAAATCACCAGCTATCTGCAGTACAAGCAGCATGGGTATATGGCGGTGTCTCTGCTGTCCCCGGGACTGAAAGCCGAATTCGAAGAGCACGCGACACAGGAATTGGCGCATGCAGACCGGCTGGCGAGCCGCATCCAGCAACTGGGTGGCGTCCCGATCTTTGATCTGCAGGAGTTGGCAGGTAAAGCGGCGGGAATTGGCATCCGCCCGGAACAGGGGACGACGCTCACGGAAATGGTGATAGAGAATCTGCTGCTCGAGCGGCGGCAGGTCGAAGCGTATACGGCGCTGATCCGCGAACTGGGCGACAAGGACCTCACCACGCGTGAGTTGCTTCTGGACATACTTGCAGAAACAGAAACCCATGCGAGCGAACTCGCCGATTTTCTCAAACGCACGGCTGACAAGCGGTGAGTCCGCGTTCGTGAGCGCGGACTCGTGGCGTCATGTTTCGATGCCTGGTCCTAGCCCTACGCGAGCTCTCAGCAGATCGTGGCGGGTGACTGAATAAGCCACCTGCCCTTGCTTGATCACGGGGATGTTCAGCAAGTGTTTCTCGTTCATGAGACGAATCGCGTCCCTGATCGTGGTGGATTCATCAGCGATGTAATGATCCCTGTTCATGACCTTGTCGGCTGTGATTTTGCTGAGATCCTGTCCTGCCTCGATGGCTCCCAGCAGATCGAATTCGCTGACAAAACCGACGAACTTGCCGGCGTCGTTCACGATCGGTGCGCCGGTTTCGTGCGAGGACAGGAGTTCCAGGGCAATGGCCAAGGCAGTTTCTTTTGGTTGAAAGCGCAATCCGTTCGTGGCATCGATCTCTCCCAGTGTGCGGAATCCGCCTGCGGGGACGCCTTCCATCATCGTGGTCATAACACCCTCCTTCATGCTGATCGATCAATCGAGGAGGCAGAATGCCAGGAAGTTGAAGCGGGCGGCACTAGCACGATCCCGAGGCCTCGCTTTTCAGGGTGACGATTGGGCGCGATCAACAGGATCGGTGAGGATGTGAGAGAGTCAACACGAGAGTCATTGAGGAAACTCTGAATCTGTGCGGCTGGCGGCGAGGGCGGCCTCCTTCGGCAGGTACGGGACAACCAGCAATTGACTGCCGCTCTGCGGATACGGGAACGTTTCGCAGTTGTCCGTCTCGTAGGTCCGCCAGTCGAGCCACTCCCTGACTTTTGTGCATTCTTCCCAGGTTTCGTATGGGCCGACCATGAGGGGATAGCTTTGCGCTGAGAGCAGGAGGCTAAAGTAAAAAGCGCACACCACTAAGCTCACGTACCCCTCCAGATCATGATCATGGCGGGTTTCTTCCACTCCCATTTTCTTCAATTGAAGATTAAACACAAGAAATTCAAATAAATCAGGCAAAGATATCCAAGAGGGGATGTGGGCGACGAAGAGGCAGCGTGGGGTTATCAAAGATGAGGGGATGCGACAATTTCAAGGTTGTTGAAGCTTCGGCTGACCTTCCGCTTCACAACGAAAATCTACCTCTGCATGATTCTTTGAAGTCTTGATGTTGGTCACAAAGGCCTCTCTGCCACTTTTTGCGCAGAATTCATTCGCTTCGGATAAGGCAATCCTTTTCGCTTCACCAGACCCACCACGCGCTGGCGGTGCGTTTGCCGAGATGTTGTAGGTGTCTGGGCCGAGTTTTGAGATTTCGCTTGAGGGAGTCTTGCAAGCTGAGATTGTAATCGCTGACACGATTCCGACACTGACTGCAATGACCCGTGCGAGATTCGCCATATCTTTGAAGGGTTCGATTCTCGAATCCGCCATGCCAAGCCGCCTATCGCAATGATCGATCATGGCATGGACGCACTCGTTGCGCCCAGATTCTAGGTTCTGAAAAAATGGCCCGGATCGTCTGGGTGGTAGGGCAACGTCATGCCTGTGGCAACCAGTGAACGTGCGTACTGATGCCCTTGTAACGCTTCAAAGGCAAAAATGCAATTTCTGATAAGCAGTGGTGAGGCGTAAGCTTTTCATGCCGGTTTTCTACACTGGTTCTTCATGATCGGAATGCGAAGGGGGAAGCATGTATGAACAGAAGCGAGAAACGTGGAGCGTTATTTTGAATCACGGCACCGTGAGGGGAAGTAGTATGGATCGTGGTTAGGCAGCCAACGTGAGTGCTTCGATTTCGGCAGGGCTTTGACGCTCACAGTTGCAGACAAAATATAAAATGAAGACCGGATCCTCGATGTTACCTACAGTCCTAACATGCAGAGGACTATGACATTGCGAGCAGAAGATAGTGCGGTCTTCCATATAATGAAAGTATAGCAGTCGCAAAGGCGGTCCTAAGGTGTGAACAATACAGCACATTCTCAGCTTGAGAGAAATAGGTGCTCCCTTTTTCCATGACGAGCTGTCCCGATTTTTCCCAACCTTTGCAGATCCATTGCCGGGCCCCGCCGTATTTGCATAACTGATTGATTGGTGGTGCGCCCGACAGGAGTTGAACCTGTAACCCCCAGATCCGTAGTCTGGTGCTCTATCCATTGAGCTACGGGCGCTCGCCGAGAGAGGCTGTGAGTACTCAGTGTTGAGTTTGAGTTGTTGGCACGGAGGGCGCTAAAGGCCAGGCGGGAAACCGCAGCGACCTGCTAGTGAACTCAGCACTCAAGACTCAGAGCTGTTTACGCAGCAGTCAGCGGTTATACAGGGCGGGAGGTTGACTGGTCAAGGGTCAGCATGGATCAGTAGACCTGTTTGCTCACTTCGGATGAATGCAGGCTTTCCACGCCGGAGTTATTGAGTGCCGTCACTACGAAGTAATAGGTGGTGCCGCCGGTGAGATTCCCGACGGTGTAACTCGTCGCATTTCCAACCGAGACCGGCGCGCCGTACAGGCCCGGTTGCGTTCCCATATAGACGTTGTAACCTGCCAGGTCAGTCTCCGTATTCGCCGTCCAGGTCAGTGTCGCCGTTCCGCTCGTGGCCGGCGGTGTCACCGTAAGGATGATGGGAATCATTTGAGGACTATTGGATGATCCCGACGCGTTGACGGTAATGGCCGTGCTGTAGGACCCGGCCGCCAAGCCGCTGGTCGAGACGCTGACGCTGATGCTATCAATCTCGGTCGTCGTTGTACCGCTCGTCACGTTGAGCCCGAGCCATGCGGCTGTTTCGGTCAGTGTCCACGTCAAGGTCCCGCCGGTCGGATTCGACAGCGTGATGGGCCTGGCCAAGGGTGCGGCGCCCCCCTGCACGCCTGAAAAACTCAAGCTGGTCGGATTGAGAAGAATGCTTGGCGTGGCAGTGCCCGTACTGGTGGGCGTCACGCTGCCGCCTGCGACGTTCAACGTGACCGGAACTGTGCTCATTTGTGCGGCAATAGTGATGCGGACGGTTCCACTATAGGTGCCCCCGGACATGCCTGTCGCGTTGACCTGGACAACGATCTGATCCTGTTCGCTCAAAATTGTTCCCGAGGCCGGGGTTACGGATATCCATGCTGCATCGCCTGAAGCAGTCCAGGTTTTAGGAACGAGAGATTTCTTGCCGGCTGCCTTGAATTTCAACGTCTGAGAGGGAGGATCGGGATTTGTAGCGGAGGCACTATAGCTGAGTGTCGTGGGTGAGATAGGGAAGGCCAGCCCTTCAGATGCCAGGGCGATCACACTCGCGCTAAGAATGATGGTGAGCCGCACAACGATGATAAACGCTGGCATGTTGGCATGCTTCATGGCCGCCTCCTTTTGACCCTGTAGAGCATTAGCAACGCACATGCCACCGGGGCGTGGAGACACCTTGTCCGGTCAGATGCAATTTTCCTTGAAATTCTCACAAATCAGCACCGCCTGGTAAAAATCCGTTGTAGGGACGACCAGCCGTCGCTGTGCAGCCTTGAGCATTTCCGACGAATTAAAAGATCGACAAAATAATGTTCAGATCCACAAAACTCCAGTAGGATAGGCCTATCGTGTTCTGGAGATCCTGTCGGATATGCCAAACCTCCATGTCGTGACCGATGACCCTCTTCCCGCCGTCATGGGCCATCCTGCCGTGTTTCCGGTCAAGTTGGTCGTCCAATGGTGTGTCGGGATTCTGGTAGCCTTCGCCCTAGGCAGCTGGCTCGTCTGGTGGTCGGCAATCGTTCAGCGGACCTTTACGCTCGAAGACATCCGATCGGCCTGTCAGCGCGTGATGCCGGAATCTGTGGACCGCTGTGTCGATACAGTCACCATCCAACGCGGAGGTGCCCGGCGATGAGGCAGTCGCGCGTTCCTCTGGTCGTCTGTCTGTGGGCTGCTCTCTTCCTCGTCGTCCAGAGCCAGGCCGCGTATGCGCAGGATACGCCTGAAGAGCGGCCGAGGTTCGAGGTCGGCCTTGCCGGCTGGGTCATGACCCAGGGAGAAACCACGTGGGCGCATAATGCATCGTCGATTCCAGGACTCGGGAATCCGACGTCGAAGCTGACCTATAAAGACGTCGGGACCAACATGGTTGAACTTACGGCCAAGCTGTGGGTCACCCGCAGGTGGTTTGCGCGACTGACCGGCGGGTACGGGGTAATTGGCGGAGGGCGTCTGACTGACAATGACTATTTGGCCGTCGATGGCGGAGCGCCGTCCTCACAGACATTCAGCGATCTGAAGGGCAACAACACGTGGTATCTGAATGCGGACGTGGGGGCGCGAGTAGTAGAGTTCCGCAACTCTCGGGGCTATCTGGAAGTCTTCGGTGGCTACCAGTATTGGTATCAACAGTATACGGCCAATGGGCTCGGGCAGGTGGTGTGTACGACGGCCGGCCAAACGGTGGATCTGGATCCATCGCCCGGCAACCAGCCGCTCTGTAACCCAAATTCATCCGTGAGCAGCGCGATACCGGTCATCACCAATACGACGCAGTGGCACTCCATCCGCGTGGGCGGCACCGTCGAATACCGATTCACGCGCCGGGTCAGTGTGCAAAGTACGATTGCGTTTATTCCGGTCAGTATCCTCGACAACAAGGATGTCCATCATCTGCGCCCGGATCTAAGCCAGAATCCGAGCTTGTCGATGTTAGGATATGGCATCGGTGCCGATGCGGATATTGGAGCGCGGGTCATGATCGTCAAGAATCTCTTTGCCAGCGTCGGCTATCGGGTGTGGTGGAACCGGATGATTGATGGCAATGTGACCTTTCACGATGCCAATGGGCTCACGGATGAATTTCCGCTCACCCAGTTTCAAACCTTCCGTCACGGGCTCACGTTTGGCGTGAACTACTCCTTCTGAGCCCCTTCAGCGCTCTCGAATAGCTGTGTTATCGACGCCGACCCGAAGGCATGGTCTCGTCTTCGTACCGGGCAAACAGCCGTCGAGCTTCGGGATGCAGGTGGCTGGGGTGTCCGTACGGAATGCCGATGGTGCGGAAGAGTGGGGTGAGTTTCCCGTCTGGGTGGAGGTAGCCCGCGCGCAGCGGAACGGTTCGTTTGCCGTGTTTAATCAAGCGGCAGGGAGTGGTTCGGATAGATGTAAGCCAGTCGGCGATATCGTGCGGGTTCCCGATGGAGGCGGAGAGCAGCAACAGCCGCGCCTGGGACGGGCAGAAGATGATGGTCTCTTCCCAGACGACTCCGCGTTCTGGATCCGCCAGATACTGAGATTCGTCCATGATCACGAGTCCCAGGGTATCGAGGCGCAGGTCGATTTCCCCTCCGGCCGCATCATAGAGCAGATTGCGCAAGATCTCCGTGGTCATGATCAAGAGCGGCGCTTGTCCATTGTCGCGGCGATCGCCGGTCAGAATCCCGACGCGTTCGGCACCGAAGATGCGGCAGAATTCCGTGTACTTCGTGTTCGACAGTGCCTTGAGCGGGGAGGTGTAGATCACCGTCCGGTTTTCCTCCATGGCACGTCGTGCTGCTTCCACAGCCACGTAGGTTTTTCCGCTTCCCGTCGGCACGCTCACGATGACATCGCCCTGTTGAAGCTGGGCCAGCGCCTCGTCCTGCCATGGATCGGGAACAAACGGTTGAGGCTGAGGAACGCCGAGGCCTTCCAGCCAGGCGGCCAAGGTGACAGCAGGCTCGTGATGGTCCGGTTCGTGATGGGACGGATGCGGTCGGCTCTGTGGCGATGGTTTCTGTCGGTCTGTGCCTTGACGGGGAGGAGGAGGCTGCTGCTGGGGTTTCTCCTGTCGTTCTCCGATCAGCACCATCAAGTCCGATTCGAAACCCTGGCGGTTTTCCGCAGAGTGGCGCAGCAGGAGTTCGATGAGGCGGTGCTTGCCGGCGCGGAAGTGGCGGGGTACCCGCCCGCGGGCCAAGCGATGCAGAAGCGCGACCGGTTGTTGGACGAGAAGCCGTTCGAGTTCTTCGGTTGTCATGCCGGCACCCCCTCCCTCACGGTAATTCTTCCAATACACCGCGGCGCAGCATCGCAATTGCCTGGGAGGCGCAATCCGCCAGTGAGGGGTGCGTGCCCCGAAGTCCGTGTACCTGCGACAGAAACTCCAGGGTCCGTGCCAATAATCGATAGATGTCGCCTTCCGCCATCGTGGTTTTCTTACAGAGACCGATCCAGGTCAAAGTCGGGTCTGAAATCCATTGTTCCGTGACTGCGGCGATGTCCGCCCGCAGCAGCGGAGGATCTTCATACGGGGAGAGGGATTCCGCCAATTTGCGCACTTGCGCCAAGAGTGAGCCCAACCCCGGGCTGATGCGGGGGAATGCGCCCGGGCGATCGTCGTCGTGTGCGATACTCGACATCACTGCGGCGAGGAGCGCCGGCGAGGCACCGCTGAAGGCCTCGGCGCGGACCAATTCGGTGATCAAGAGTGAATGGTCGATGCGGATGAGCCTGGCCCATTCGCCGGCTTCTGTGAGATGGGAAGTGGGCGACAAATACCCAAAACGCTGCAAGGCATCGATCTTCTCCTGGAAGCGGTGCCAAAGACTGGTCCTGAGTGCCTGAATCGCTTTCATGTGGCGCTGTTGTTCCTGGCGGAGTTTCGACGCGTAGGCATGATCCTTCTGACAGGCGGAACGCGACGGACAGCTCGGGCAGGAAAAATCGCCCAAGGTCTGTACGATGGCGTCCGGAATCAACTCTTCTTTGGGAACAAGGATTGGAAGGACAGGCAGCCGCGGCGGCAGTTCTTCCAGTTCGCGAAGAAGGTGCTCGATACTTTCCGGCGTGGCCCAGGGATAGACGGGCGCCTCCGAGCAGTCCAGCACATGGTCGAACACTTCCGTGACGATGGCCGCAGGACATTCGGTGATGGCGCCGCCGGACCGCAACAGCGTCACCATCGGACTTTTTTGCCCCTTGCTCCGGTATTGTCTCAGTACCACACCCCGGCTCTTGGAGAGACCGGCCACGCGTCCCGGAGTGAGGAAATGAAACCGGGCCGAGACTTCGGGCGGCTCATGTCTTCTCAGGGGGGCCTTATGAGTCCGCTGGCGGCGGACGTGGTCGAACAGCTGCCACTGGCTAATCCAATCGGTGCACACACGCGGGCCGTAAGGCGCGAGTTGGCGGTGCACCTCGTCCAGCTTCCGTTCCAACACCTCAGCTCGTTGATTAAGTTGAAACTGCGCAAAACTCTTCGCCAGGATGGGCTGCATCTGATCGAGCGGGTGGGCCTTGAGCAGATTCAACACCATGGGATAGCTGATCACGAACTGGCTGTTAATGGCCTCGGGCTGCCCGGTGAGTCCTTTTGTAATCACGCCCAACTCGATATATGGCGACGGGGTGACGATGGCGAACCCCACGAGATCCTTTCCTCGGCGGCCGGCGCGTCCAGAGATCTGTTGCACCTCGCCGATGGTGAAGTCCGTGAAGTCCCGTGCTTTCCGGATGCTGGACTGGGTGATGATCACGGTCCGGGCCGGGAAATCGACGCCGGCCGCCAGCGTGGTAGTGGCAAAGACGGCATCGAGGCAGCCGTTCCGCATCAATTCCTCCACCGCGATTTTCCAGGAAGGGAGGTGCCCGGCATGATGGGCGGCAACGCCGATGCGCTGGACGGTCGGAATGAGCGGATGGTCGGCGATGCTCGGATATTGACTGATCACCTGCTCGAGGACTTTGGCGATTGCCTCTTGTCTGGCAGGAGGTAGAAATGAGCGGGTATGGTCGAACGACTCCATCGCTTCGTCGCACGCGCGTCTGGACGTCAGGAACACGATGGCCGGCGTGAGGTGTTTCTGGCGGAGGGCGTCGATGAGATCAACCGGATGAATCGACGGAGGCATTCAGCTTCATTCCCTTTGAAATGACGACGATGCCGGATTCTGTGACATTGAAACGTTGGGCATCGGCAGCGCGATCGTATCCGATCTCAGTTTTTGGCGGAATGTCGACGTCTTTGTCGATGATGGCGTGCCTGATGCGGCAGTGCTCGCCGATCACCACGTTCTCCATGATCACGGATTCACGGACATCCGCGTGGTCCTGCACCCGTACATTTGGAGAAAGGACTGACGTTTGCACGCGTCCCCCGGAGATGATGCACCCGCCGCAGACGATCGAGTCCAAGGCGACGCCCATGCGGCCGCCCTGGTAGTCTTGCGCGAATACGAACTTGGCCGGCGGGTACTGGCCTTGATAGGTGCGGATGGGCCACTGCTGGTCGTATAGGTTGAACAGGGGATCCACGGCTACCAGGTCGAGATTTGCCTCCCAGTAGGCGTCCAATGTTCCGATGTCGCGCCAGTATTTGACGGCCTTCTTG
>Ga0070690_100001158_pt1 | contig 13568 bp, 8 predicted proteins | sample KBSS33HmetaG_FD_64671 | JGI IMG/M metagenome (GOLD analysis project Ga0070690, IMG submission 64671) | Switchgrass rhizosphere microbial communities from Kellogg Biological Station, Michigan, USA - KBS S3-3H metaG | ecosystem: Host-associated > Plants > Roots > Rhizosphere ... | reverse complement strand
CTTACCCGATGACATGGATGCTGCTGGGGTTGATCGTAGCTGTACTTTTTTTCCGTTGGATGTTCCGCAGGAGCCATTGGACCGTGATAACAAGGACCGAGGGGTTAGGTATTCCTTACAAACGCAAGTGGTTCGTCGTCACAACAATTTTCCTGGGATTATTTGTTTATGGTAGTGTAACCTTTGTACCGTTAACCTGGAAGCGTGCCTTTGTACTTCATGATAATTTTAAATCTTACCTCGCATTAAATCCTTTGCAGAACTTTTTTGCTACTCTTCGGTTTCGCCGCCCGGCATATAATGAAGATAAGGCCCGTCAATATTTCCCAATGATGGCCGACTGGATGCAATTACCTCAAAAAGATAAATTCAATTTCAAGCGGGAAATTTTGCCGGGTAGTAACTCCCTGGAAAGCCATCCGAATATTGTGTTGGTTTTATGTGAGTCCTTCAGCATGTATAAAAGCAGCATGAGTGGCAACCCGCTGAATGCAACACCTTTTTTCAATGAAATGTGCAACAATGGGATCTTTTTTGAAAGATGCTTTTCTCCCCATTATGGGACGGCCCGGGGCCTGTTTGCAGTTTTGACAGGAATACCCGATGCACAATTGTATAAATTTTCTACCCGGAACCCTCTTGCGGTACGTCAGCATACCATCATCAATAGCTTTGAAGGATATAACAAATATTATTTTTTGGGAGGCGACCCGGAGTTCAACAATTTTGAAGGCTTGCTACACAATATCGACGGGCTTCAAATGGTCACAGAAGGAAAATTTCATTCACCAAAAATAAATGTTTGGGGCATCAGTGATAAAAACCTTTTTCTTGAGGCAAATGAAAAATTGAAAAGGGAGACCCGGCCTTTCTTTGCCATCATTCAAACAGCGGATAATCACAGGCCGTTTATGATACCCCCGGAAGACAGTGCTTTTGAAAAATCAAATATCCCTGTTGACACATTGCAGAAATATGGTTTTGAATCTATAAACGAATTCAACAGCTTTCGCTATTCCGATTATTGTTTTCAGAAGTTTATGGATGCGGCGTCCAAAGAAAGTTATTTTCATAATACCATTTTTGTCTTTATCGGTGATCACGGAGTATCCGGTAATGCAAAAGAAATGTATCCAACTACCTGGACGGAGCAACGATTGACCGACGAGCACATTCCTCTTTTATTTTACGCACCCTACCTGTTGCACCCGCAGAAAAAAAAGGAAGTAGCTTCCCAGGTTGACGTGCTGCCAACAATTGCCGGCATGATCCAGGAATCATATACAAACACTACGCTGGGGCGGGACTTACTTTCTCCCGACACAAAAAACAATTATGCATTTACCATCAACCAGGATGGTACCATTGGCATGATAACAGACAATTACTATTTTACAAAAAACATCAATTTTCCGCAGGAGCAAATATTTCCAATGAATGGAAACCGGTTGAACTATAGTTGGAAGGATATAAAAGCGATAAAAGCAAAGATGTCTGACGTAACAACAGCCTACTATGAAACTGCGAGGTGGATGCTGATGAACAATAAAAAGTAAATTACTTTACACATTTCTCAATTTCCCATTTAACAAATTTGGCGGGTTACTTTTTTATCGTTAAGGGAATCAATTGCTGGTTTCCTCATTAAAAAAGTATAGTCATGAAAAATTTATTCATCGTGCTGCTGATCGCGGCCATGTTTTTATGCAAAACTAAAATCTGCGCATCTATTTTATCATAACAAAAAAGTATAGCCATGAAATTTTTAAAACCTGCTGCAATAGTAGTATGTATTTTAGTTGCCCTTGTTGCCTGCAACAGCGGACTTTCAGATTCAAAAAATAAACCTCAGGATATCTCCTCAGTGACGTTAGAGCAAAATGAAAATAAAGCAACCGGAGAAGATGACAAGATTGCCGACACAACACAGGCACCATCTCAAAAACAGAAACCTCAATCAGAGATCAAGGGAGTTCAGCAGCCCAAAGTCGATTGGGATAAAAAAATTATTAAGAATGCTTCCATTAACCTTGAGGTTAAAAATTATCAGTCATTTAATGACCTGTTGCACGGAAACATAAAAAGGTTTGCCGCATATGTTGCACAGGAAGAGCAAAACCAAACTGATTATAAGATTGAAAATACGATTACGATCAAGGTTCCGGTTGACCAGTTCGATGATCTTGTCACTTCACTTATCACGGGTGAACAAAAGCTTATTGACAAGAAAATAACATCCGAGGATGTAACGACGCAAGTAGTAGATACCAGATCCCGGATGGAAGCGAAGAAACAGGTGAGACTTAAATATCTTGACCTGTTAAAAGAAGCGAAGAATATGGAAGAAATTTTGAACGTTCAAAAGGAGATCAATGGGATACAGGAAGATATTGAGGCAGCAAACGGAAGAATAGAATACTTATCGCACTCGGCGGCGTATAGCACCATCAATCTTACTTATTTCCAGGTGGTGAATGCTTCGGCAAAAAACGACGGGGAAGTTTCTTACGGTACGAAGATCTGGCGATCATTTAAAAATGGATGGAATTGGATTGGAGATTTTTTGATCGGGCTCATTTCAATCTGGCCGTTGTTTTTCCTTGGCTTTCTCTGCTGGTTCGCTTACAAAAAATGGATCGTTGTTAAAACTCCAAAACGAAATGCATGATTAACTTTACTGCATGAATAAAAAGAAACTCGTCGTGCTTACCGGTGCAGGCATCAGCGCAGAAAGCGGGTTAAAGACATTTCGTGACAGTGATGGTTTATGGGAAGGTTACAATATCGAAGATGTTGCAACTCCAAGAGCATGGAGAAGAGATCCTCAACTGGTTTTGGACTTTTACAACATGCGCCGCAAAAATGTGGCAGAGGCAAAACCCAATGCCGCACATATTGGGCTGGCAGAATTGGAAGAGAATTTTGATGTTCAGATCATCACACAAAATATCGACGACCTGCACGAAAGAGCCGGCTCGACAAAAGTTTTACATCTGCATGGTGAAATATTTAAAATGCGAAGCGAAAAGAGCTTTGCTTTCATCAAAGAAATAAGAGGAGATATTATGATGGGCGATTGTGCAGAGGATGGCTGCCAGTACCGGCCTCATATCGTTTGGTTTGAAGAACCGGTACCCCTGATCGGGGAAGCGATCCCAATTGTTCACAGTGCGGATATTTTCGCAGTCGTGGGAACTTCATTGGTGGTATACCCGGCGGCTGGTTTGGTCAGCTACGCTCCTTACGAGATCCCGAAATTTATTGTCGATAAGCGGATTCCTTATACATCGTCAGTTTATAATCTCACAGAAATTGAATTGCCGGCAACGGAAGGAGTTATTGCAATGAAAACTATGATATTGGGAATAAATTAGTCGTTTGTCTCTTCAAATTTGATCCCATGCTCTTCTAATTCTTTCAACACAGGTTCATAAATTTCTTTTTTAGTCGGAATGTGCAGGCCCTTTAATTTGATCGTTCCATTTAAAATTAACCTCGCGGCGATGCCTAAAGGAAGGCCAACAGTCTTCGCCATTGCTGTCCTTACATTATCCTCGCCCTTTGCGATCAACAAACTGCTGACTGCCGACTGCCGGGCACCAACCTCAAACTTTATTTCGTGCATCATCACGATCATGTCTTTATCATCGGGTCCAAGTGCAAGTTTTTTTTCCAACGCAAACTGTAAGACATCCGCCGCGCTGCAAAAACCTTTGTTCACTATCGTTTCTTTATCATCCAATCCAAGGAAAAATAATTGTTTTAATGTGAGATTGGCTTCGTGCATTTTGTAAGCAAGAAAACTCGCTGCCCGGTTCTTTACTTCATCCAATTCAATCTCCGTTATATTTCCTTTTTCGTCCACCGTCATGAACTCTTCCGGTATTTCGAGATCTTCTTCCTTTGCTTCTTTTTCCACTTCCATCAGCTTTACAAGATTGTTAAGCATTTCTTTTGTTTGCGAAAACCGGTCTGTCAACTTTTGTTCGAGCCATTCGCCAAAACCATTTTTGTCCATGTGCTCTTTAAAAATTTCGTACAATGCCCTTCCGTCTGTTTCATATTTTGGAGTTTCGTCTGTCATTTTCAATTCGATCACATTTCTCCATCCATACATAAAATCGGGATAACGAAGAGTGGTGCGAATAAAAGTTTCGGCTTCTTCCAGGTTATAAAGTGATGCATAACTTAACGAGTCCCGGTTTGGATACCAGCTCATATATCCAAGTCCGGGAATTTCAATGATCCTGTCCGGATTAAAAAGTTCTTCATATTGAAGCCGTTTTTCTTCACCGGTTTCTTTATAATGAGCGCCACTCTTACCGGCCAATACTACACTACGAGGATTCCAGCTTATTTTATACCGCCAGGGGTTGTCATCACTTTCCGGTGCAACAAGCCCGCCGCAATGAGATTGAAACGAAATAATATGACCATCCTTTGAGTGGATACCATCGATCATTTTCATTGCACTCATGTGATCAATGCCTGGGTCGAGACCCATTTCACAAAGAAAAAGCAGGCCATGATTTTCGATCTTCGATCTTAAATTCCGGATCTGGTCATCAACATAAGAAGCGGTTAAAAGATCCTTTTTCAGTTCAACACAATCTTGTGCAACGATATAATGCAGGGCAGGAGGGAGAAGGGAAATAACAATGTCACTTCGCTCAATGTTCTCTTTTCTTTCTGTATCATTCTTAATATCGAACGATAAAGGAAGGCCGTACGATGAATTGCCGATCTTTGACCTGGCCAATTGCAGATCAGCGTCTACTACAGTTAACTGCCAGTTTTCTTTTTCAGCATTTTCAAGCAAATAATCAATGAGTACGGTCGCAGATTTACCAGCACCAAACAATAATACCTTTTTCATTAACATTTATTTATAGCGAACGAAGAAGAAAGTTACCTGTGAATTTATGAATATACTTTTTTATTTTATTTCTTTACAAGGCCAATCCATCCGTGTTAACGTGAAAATAAGTATATGAGGATCATCGCCTCTTTTATTTTATTATCCTGTTCTCTCATTCCGGCCTCTGTTGCTGCCCAGCAGATATCAGGCAGGGTTCTTAATGAAGGGGGAAAAGCAGCTTCACATGTAAAAGTGCAATTCAAAGGCAAGCCGGGCACAGTAACCACCAATACGGAAGGAAAATTCACCATCGTGGCAAAAGAGCTTCCTGATACTTTGCTATTTTATTCAGCGGGGTTTGAGTCCTACAATGTGATCGTAACGGACAAAACAGTTAGAGATTCGAGTTTTGAAGTAGTATTATTAAGCACCAGAACCAAAGCTTCAATAACCACACCTGTTGCCGGAGGGAATAGCGCAGTCAATAATATAACCCGGAATAATTCAGTTAAAACCACAGGCGCTTCCGGACCTGCAAAAAAAATTGCCAGGCTTGATTCACTGCCCCAATCTACCAGGGGTGTAATTTACAAATCGGGGTTATTGATGGCAGCTGAAGTAAGTGATTTTAATAAATGGAAAATGTGGGAGGATTTTTCAGAAAATGAATTTAAAAACTATAGCGGTCATTGGGAAATTTATCCAAAAGAACGTTACAGTGTACTTGTACAAAATAAAGATCATTTTGCTGAGGTCGGTCAACCCGTTTTTTTGATCAATAAAAGAACAAACGACACGGCCTGGTCTGCAGTTACTGATAACACGGGTAAGGCAGAGCTATGGGCCGGTATGCAAGGTTCAAAAAAAGAAGAAGGTTATATCATCACAAGTCCCGGAGCTAACGATATTGTGTCGCCTGTTGTGTTTGTTGAGGGAATTAATAAAATGGAAGTAGTGGCTCCATGTGCAATGTCAGAAACAGTTGACATTGCAGTTATGGTGGACGCAACAGGAAGCATGAGTGATGAAATTGATTTTTTAAAAATTGAACTGGAGAATGTTCTTCGAAACACTTTTACTGAATATCCCAACCTGGATCTCCATGCAGGGGCTGTTTTTTACCGTGATAAAACCGATGAATACATCGTTCGACATATTGATTTTCAAACCGACCTGGTAAAAGTTCTGAACTTCATCAAGCTTCAGCGTGCCGCAGCCGGTGGGGATGTGCCAGAAGCTGTTGATTTGGCATTGCAATCTGCGTTGGATAGTTTACACTGGAGCCCTTCTGCACGCAGTCGCATCCTGTTTATTGTAACAGATGCTCCTCCTCATGATGAATCAAAAGAAAAAATATTTCAACTCATTCAAAAAGCTGCAGCTAAGGGAATCAGAATTGTACCCGTGATCTGCACCGGTGCTGACAGGTCAACTGAATTCATTATGAGAAGTATGGCGCTTGCTACGAACGGGACCTATGTTTTTCTTACAGATGATGATGGGAACGCTTCTTTACACACGAAAATTACTACCAGTTTTTTTAATGCCGAATTTTTGAATTCTCTTTTGGAAAGGATCATCAGGCAAATGGTCATTGCCGATAAATGCCCCGAACAAAAAGAAGTTGATATTTTTAAGAATACGCCGCGAAATATAGAAGACATCAGGATCATTGCAGATCCTGCAAAGAGAAGCATCATCATTGAAAGCAAAGCCCATCTCAAAGAAATCTTTATTGCCGATATAACAGGCAAGATCTTAATTCGTCTTGAGTCAGGGGAAAAACAAATCAAATGGAATGTCAACCTGGGCACCTATCCCAACGCAACATTTCTTGTAAAATATATTACCATAGATGATCAATGGGGAGCAGAGAAATTCACATTAAACGACTGATCTGTTCAGCGATGGTAATACCATTAACCTCGGAGAGCCGTAATGTTGGTCGCTAAATGACAAATCAGATTGAGAACTCCGTAGGAGCGGGATATTCTTAGTCTCCGATGGAGCCGGAAAAACTTCAATAAAGTATGAGGAGAGGTGTTCTACAAACCAGCAGTGTTTTTCTCCCACTGCTTTGATTCGATATTAGTGATGCGGTAATCAACCCTGATACCACGCTGGCTGTCCGGAACTTTCACGGTAATAGACTTATTAGAACCAATATTTTTGAAGGTGATGATATCCGTTCTCAATGGTTGTTCACTCGGTTTCATGATCTGCAACTCCACGCTTACTTCATCTATTAAATAGTCGGAGTTATTAGACACAGTCAATTCAAGTCCCCTGATACCACCAAAGGCTCCGCGCACGTAATTATTGCTTTGTACTGATACCAGATCACGGAGGTCCTTATGATCGGTTTCCAGGAAATTTGGTTCTGTCTTACTTTTCTTACCGGGGGATGCCGGGTTATTCCCGGAATTATTTTGAGAAGGATTTATTTCACTATCATAATCCCTTACAACTTTTTTTCGTTCACCGGTATTGGGATCAACTTCGACATTTTTTTTCTGAGAATTTGCTACTTCATCGCCAGGAGTAAAAGTTTCCTTTTCCTTTTTCTCTGTAAGAACAGCCGTCGGGAGTTGTGATCCAGCATTGTTATTCTGCTTTTGCTGCGGCGTTACTTGTTCCTGTTCATTCTGAGATTTCTTGTTTTTATTGTTATTTGTTTTATCTGACTGTTGAACTGAATTCTGTTGTTCTGAGGGCAACGCCTGGTTTTCTTCGGGCTGCGTGATCTTGTTGTCTTTATTGTCCGGAGAAATCTCGTCCTTTTTTTGACCTGGTACTGTTTGCTGAGGGATTACCGTTGAAAGACTCTGCGATGCCGGCAATGGATTCTTCCTGGTCTTAATGACATAGCCAACTGCAAATCCCGCCGCCAGCAACAAAGCTGGTATTAAAACAGGTCTCAGTCTTTTAAATATTTCTTTTCGCCTGTTTTTTGTTTTACGCTGAACAAGGGTGTTGATGTACATCTCCTTTATATCGTCAAGCGATTGGGTGTACTTTGTTTCAAGTCTTCTTTCTTCAGACTCCTGGACAGAAATGGGAGAATATGACCTTTCCTCTACCGGTTTCTGCTTTACCTGCTCACTCTTTGGTTTAGGGAGATATTGTTCATACTGATGTTGCTCATACGGCTGTTGTTCATGTTGCCCGTCCTGGTAAGTGTTGAGAGGGGGTTCAAAGGCGTTTGTTTCGGGCATTGAAACAAACACCTTTGTTTTAGGTTCCGGTGACTGATAAGGCTTAGGGACCTCTGAAATCGTGTTTTTGACCTCTGAATTCGCTATAGGTTTTTCAACAATATTTTTTATTGGTTCTGGCTTTGCAAAATTCTCATTGATGTGTGTTGGCTGATAAGTTTTTTCGGAGCCGACAGATGCTACAGATTCTTTTACGGAAGTTTCGGCTTCTAACGGTTTTTTATAAAACCGGTCGTAAGGTTGTTCTTCAACAACAGGAGCGTATTCTTTTAATTCGGCTACTTCGCTTGGATAGCGCCAGGCTGCGCTTCTTCCATCCACCCAAACAAGATCGTAGGGTTTTAGTCCAAGCGTCACAAGATCATTCAATGTGTAAGGCCCTGACTCTTTATTGTTGCGAAGTAAGCGATATGAAGGCATGGTTGTTTTTCCAGTGTAAAAGAAACGAAAATTTATGCCGTGTAGTGTAAAAGCCTTGTTATAATGGTGTCGGTGTCACTAATTTTTGCAATTCACAAACGTGCCCGCCCGACCGGGACGGGCGTGGAAAACTGAGGCCAAAAAACAACCAATTTCATCAGGTTGTGAGCATGGAAAAAGGTACATTTGCAAACTCTGGAAAAATGGCTTGATCAAGGCTCTGAACGATGAAGTGTTCCGATAATTATCGGGAGCGACGCCTGTCCACCGACAGGCAGGCAACAGGAGTGCAATCGGAGCAAAAAAGCCGGTACTAAACAAACCTTTAGCAACACATAAGCATGGAAGATAATTTAACGCCGCCGGAAACGAACGATCAGAATCGGATCATTCCCGTAAACATTGAAGAACAAATGAAGACCGCCTACATTGATTATTCAATGTCGGTGATCGTAGGTCGTGCATTACCCGATGTAAGAGACGGATTAAAACCGGTGCATCGCCGCATTTTGTTTGCGATGAATGAGCTGGGTTTGAACTACAACAGGGCATATAAAAAGTCAGCCCGTATAGTGGGTGAAGTATTGGGTAAATACCATCCGCATGGAGATACTGCAGTATACGATGCCCTTGTGCGAATGGCGCAGGAATGGAGCCTGCGATATACTCTCGTAGACGGACAGGGAAATTTTGGTAACCAGGATGGCGATAGCCCCGCAGCCATGCGATATACAGAAGCAAGGCTGGAGAGAGTAGCTGAGTATATGTTGGATGACATTGATAAAGACACGGTAGATTTCCAGTTGAATTTTGATGATTCGGAAAGAGAGCCAACCATTCTTCCCTCGCGAGTACCTCAACTATTGATCAATGGCTCAAGCGGGATCGCTGTAGGTATGGCCACGAATATGATGCCCCACAATTTAGCCGAGGCCATTGATGGGTGTATAGCCTTTATCGATAAAAGAGATATCACTATTGAAGAACTGATGCGGTATGTAAAAGCTCCAGATTTTCCAACAGGCGGAATTATTTATGGGATGGAGGGAGTGCGATCCGCTATGCATTTTGGTCGTGGCAGGGTAGTGGTCCGGGGAAAATTGCATGTTGATACAAAGGCCAGCGGTCGTGAGCAGATCGTTATTACCGAAGTGCCTTACCAGGTCAATCGTGATTCATTGACAAATCGAATTGGTGAGTTAGTAAATGAAAAAGTGATCGAAGGAATAGCTCACGTTAATAATGAATCGAACAACAAAGAGGGAACAAGAATAGTAGTTGATCTGAAACGTGATGCTATTGCGAACGTTGTGATCAACCAGCTTTACAAATACACGGAACTCCAAACCAGTTTTGGGATCAATAATGTGGCTCTTGTAAAAGGCAGACCGCGGACATTGAATTTAAAAGACATCATCAGCGAGTTTGTTGATTTCCGGCACGAAGTGGTAGTGCGCCGTACAAAATTTGAATTGAGGGAAGCGGAGAAAAAAGCTCATCTTTTACAGGGATACTTAATAGCCCTTGATCATTTGGATGAAGTGATCGCATTGATACGTTCATCAGCCACACCGGAAATGGCAAAGGAAGCGCTGATCAATGCAGGCTGGGGCCTCGATGAGATACAGGCAAAGGCAATACTGGAACTGCGTTTACAGCGGTTGACAGGAATGGAGAGAGAAAAGATAAAACAGGAATATGATGAACTGATGAAATTGATCAGCTATCTCAATGAACTGCTGGCAAATGAAAGCATGCGATTTGATGTGATCAAAAAAGAACTGGCCGAGATCAAGGAAAAATTTGGGGATGCAAGAAGAACGGAGATCACATACCTTGAGGATGAGGTAAAGATCAAAGACCTTATCAAGGAAGAAGACGTCGTCATTACTATCTCACATCATGGATATATAAAGAGAACGCCGGCCGATGAATATCGTTTGCAACGTCGCGGTGGCCGCGGATCACTCGGTGGCAAAACGAGGGAAGAAGACTATATCGAGCACCTGTTCGTAGCTTCTTCGCATCATACCATGTTGTTCTTTACAGAAAAGGGAAGATGTTATTGGTTGAATGTTTACGAGATCCCTGAAGGTGAGAAAACCAGCAAAGGAAGAGCGATTCAAAATCTTATTCAACTGCCTGGTGACGATAAGGTTAGGGCGATCATCGATGTTAAAGATTTAAAAGATGAAGAGTTTGTTAAGTCGCATAATATCGTTTTGTGCACAAAGAAGGGTATCATCAAAAAAACGGAATTGGCAGACTTCAGCCGCCCGAGATTGACCGGGGTGATTGCCATTACCATTAATGAAGGTGATGAATTACTGGAGGCAAAGATGACCGATGGAAGATCGGAGATTATGATGGCGGTAAAGAGCGGAAGAGCGATTCGTTTTTCTGAATCGAAAGTTCGTCCTACAGGAAGAGGCGCCATTGGGGTTGCTGGTATTGAGGTAGATGATGCCAACGATGAAGTGGTAGGAATGATCTGTGTAAATCATGAAACCGAAGCATCGAGAACTGTGTTGGTAGTAAGCGAAAAAGGTTTTGGAAAAAGAACAGCGATTGATGAATACCGTTTTACCAACCGTGGAGGAAAAGGAGTGAAGACGATCAATGTGACAGGAAAAACTGGTAAGCTTGTTGGTATACTTGACGTTGCAGAAAGAGAAGACCTGATGATCACTTGTAAGAGTGGTGTGATCATTCGCATGAAAATAAGTGGCATCAGTGAGCAGGGACGAGCGACACAGGGTGTAAAACTAATTCGCCTTGATGAAGGAGATGAGATAGCTGGTATTACAAGACTAGAGGTGGAGGAGATAAATGGTAACGGTAACGGAAACGGAAATGGTCATGCTGAAAATGGAAATAGTGAAGATGCAAATGACCCTGGTGCCAGCCCGCCCGCCCGGTCCGGTACGGACGGGGATGACACATCCGGCAATGATGTTCAACCAGAATAATCCGGTCGGACGGGCAACCAATTCTCCCGGCGAGCCATCTGAAGAAGGTCAATAATCATATATTTATAGTATAAAATATCTAATCAATGCGAAAAACAATTATTGCTGCCATATTCATATTAACCGGTTTTATTGCCGGTGCGCAACCTGTAGATGATGCATTAAAACAGTTGGGGAAAAATAATGACAAAGCGAAGGAAGCTATCGATAAGATAACAGCGGATCCCGCCAATGCAAAGAATGCCGACGCATGGTATGCGAAGGCGCAGGTCTATAATGCGCTTGCTACCGATGACAAATATAAAGCGGCAATACCCGATGCATACGACCAGGCATTTGATGCTTTTAAAAAGGCATACGATGCCGATCCGAACAATAAGCGCATGATGCTCGATCTTTATAAAACAGGTTTTGTCGCCTATGAAGGTGTGGCCAACAGGGCTGCAGGTGCTTACCAGGCCAATAATATGAACGCTGCTTTTGAAGGTTATAAAAAAACCATTGAATCCGGTGATTACCTGAAATCAAAAAATCTTTCTTACAGCGGTTACAGTGTTCCCAAGCTTGATACAGGAATGGTGTTTATGGCTGGTTACACAGCCATGAAACTGGATAAGATCGACGATGCTCTTAAATATTTCGGACAAATTGCTGATGCCAAAATAGGGAAGGAAGCTGATTATGCTATTCCTTACCAGTTCCTGTCATTCCAGTATAAATCAAGGAAGGATGAAGCGAATTTTAAAAAATATGTTGAACTGGGACGCCAGGTGTATCCAAAGGATCCTTATTTCGTAACAATAAAGATCGACTGGGCGAGAGAGAACAACAATTATCCTGAATTGTTTAATGGGTATGAAGAACTGACCGCCTTACAGCCCGATAGTTTGAATAACAATCTTTCCTATGCGTCAGAAATGTTTGACTATTTATTTATAAAAAATCCTGATAAAAAGCCGGCAGACTATGATGCTATTGGTGCTAAAATTGAAACACAGATCAACAAAACACTCAGTAAAGATTACGATCCGCTGAGCTCTAATTTAATTATAGGACAGCTTTACTATAACCAGGGTCTTGACCAGATGACTGAATCAGATAAAGTAAAAGGAACCACACCTGATGATAAAAAGAAGAAGGCCGATCTGAAAGCAAAGGCTGTAGCCAAATACAACCAGGCGATCCCACATATTGAAAAAGTTACTTCAATGCTGGAAGGAAAAGGTGTACCTGCCTTGAGTGGCAAGGAAAAAAGTACATTAAGAAACATGTACATTATGCTGGGAGATATGTACAGTGCAACGGGGAATAAGGCCAAAGCTGATGAATACGACAAGAAATATTCTTCTCTAAAATAAAGAATGATTGGAATTTTTAAAAGCCACGCCGCATGGCGGGGCTTTTGTTTTATAAAACTGTCATAAAAAAAGTCCCGCCATTTAGCGGGACAATCCAATCGTGTACGTAGAAAACCGACTCAATATAATTAGATGAATTAATATGTGAAATAAGGAGAATCCCTTAGCAAGCAGATTTCATGTTTCTAAGTCGCATCTTCCAAAGCAATTAACAATAACTCATATTTAACCGGGCGATTTATCTTCACGAGAATGTGACGGATGTCTTTCAGCCATAAGTTCTTTCAATTCTGCTTCTATCTTTTTTATTTCCAGGCGAAGCTTCTTTGCTTCCTCGAAACATTTATTCTGCTTTATACATTCCTGGTAGGCATTGGCTTTAACAAGCAGCTCACTGCTTAGCTTAGCTATTTTTAGATCATTACTTTCCATAACAACCTTTTAAATCATTAGATGGCTTTTTTCCTAGAGAGAGTTGGGAAAGGACCTGAATTATTAAATTATAAAAAAATAAAAAAATAAAAAAATTTTTACTGTAAGAAAACTGTCAGGAAAATCTCTGGAAATATTAACGAATAACTCTGTACATTACTGCGTTGGCAATGAACACAATGAATTTTAAATTTTCTCATAAAATTCGTCCGGGGCAGGTTAGTGTTGAAGAAAGCAATCAAAATTTTTATTGCAATTGCCGTAAGGCTACAAATGATGAATAAAACTATTCCCACGCAAGGAAGCGTGAGTATTT
>Ga0070690_100001156_pt1 | contig 13596 bp, 4 predicted proteins | sample KBSS33HmetaG_FD_64671 | JGI IMG/M metagenome (GOLD analysis project Ga0070690, IMG submission 64671) | Switchgrass rhizosphere microbial communities from Kellogg Biological Station, Michigan, USA - KBS S3-3H metaG | ecosystem: Host-associated > Plants > Roots > Rhizosphere ... | reverse complement strand
AGCGCGCCTTCGGTGCCAAAGCTCATCGCGCCCTGGTGCTCGCGCGCCTCCGCCGGCGACCATGGCCGGCGCCGTGGTGGCCCCAGGCCGTGGCTCATCGAGAGCACCACCGATGGGTGAGGGAGCGCCGCCAGGCGCAGGAACTCGTCCGGATCGGGCGTCCTTGCGCCGTGCGCCTCGACCGCGCTCGCCGGGAACGCGCGCGCCTTGTCTCGCGCGGTGCGCGCGCACCGATCGTGGCAAGGCTGGATCAGCTTGCTGTGACCCGCGGTGGTCGCGCCGGTCCCGTCGTGCACCGTGTAGAACAGCGCGCGGGCGCGATCCTGGCGTGATGGCTCACGCTGCCACGCCAGGACCTTGTCGACGTATGCGCTGTAGCCGTCGTCGGTCGCGAACGCCAGCCGCCCGGGCAGGCCGTCCTGCGCCAGCACCTGCTGGGTGTCGAGCGAGACCCGATCCAGATCGCCCAGGATCAGCAGGTAGCGCGGCCGTCGCGACTCTTCTTCGCCGTACAGCGTGGGGTAGACATCCTTCTTCCATGCCGTCGCCGCCGCGGTGTCCATGCCCGGCGGGACCCGGATCGAGAGCACGTCGCCCTGTTGGTCCTCGGCGCGCGCACGGACGAGCGCTTGGACCAGCGCCTCGAGCCGCGTGCCCTCCGCGCCTGCGGGCGTGACCACGGCCCACTGCTGGCGCTCGAGGTTGCTCGCGTCCGCCGTGATATCTGCGAGGAATCCCTCCTGTCTTTGACGGGGGACCGGGCTTGCTTGCGCGGCCGCGCTGCCCGGATCGGCCGCGTGGTCGAGTATTGGACTCCCGTCATCCCCGTGCGCGAACAGTAGATCCAAAAGATCCCCCGGCCAGAGGGAGTATGCTCGTTGAGCGCGCGGGCGACAATCGGGGAGCGTCGGCATCGCGGCGAGGCCTTTTCCGCCATGCAGTCAGAGCGACCGTCCATCGAGCTGTTCCTGAGCCCGGTGGGGGACCGTGGCCAGGCTCTGGCACGCGGCCTGAAGGCGGACGCGCTCGCCAGGGCGACCGAAGGCACCCTCGAGGGCGAAGCCAACGCACGCCCGCTCACCTCCCCGGATCCCAGCGGCGATCCCAACTCGCTGCGGGATCAGGGCTGGGGCGTGATCGCGCCGCGCGGCGAGGACGGTGACCGCCTGCTCGCGCTGGCAGGGCCGCTGCTCGACAAGCGTGCCGCGGATCAGGACGGCGAGGTGCTGGTGTATCGCGTGCCGCCGGACATGACCGCCGCACAGTCTGTCGCGTGGATCGATCGAAAGCTCGTCGACAACAAGCTGAACGAGGAGATTCCCGGCTACCTGCTCGTGCTGGGCAGGCCCGACCAGGTCTCGTTCGAGCTGCAACAGGTGCTCGCCGGCGACTATCGCGTGGGCCGCGTCGGGTTCGACGCCGGCGCGGGCCCCGAGGCTTACGAGGCCTACGTCGACAAGCTGCTCGGCAGCGAGCGCGCGACCGCGCGAGGGCCGTCGCCCGTCGTGTACTTCACCGCGCGCGATGGCACGCCCGCGACCGAGATCGGCCGCCGTCTGCTGATGCAGCCGTGCATCGCCGACGCCGTAGCGCAGCGCGCGGCCGGTCGGTTCGCCGCAAGTGAGATCGCGACGATCGAAGAAGAAGACCCGGCGCGCGGCGCGGACCGCCTGCTCGCCGCCGCGGCAGGGCCCGGGATCCTGTTCTCGTGCAGCCACGGTGCGGGCGCGCCGCGGCAGGGCTGGGGCTCACTCGACCAGCGCCGCGCGTTGCAGGGCGCGCTGTGCCTGGGCGGCGGCCAGCACCTGGAAGCACAGACCCTGGCTCAGGCGCCGTTCGTCCCCGGGGGCATGTGGCTCATGTTCGCCTGTTTTGGCGCAGGTACGCCCATGTCCAGCGCCTATTACCCGTGGCTGACCCGCCTGCAGCAAGGCGGTGAACACGGTGAGGATCTCTCGTCGGTGCTGGTCTCGCTGCCGCGCGAAGGCGAGCCGCCGTTCATCGCGGCGCTGCCCCAGGCCGCGCTGGCCAATCCCGATGGCCCCCTGGCCGTCATCGGTCACCTCGATCTGGCGTGGAGCTACGGCTTTCACGACGTCGACAAGATGTCGCGTGGCGAGCGCCATCGCCGGTTCCACGAGCTGGTCGCCCAGCTGGTGAAAGGTTCGCGCGTGGGGCTGGCGCTGCACGGAAGCCTCATGCGGGCGAAAAACCAGGTCCAGAACGAGCTCACGATCGCCGCCGCGGAGGAGGCGCGCGCGGGGCAGGAGCTGCTTGACGAGCGGAGCGGAAGCGCGGAGGGGGAGGCGGGGGGCGCCGTTGGGATCGATCCTCGGGCACGCCTCGCGCATCGCTGGATGGTGCGGCAGGATCTTGACGGCTACATCGCGCTCGGCGATCCCGCGGCGCGGATGGCGGTCGCCGGGCCCGACGCGGCCGCGCGGGGGGCGTCGGCAATCGTCGAACCGGCTCGACCTGCCGAGATCGCGACCCGCGACGCGACCTCGCCGCCCGCCACGCTCCCGCCAGCCACCGTCGAGGTCAGCGCCGACGCCATGGAGGCCGCGGTCTTCGACCTCATCGCGGGCCGGGCCACGCCCGCCGAGGTCGCCGCCAGATACCGCGTGGCGGCAGAGGTCGTCGACCAATGGCGCCGCGTCTACACCGAGGCCGGCCTGCGCGCTGTAGGCGAGCTGGTCGCGAGGACCCGCCGCCCCTGATCGCGACGGCAGTGAAGATGACAGGTTGGCGAGCGGCAGTGAATTTGACCGGTTGGGAACAAGCTCGCCCCGTGAGGACGCCAACGCGCAGCGCAGCGACGCGGGCTGGGTCACCTCGCGAGATAGATTGCACGGCCGGGTGGTAGCACGCCGGTGGGTCGTGGAGATGGCACCGAGCGTGGGTCGCAATCCGGCCGTCGACGGACGAGCGAGGGACCCAGACCCGCGTCGCTAGCGCGCGTGTGCGCGGTCTTCGTGAGCGCCGCCGAGGTCAATTCGATTCGTTCAGCCCCGCCCATTGCCGGGCGAGCTCCAGCGTTCGACGGTTCTCGGGCACGCTCTCGAGAAAGCTCTTGCGGTATTCGAGGGCACCGATCTTCGCGGCAATGGCGAACAGGCGTTCTCTCGCGCTGGCAATGGCCGCCTTGGCCGCCTCGTGGTCTCCTGACGCCTCGAGGCACTCGGCGTGGACCAGGCGCAGGAAGGCGCCGCGGAAAAACCCACAAGCGGCCATGGCTTCATACTTCGCCAGGCCTTCCTGGGCCGCAGCCAGCGCCTCGGCGGTCTTGCCTTGCGCCAGGCGAAGGGCGGCGAGCGTGGCGAGCACACCGGGGACATCGAGGGGCGCGGCCATGCGCAGGGTTGCGAGGGCGGCCCGGATCTCGGCATCTGCAGCCTCGAGCTCACCCGCGCGCCGGAGCACCTCGGCGAGCGCCCACTGGCCTCGGCCTTCATCGAGCGGCACGCGTCGCGTCCGTCCGGCCTCTGCCAGGCGATCGGCCCAGCGTCGCGCCTCGTCAAAGCTGCCGCGATCGGCGAGCAACCAGGCAAGCGCGAACGGCCGGTGGGAGGAGGCCAACCCGGCATCGCTGTCGGGCAAAGTCACGTCCATGATCATGCGCTCGGTACCTGCGAGCGCGCCGAGATACCAGCGGTTCATTCCAATGAAGTTCTTCGCGAGTTCCACATTCCGTCTGTGGCCCACAGCCTCGGATATGTGCAAAAACGTCTCTGCGTGCTCGAGCCCCGTCATCGGGGCGTCTTCCGCATAAGCCATCCGGATGGCAAGGATAACGTAGAAGAAAGCCGATGCGATTGGCTCCTGATCGCCGGCAGCCCGGACGGCCGCGGCGAGCTTGTGGACGAGGTGATTCGCGGCGCGCGAGCGGCCCAGCAGATCGAGCAGAAAGATCCCGGTGGCGACACATAGGGCCCAGGGCGTGACAGCACCTGGCGCGGGTGAAGTCTCTCCTGTGACCCCGAGCAACGTCACGAACTCGTCGAGATTCCCCGCCTGAATGCTGCAAATGTTCTTGATCAGCATTCCCTGACTCCAGGGTCCGGAGCCTGGCTGCGCGACCCGCAGCACCTCCTCGGCGTAGGACAGCGCGTCACTCTGAAGCTCCATCCTGAAATAGTGCAGTTCGCAGAGCATTCCCAGACATCGAGTCCGGAGCTCGTCCGGCATGCCATCGCCGAGTGCGCGCTTCGCCCGGGCGATGACCGCCGCCACATCGCCACCTCGACTTGCCTGCTCCGCCGCGCGCAGGTAGTGCTGGCCGGCGCGCCGGCCGTCTCCTCCGCGCTCGAAATGCTCCGCGAGGAGGAGCGGATCCTGCTCCCCGTGCTGCTCCAGCCATTCGCCGGCCAGCCGGTGCCCGAGGACCCGATCCTCGTCCGTCAGCATGGTATACGCGCCTTCGCGCAGCAGGGCGTGGTGGAACGCGTATTCCTCCTCGCCGACAAACCGGCTCTGCTTTCGCTTGATGATCAGCTCCCCATTCGTCAGCGCCTCGAGCCTTGGCCCCATCTCGGTTGCGTGCGAAGCGATGCCGAGCAGCCGTGCGAGGGCCCCCGACCAGAAGACCTCGCCGAAGATGGCCGCCGCCCGCAGGATGCGTCGCGCGTCATCGTCGAGCGCGGCGAGGCGCGCTTGCACCATGGTCACCAGCGTTTCGGGCAGGTCTCCCCGCTGGCCTTCTGCCGTGGCGCGGATCAGCTCCTCGAGATAGAACGCATTACCTTCGGACAGCCGCACCAGCCGGTCGATGAGCTCACGCCCCGTGTTGTCACCCAGCACGTAGCGCACCAGACGTTCGCTTGGCTTCTTGCCGAGTTGCTTGAGTGGGAGCTCCTGAATGGATCTTTCCGCCCATAGCTCGGGGAACAGCTCGTGGACCTCGGGCCGGGCCATTGCAAGGACGAAGAGGGGACGGTCGCGCAGGTCTCGCAAGGCGAGGTCGAGGAACTGCACAGTAGGGCGATCGCCCCAATGAATGTCCTCCAGCACGAGCAGCACGGGATGTGCTTCGGTTTCGGCCTTGAGGAACTCCAGAAACGCCGCGCGCATCTGCTCCTTCATGAGTTGAGCGTCCTGGCGCGCTCCTCGGAGCGACAGGCTGTCGTCGGCCGGGAACGGCGTCGCGGCGATCTCACCGAGAAACTCCGTGACCCGCTGGCGCTCGCTCACGTCGATCCGCGCGGTCACGCGCGCGACGAGCTTTTTTTGCTGGATGTCGAGCGGCTCGCTGTCGAGGATCTCGCAGGCACTGCGGAGGATCTGCGAAAGCAGGCCGAAGGCGGAGCCTGCGCGGTGCGGTTCACCGCGGCCGACCCGCACCAGCACGGGCTCGCCGCGCGCCCGCACGGAACGCAAGAACTCCTGGGCAAGACGCGACTTCCCGGCCCCCGGCGGGGCCGTCACGATCGCCGCACGGGCGGCGGGCTCCTCGGTGCATTCGTCGAACAGCTGCTCGAGCGTGCCAAGCTCCAGCTCCCGCCCGACGCATGGCGTGGCTCTTCCGAGCAGCATGCGCGTCCCCTCGATGAGCTCGTGTTCGCCGTGCAGGACATAGCCCCGGTCGCGCTCGCGTACGTCGAAGCGCGCGTCGAGCAGCCTTGCCGTGACCTCATCGATCGCGATCCCGTCCCCGGCATCCGCGGCGCTCGACACGAGCATCTCGGCGGCTCGATCGATGGTCTCCGCGGCCGGCATGTTCGTCGTCCTGTGGCCGCGCCCGGTCGCCAGCGCCATGAGCCGCCCGGCCGCCCGCGCGCGCAGCCAGAGCGCGCACCGTGCGGCCTGCGCCGCCTGATCCATGGCTAGGCCCGCGCCGCCGATCGCCACCACCACCGAGCCGTCCCACAGTTGCTTGAGCCGGCCTCCCCAGGGTGCCGCGTCCTGCTGCAGCTGGTGCTCCAGCTGCGCGACCTGGGCCATGAGTGTCGGCGGGTTTTGGCTCACGCGTTCGCCCTCGGAGAGTGTCGGCGGGTTTTGGCTCACGCGCCCGTCCTCGGCGAGTGTCGGCGCGTTGCTGCTCGCCTCCCCGCCCTGCGCTGCGACCAGGACGACCGAGATCATCCGTTGCTCGTCGAGGGTCAGGGCCATGGGAAGCTGCACCGAGGACCTGGCGGCGACGTGCGAGCCCAGCGTGGCAAGGGCCTCCGCCAGCGCATGGCCGTGTTCCGGCCGCTCCGCGGGATCTTTCGCGAGCATGCGCCGGAGCAACGCATCGAGCGACGCCGGGGCCGCCGGCAGCACTTCGCTGAGCCGTGGCGGCTCGGCAAACAACAACTTCGTGAGCAGCGCCATGGGGTGATCGGCCTTGAACACGGGCGCGCCCGTGAGGCACTCGAACAGCACGCATCCCAAGGAAAACACATCCGCGCTGGCGTCGACCACGCGGTCGATCCCCGCCTGCTCCGGGGCCATGTATCCGAGCGTCCCGACGATCACGCCCGTGCGCGTCACGCGCGTCCCGCTCTCCAGGCGGGCAATGCCGAAATCGAGCACCTTCGCCCGATCGATTCGCCCGTCCACGAGGAAGATGTTGCTCGGCTTGAGATCGCGGTGGACGACGTCTCGCGCGTGCGCGGCGCTCAGCGCTTCGGCCACCCGTGTGGCGAGCTTGATGCTGTCCTCGATCGTGAGCTTGCCGCGGGCCAGCCGCCGCGACAGGTCTTCGCCATCGAGCCACTCCATCACGAGATAGGGCTCGCCTGACGCCGTGAGGCCATGCGCGACATAGCGGACGATGCCGGGATGCGACAGCTTCGCCAGCACCCTGCTTTCACGATCGAAGCGCGCGATATGCGACGCGACATCGCCGACCATCATCTTCACGGCGACCTGCGCGCCACTCTGCACATCGCGCGCACGAAACACATGGCCCATGCCGCCCGAGGCCACATGCTGCTCGATCTCGAACCGATCCCCGATGAGGTCGCCCGGTCGCATGCGTGGAGCTTACATCTCCTGGGTGTCGAGGCGCGCGATCTCAATTTGCAGGTGCCGCCACCACGTCGAACTGCTCACCCGGCGTTCGCACGCTGCTCGGCGCGCTGGCTGTCCAGCCGCTCGCGGCACTCGGCGGCCCAGTCGTCCAGCCGCCCCAGCGTCGAGGCCAGGTCCTGCGGCGACTCGGCCAGGCGCTGCATCACCGCCTCCAGCCGGTCGCGCGCCCGCTGGAGCCGCCCGCGCGCGGTTCCGATCGGAATCCCGAGCACCTCGGCCATCTGGTTGGTCGTGAGCTGCTCCCAGTAGTGCAACTCGAGGAGCACCTGGTCGTCGACCGGAATATTGCGCAGCGCCTCGATCAGCAGTCGCTGCTCGCGGCGTTGGGCGACCACGGAGCCCGGACCCGGCGCCAGATCGTGCACCGAGTCCTCGTTGAAGTCGATCGCGCGCTTGCCGCGATAGCGCTCGCGCAGGTGGCCGCTGAGCACGTTGTACGCGATCCCGAACATGTACACGCGAAACCGATCGTCATCTCGGATCCGATCGCGGCTCTCCACGCACCGGATGAAGGTCTCCTGCACGAGATCCTGCACGCCGCTGGCGACCTTGTTCAAGAAGAACCGCTCCACCATGTCGTAGTAGCGCTCGAACAGCGCTTCGCCGCTTGCCGTTTCCCCTGCACGCCATCGATCGAGTAACTCCCCGTCGCTTGGCTCCATCCCCCAAAGGTACACCACGCCGCGGCGTCCGGACGGCGGGATCGCCGGCGCGCCGTGGGTTAGATCGTCCTGATTGTCCAGCGATTCTAGAATCTTGTGGAGATCAATCAAAAACCGAGGAAGACACCGATCCGTGGCCGCGCAGAGCGCACTACAGGGGAGCGAACGAAGACGTGCCTCCGCTCTTGCTCGATTCGCCGCCTGGGCTCAGGCCCACGCGAACGCGAGCCGAGAGCGGGTTGCCCATCCCAGGAGTGACTATGAAACGGTTCGGCATCGGAAGTCATGCGTGTGCGCTATTTGGCCTTGCGTCGTTGGGCGCGGTCTTGTTGGGGGTCGGCGGAGGGTGCCTCGGTGTGGAGGGGAAAGGGGGAAATCACGGCGACGAGCCGCAGCTCGGTGAGACCCATCAAGCCATCGCGCAAGTCGCGATCTCCAACATCACCTTCGGGACGATCGGCCTCGACAGTAACAATGTCACCGCCGGACCGAACGTGTTCCCGGTCGGCGTGCGGGTCACCAACACCGGGGATGCGACCGCGACCAACCTGACCGCGACGTTCGCGTTCACCACCACGAACGCGAACATCAACCTCGACGGGCCGCCGACCGTGAACTTCGCGTCGCTCGCTCCAGGGGCGCACGCCGACGCGTACTTCAACGTGATCATCACGCGGACCATCGCGGCGTACAACACCTCGGCCGGATTCCAGGTGACGGTGTCCGGCACCGGCTTTGCGACCGCGACTTCGCCGGCGCCGCGCGAGCTCTACGTCGAGAAGCTGGTGTCGCAGAACCGCAACTCGATTACTGGCATCGCCGGGCCGACCGCGGTCAACATCGGCGAGATCCAGACCTACGTGCTCGACGTCACGACCGCGCCCGGCGGCTACGAGCAGGTCGAAGCGTTCCTGACGCTCCCCACGCGCATGTTCCAGGTCATCTCGACCGCGGCGACCTACACCGCGCCCGCCGGTGCGACCAACGACAAGATCTACGCCGACGCGTGTGGTTGGGATCCGGTGCCGACCAGCTCGACGTATCGCAGCTGCATCGGCCCGCAGAACTTCACCGGCGGCAAGGCCGGCGGCGTGGTCCACACCGCCTACACCGTGAGGGTGATCGGCAGTGGCACGGCCAACGTGACCGCCGCGATCTACGACTTCTCCGGCTCGAGCTACCACTACAACTCCGACTTCGGCGCGCTGTCGATCGACGTGGTGTCGAGCTCGGTACCGGTCGCGGCCGACGATAGCTTCACGACCGCCGAGGACACGACGCTGACGATCACCGCTCCCGGCGTGCTCGCCAACGACAGCGATCCGGACGGCGCCGCGATCACCGCGATCCTGGTCCGCCCGCCGCTGCATGGCACCGTCACGCTCAACAGCAACGGCTCGTTCGTCTACGTGCCGGACCCCGACTACAACGGCCCCGACAGCTTCACCTACAAGGCCAACAACGGCGCGCGCGACTCCAGCATCGCCACCGTGTCGATCGCCGTCACGCCCGTCAACGATCCACCCGACGCCAAAGACGACACCGCGAGCGTCGTTGCGAACTCCGGCGCCACGCCGATCGACGTGCTCGCCAACGACACCAGCGCGCCCGACGCCGGCGAGATCCTCACGATCACGTCGGTGACCCAGCCGACCGGCGGCACCGTGGTGATCACGGGCGGCGGCACGGGCCTCACGTTCCAGCCCGACGCCGGATTCGTCGGCACCGCGACGTTCACGTACACGATCTCCGACGGCAACGGCGGCACCGACACCGCGACCGTCACCGTCACGGTCACCGCGGGCAACGTGCCGCCGACCGCCGCCTCCGACGCCGCGACCGTGGCAGAGGACTCGGGGCCAACCGTGATCGACGTGCTCGCCAACGACCGCGACGGCAACGACGACCCGCTGACCGTCACGTCGGTGACCCAGCCGGCCGGCGGCACGGTCGTCCTCACGGGCGGTGTCGTCACGTTCCAGCCCAACCCCGACTTCACCGGGACGACGACGTTCACGTACACCGTCTCCGACGGCAAGGGCGGCACCGCCACCGCGAACGTGACGGTGACGGTGACGCCGGTCAACGACCCACCCAACGCCAACGACGACAGCGCGACGGTGGCCGAGGACTCGGGTGCGACGGCGATCGACGTGCTCGGCAATGACACGATCGCTCCCGATGTGGGTGAGACCCTGAAGATCACGTCGGTGACCCAGCCCGCGAACGGCACGGTGGTGATCACCGGCGGTGGCACGGGCCTGACGTTCCAGCCCAGCCCCAACTTCAACGGCACGACGACGTTCACCTATACGATCTCCGACGGCAACGGCGGCACCGACACGGCGACGGTCACGGTCAACGTGACGCCCGTCAATGATCGTCCCAACGCCGTGAACGACTCGGCGATGGTGGCCCAGGATTCGGGCGCGACCCCGATCGACGTGCTTGCCAACGACACCGACGCCGACAAGGACACGCTGACCATCACCTCGGTGACCCAGCCGGCCAACGGCACGGTGGCGATCACCGGCGGCGGTACGGGCGTCACGTTCCAGCCCAGCCCCAACTTCACTGGCACGACGACGTTCACCTACACGGTCAGCGATGGTCACGGCGGCACGTCCACCGCCACGGTGACGATCATGGTCAGCGGCGGCGGTGGCGGCGGTAACGACGACCAGGATGGCGACGGCGTGGCCGACGGCCTCGACAACTGCCCGACCGTGCCCAACCCCGACCAGGCCGATCGGGATCACGATGGCCTTGGCGACGCATGTGACCCCGACCAGAACGGCGACGGCCTGGCCGACGACCTCGGGGTGTCCGGCGGTGGCTGCAACACCGGAGGTGGCGGCCTGGGCGCCGGTGCGATCGTCGCGCTTGGCCTGCTCCGCCGCCGCCGTCGCGGCATGAGCGTCGCAGCGCTCGGTGTGCTCGGGGTGCTCGCCAGCGCCCTGCTGCCGCGCCTGGCCGTGGCGCAGGTGATGGAGCCCGCGAACTTCGGCGTCGAGCGGTTCCGGCTGTCGTCCGATCGCGACGGCATGTTCGACGTCGAGGGCGGTGACGTCCGGGGCAACATGGCGATCGACGCCGCCCTGTGGGCCGGCCTGGCGAACGATCCGCTCGTCGTCTATCGAGGTCAGCCCGATGATCGCGCGGGCTCGCTGGTCGCCAACCGGGCCGGCGGCAGCCTCAGCCTCTCGATCTCACCGCGCCGGTGGGTCCAGGTCGGGCTCGATCTGCCCCTGGTGGTCTACCAGGACCGTCCGGCGTCGAACGCGATCGCGCCGATGGGGCTCGAGTCGCTGCACAGCTTCGGCGTGAGCAACCTGCGCCTGATCCCGAAATTCGTGCTGCTCCACCAGGCGGACCATGGCGTCAACCTCGCGGTGATCCCGGCGGTCATCCTTCCGACCCGCAGCACGAGCGATGCGTACTTCGACGATCGCGGCCTTGGCTTCGCGCCCGAGCTCGCGCTGTCCAAGCGCTGGACCGGCTGGCGCGCCGCCATCGACGCCGGGTACCACGCGCGCCAGCGCGCGACGCTCCTGAACCAGGTCGTCGATGACGAGCTGTTCGCGCACGCCGGTGTCGGCTACCAGTTCGCCGATCGCGGCGGTCCCCCGGTCGGGATCGACGTCACGATGTCAGGCGCCACGGCCGCGCGCGCGCCGCTGCAGAACTTCAACGAGAACCACCTCGAGAGCCTGGTCGGTGCGACCTACGATCTCGACAACGGAGCGCAGCTGTTCGGCGGCGCCGGCGTCGGCCTGCGCAAGGGCTACGGCACGCCCGACTGGCGTGGCCTCGCCGGCGTGCGGCTCGGGTTCGGCGGGCACAGCGGGCACAGCGCTCCGGCGTCGCACTCGCGCGAGCTCGATCGCGACGGCGACGGCATCCCCGATCTCGCCGATCGCTGCCCCGACCAACCCGAGGACAAGGACGGATTCGAGGACACCGACGGCTGCCCCGATCCCGACAACGACAAGGACGGCGTGCTCGACGCCGACGATCGCTGCATCAACGTCCCGGGCGTCGCGGCGCTGCAGGGCTGCCCCGATAGCGACGGCGACGGCATCGCCGACAGCGAGGACAAGTGCCCGAACGAGGCCGAGGACAAGGACGGCTTCGAGGACGGCGACGGCTGCCCCGAGCCCGACAACGACAAGGACGGCGTCCTCGACGTGGCCGATGCCTGCCCGCTCGTTCCGGGACCGGCTGAGAACAAGGGCTGCCCGGACGCCGACCGCGACGGCGACGGCGTGGTCGATCGCCTCGATCGCTGCCCCGACGAGAAGGGCCTCACCAAGAACGCGGGGTGTCCGGACGTCTCGATCGGCGACGGTCACCTCGAGATCATCGAGAGCGTCTACTTCAAGACCGACCGCGCGGAGATCGAGCCACGTTCGTTCGAGTTGCTCGACAAGGTCGCCGCGGTGCTCGCGTCGCGCGCCAAGATGACGATCCAGGTCGAGGGCCACACCGACAGCCAGGGCGACGACGCGTACAACAAGAAGCTGTCGCAGCGCCGCACCGAGGCCGTCGTGGCGTACCTCGTGAAGAAGGGGATCGCCAAGGCGCGGCTGAGCGCGAAGGGCTTTGGCGAGGAGAAGCCGATCGCCGACAACAGCACGGCCGAGGGCCGCGCGCAGAATCGGCGCGTGGTGTTCACCATCCTGAGCGGCGGGGACGACGTGAAGACCCGCGTGCAGGGCGCCGGCGACGATGCGAGGTAGGCGCGCGCCAGGCGCCAGCGACGACACCAAGTAGCTTGCGCGCCGAACCCGGCGCCGAGCCAGGTAGCCCGCGCGCCGAGCGCGGGCGGCGACACCAAGTAGCCCGCGCGCCTGGCGGGCCTCGCGGAGGCCCTCGCCGCGTGGGCGTGGTGCTTCGTGGGGCCTTGGTCGGATAGGAGGAGCCTTGTGAATGCCGCGTCCGGTGCGGCGTCTACGAGGTGGTTTGGGAGTCGAATGATGTCACACGCTAATTGTAGTTGCCCGCGCGTCGGACAGGGGATCTCTTTCGAGCAACCGATCGAGGCAATCAGCGCTGCTATCCTCGAATCCACGGCGCGATCGCGATCCGCAGTCGACGTGTTCGGCCGCGAGACCCAGCCGAGCACGACCTCCATCCCACCCGGAACGATCGCGCATCGCGTTCTCCTGGATGACCGGTCGCTTCCGTCGACCGGTGCGATGGTCAAGCACTACGAGCTACTCGATCTGCTCGGCCAGGGCGCCATGGGCATCGTCTATCTGGCCCGCGACACCAAGCTCGACCGCCTCGTGGCGATCAAGCTGCTGCGGCTTCGCTCCGGCTCGAGCGCCGAGCGGTTCTTGCGCGAGGCCCAGGCCACGGCGCGCTGCCGGCACGACAACGTCGTGGTCATTCATGAGGTGGACGAGCTCCATGACCATCCGTACATGGTGCTCGAGTACCTGGAGGGGCGCACGCTGCGCGAGTGGATGACCCAGCGCGCGAGTCTTGCGGCGGCCAGGCCCGCGACCGAACTGGACGCATCACAGAGCACCACACCGGGCACCGCACCGGGCACCGCGTCTCCGAGCCTTGCGGTCGAGCTCATGATCCCGGTGGTCCGTGCGCTGTCATGCGCCCACAAGCTCGGCATCGTCCACCGCGACCTGAAGCCGGAGAACATCTTCTTGACGACCTCAGGGCGGGTGGTGGTGCTCGATTTCGGCATTGCCAAGCACCTCGAGGGCATTGGGTCGGCGATCGACGCACCAGCGGGACCTCTCCCCGGCGCCCCCGGCTCGAGGGCATTGCAGGAGAGCACGGTGCTCGGAACGCTCTTGTACATGTCGCCCGAGCAGTTGTGCGCCAAGGAGATCGACGCGCGCAGCGACCTCTGGTCCGCCGGCATCATGCTCTTCGAGCTGGTCACCGGGATGCATCC
>Ga0070690_100001155_pt1 | contig 13596 bp, 13 predicted proteins | sample KBSS33HmetaG_FD_64671 | JGI IMG/M metagenome (GOLD analysis project Ga0070690, IMG submission 64671) | Switchgrass rhizosphere microbial communities from Kellogg Biological Station, Michigan, USA - KBS S3-3H metaG | ecosystem: Host-associated > Plants > Roots > Rhizosphere ... | reverse complement strand
CATCACGCATCCCCAGCCTGTGTTCAGGCTGGCGTGTTCGGCGTGGGGCGCGAGCATACCGTAACCGCTCAGCAGGATGCCGATGATCGCGAACATCAGCCCGATCGGCAGTCGCACGTCGAGACCCATGGTCGCTCCTACCAGAACCAGAGATTGAGCAGAATCATCGCGGCCAGCACTGCAATTCCCAGCGGCGCCGGCCGTGTATACCACGCAGCCTCCTGCTCGACCTCGCGTGCAGTCAGTGCATAGACCAGGCCGACGAGACTCTTCTCGTCGCGCGGTCTGGTGACCAGACTGATGGCGATCGTCAGCACGAAGCAGGCTGTGAATGCGTAAATCGCAGTCCAGAAGTTCTGCGCCATTTCGCTCGGATAGGTGTCGAGCACCGTCAACCAGCCGCCCTTCACACCCGCTGCTGCACCATGCGGCAACGTGAGCCCATGATGCAATGCTGCTGCAAGGCTGCCGCCGAGCAAGCCGAAGAATGCGCCGTGGCCGGTCGCGCGCTTCCAGAACATGCCGAGCAGGAACGTTGCGAACAGCGGCGCATTCACGAACGCGAACAGGAGCTGCAGCATGTCCATGATGTTGTTGAAGCGATTCGCGACGTAAGCGGCCGCGACCGACAAGCACACGCCGACGACCGTCGCGCTGCGCCCCATGTTCAGGTAGTGGTGATCGCTCGCGCCCTTGCGGATGTAGGCCTGATAAATGTCGTACGTCCAAACCGTGTTGAACGCGCTGACATTGCCAGCCATGCCCGACATGAAGCTGGCGAACAGGGCAGTGATACCGAGTCCCAGCAAGCCGTGCGGGAAGTAATGCACCAGCAGCATCGGCATCGCGAGATCGTAGTTGAACGAACCGTCCGTCTTCAGCGGCAAGGCGAAGCCACTCGTCGCGGAATGATGAGTGAGCGCGATGGCGATCATGCCCGGCACGATCACGAGGAATGGAAACAACATCTTCGGCACCGCCGCGATCAGCGGCGTGCGCCGCGCAGCGGACATCGAGTTCGCAGCCATCGCTCGCTGCACGACCAGGAAGTCCGTGCACCAATAACCGAACGACAGCACGAAGCCGAGACCCATCGCGATCCCGAACCATTCGATTCCCATCGGATTGGCCGCGGCATCGCCGGCAATGCTCCACGTCTGCGTCCACGCGCCGTCAGCGAAGCCGCGCGATCTCGCGACCTCTTCGAGCGCAGTCTGCAGCCCGCTCCAACCGCCGACTCGCTGCAAGCCGACGAACACCAGCGGCGCGAAGCCGAACACGATCAGGAAGAACTGCAGGACCTCGTTGTAGATCGCCGACGTCAGCCCGCCGAACAGAATGTAGAGCAGCACGACGATGGCGCAGACCCAGATGCTGAAGCCGAAGCTCCAGCCGAGCAGCAGGTTGGTGAGCAGCGCCATCGCGTACATCGAGATGCCGGACGAGAAGATCGTCATGGCGGCGAACGAAATCGCGTTCAAGCCGCGGGTTTTCTCGTCGAAGCGCAGCTTGAGATACTCGGGCACCGAGCGCGCCCGCGAGCCGTAGTAGAACGGCATCATGAACACGCCGAGGAACACCATCGCGGGAATCGCGCCGATCCAGTAGAAATGGCTGGTCGCCATACCGTACTTCGCGCCGGACGCTGCCATGCCGATCACTTCCTGCGCGCCGAGGTTCGCGGACAGGAACGCGAGGCCCGCGACCCACGCGGGAATCGAGCGGCCCGACAGGAAGTAATCGCTGCTCGTGCGCATGTAACGCCGCAACGCGTAGCCGATGCCGAGCACGAAAACGAAGTAGACGCCGAGGATGATCCAGTCGATTGCGATCAGCTGCATAGGTCAGCGCGCTCCGCCGATGAACTCATTTGGGCTTACCGACCTTCAGAAACACCGCGCCGTGGCGCGGGACTGTAGCCGTGAACTCGTCGGGCAGCACGCCGAGATCTCGACGCTGCCAGAGGTCGCGAACAGGTTGGCCGCCCTTCAGTCCGAGCTGAGTCCATTGCACTGTGACTTCCGCAGGATGCAGCCCGCGATTGAACAAGCCGACCGCCATCGTGCCGTCCGCGAGCGGTCGCGCCCAGATCTCGCGGCGTGCGTCGGCCCAGACGCGTCCAGCCGCATGACCGAGCGGATCCTGATCGACGGCGATTACTTCGTCGTTGCTGAGCAGCGAGAGCGTGAACGTATCGAGCTTGGACAGATCCGCGCCAATGAACAGCGGCGCCGCTTGCAGCGCCCACAACGACAGATGCAGCACCTGCTCGTTGGGAGTCAGGCGCGACGGACGCAGGTTCGGACCCCAACCCAGCGTGCCGACGACCAGCATGTCGGTGTCGTTCCATTCGCCCGGCCGCGTCCAGCGCTCGCGCCCTGCTTGCCGGAAGCCGACGCTTTCGAGATTGGCCCACTGATCCAGCAAGTCGCCGCTGCTGCGCCAGAGCTGCCCGCCGACTTCGGCGCCCCACTTCCACACGTCGCCGTAACCGTATTGGCACAGTGCATAGACGATGTCGCGGTCGACTCGCGCCAGCGCATCGCGCATCACGATGTAGGGCTTCTTCAATTCCACGAGCGAGTGATCGCCGCGGATGGTTTCCTCGTAGGAGCACCAGTCGTACTTCAGAAAATCCACGCCCCACGCAGCGTAAGTAGCGGCGTCCTGCGCTTCGTGCTGCCAGCTGCCCTCGAACTCTTCGCACGTCTTCGGGCCCGGCGAAGAATAGATGCCCAGTTTCAGACCGCGCGCATGCACCGCATCCGCCAGCGCGCGCATGTCCGGAAATTTTTCGTTCGGTAGGATCCGCCCATCCGGGCCGCGTTTCCCGGACCAGGTGTCATCGATCACGATGTATTGAAAGCCGTGCGCCGCAAGCCCGCTGCGATCGAGCCATTCCGCGGCTTGCAGCACCTTCTCCTGGTCCACGGCCGGGCCCCATACGTTCCAGGAGTTCCAGCCCATCGGCGGAGTGAGCGCCAGCGCATTCTTGCCGGCGACGATGCGCAGCTCGCTGCGCGCCGCGCCACCCGGTCCGCGCACGTTCAACTTCACGACGCTCTCGCCTGCCTTTTCGATCTTGCCGGAGATGACACCGGTGCTTGCGTCGATGACGAGACCCGCGGGCAGACCCTCGGCGGAAAATTGCAACGGCGCGGCACCTGTCGCCGGAACGCGGAACAGAAACGGTCGTCCCGGCGTCGCTCCCGTCACGCGCGCGCCGTGAATGGCAGGTCGGGGCGATGTTGTTGGCGCAGCGAGGCGTGGCAGCTCTTCCGCAGGGGGTACGTACGCGGTAGGACGCTCGCCATCGGCCTGCAGCAACTCGATCATCGCCCCGCCCCACGCAACCTCGTCGTCGTTGCTGGTGTCGCCGCCATCGTCCACGAGCAGCGTCAGCACGCGGGCGCCCTTGAGATCGACGGATAGCGACTTGGGCGCATCGCCCGGGCGCATGAGGCCGCTGCTCGCGACGCGCGTGTCGTCGGCCCACACCTCGAACACGACTGAGCCGAGGTTGCCCTTGATCGCGTCGTCGATGCCGACAGTCGACGTGAAGCGCGTGGCGTTGCCTTTGAGATCGATGACGAATTCGCTGATGGAGCGCGTGCCGATGCCGTGCGGATATTCGACGCCGCCGAGGCGGATCGGCTGATCGCGGATCGTGCGGGCGACGCGCGGAGTACCGCGACGCTGCGACAGGCGCTCGAGGCCGATCTCCTCGACCCACATCGTCCCGGCAGGCGCCGCGGCCGCGTGGCCCGCTGCTGGCAGACAAAGGCACAGCAGCGCTGCGCCGAACGAGCGGAGAGTCCCCATGGCGTTCTAATATACGGTGTTTAGTATACGATCTACAGTTATTGGCGTAGTACCGCACCGGCCCTTCATATATATGATAGCCGCGCCGCGCCCACCTCCGAGGTTCAATGGCCAAGACGATCCAGATCGAACGCCGCTCTCTGGCAACGCAGGTGGCCGACGCGCTGCGCGAGCTCATCATGTCGAACGCATACCGCCAGGGACAGCAGCTGCGACAGGACGATCTCGCCAAGCGTCTCGGCGTCAGCCACATCCCGGTGCGCGAAGCCTTCCAGCTCCTCGAAGCCGAGGGCCTGATCACCAACATCCCGTACAAGGGCGCGGTGGTCACACGCCTCTCGGAGAGCGAGATCGAGGAATATTTCGAGATCCGGGCCACGCTCGAGGTGGACCTGCTCCGCCGCGCCCTCGGCAAGATCACGCCGCAGGCGATCGCGCGCGCTCGCGAGATCGTGAAGAAGATGGACAACGCTCCGCCGCAGCGCTGGGGCGAGTACAACTGGAGCCTGCACGAGGCCCTCTACACATCAGCCGAGCGCCCTATCACGCTCGAGTTCGTGCGCAAGATCCACGATAACCTCGATCGCTACGTGCGCATCCAGCTGTCGCTCGCCGAGGAAAACCGGCAGCGGGCGCACCAGGAACACATCAAGCTGATTAACCTGTGCGAAGCCGCGGACCGTGCCAAAGCGCTGAAGCTGCTGTCCGGCCACATCAACGGCGTGCGCGACGATCTGATCAATCACCTCAAACGTCACCCGCCGGAATAGCCGATGCCGACCGACGCGGTGGTGATCGGCGGCGGGCTCGTCGGATTGAGCTGCGCCCTGAATCTTCAGCTCAACGGCCTGCGCACGATCGTCGTCGCTCCTGGGACGACTCGGCGGAGCGCCTCGTGGGGCAACGCCGGGCACCTTGCAACCGAGCAGGTCGAACCGCTTGCCTCGAGCAAGACCGTGCGCAGCTTTCCACGGCGGCTGTTTTTCCGAGGCGGCGCGCTGTCACTGCCACCACGCGATCTCGATACCTGGCTGCCGTTCGCGTTGCGTTTCGTTCGCAGCAGCGCTCCCGATCGTTTCGCCGCGGGTAAGACCGCACTTCGCTCACTGTTACAGGATGCGATTCCTGCCTGGCACGAGCTGGCGCGAAGTGCAGGCGCGGAACATCTCATCGCCGAAGAAGGACACTTCGTCGTCTGGGAAACGCCGGCCGGAGCTGCGGCCGGCCGCGCATCGTGGCGCAGTGCGGACACTGGGACCGCAAGTTTCCGCGATGCCACGACTGAGGAAATCGCAGCGCTCTCGGCGCAGATATCGCGTCCGATCGCCGGCGCGATCCGCTTCCAGGGCACCGGACAGGTTCTCGATCTCGGTGAGCTTGCCGAGTGCTTGAGCAAGCAGCTCGTTCAAGCCGGCGGCTCGCAACGCGCTGCGCGCGTGCAGCGACTCGCCGTCAAAGGCTCGACGACCGCTGCTGTGCTCGAAGGTGGCGAGGTGTTGAACGCCGATGTCGTCGTTGTTGCTGCCGGCGTCGCCTCCGGAGCACTGCTGCAATCACTCGGCTATCGCGTGCCGATCATCGCGGAGCGCGGCTATCACATTCAGTCCGCCACTGCGGCCTGGCCCGCCAGCCTGCCGCCCGTCGTGTTCGAAGAGCGCTCGATGATCGTGACGCCGTTTCGTTCCGGACTGCGCGCGGCGAGCTTCGTCGAGTTCGGGCGTGCCGAGTCCCCCGCCGATCCGCGCAAGTGGGCGCGCCTGAGAAAACACGTCGCCGAGCTGGGCCTGCCGTTTCGCGAGCCGTACAGCGAATGGTTCGGCGCGCGCCCTACCCTGCCCGACTATCTGCCGGCGCTCGGCCGCAGCCGACGAGCCTCGAACCTGCTCTACGCTTTCGGCCACCAGCATCTTGGCCTGACGCTCGCGGCGATCTCCGGCAAGCTGATCGCAGGGCTGGCGCGTCACGAGCCGACCGCTGTCGACCTCATGCCTTTTGATCTTGAACGGTTCCGCTGACGAGCACACTGCGCGAGCGGCTGTACAGAAAATAGACCGCGATGCCGAGCAGGTTCCAGAGGAAGAAGCGATACAGCGTCTTCGACGGCAGGCTGAAGATCAGATAGATACAGCCCACGATCGCCAGCGTCCCGACGACCCTCGGCCACGGGCAACGGAAAATGCGCGGCAGCTCGGGCGAACGCTGGCGCAGAATCATCATGCACGCTGCGACCGAGATGAAGGCGAGCAAGGTCCCCGCGTTGGCGAGCTCGGCGATTTCATCGAGGCGCAGGAAGCCAGCAAAGGCCGCAACGAAAACACCGGTGATCGCCGTGATGAGCACGGGCGCTCCCTTGCGCGATGACACGACGCTGAGCCGGCGAGGCAGCAGTCCATCGCGTGCCATGACGAAGAAGATGCGGCTCTGGCCGTACATCATCACCAGAATGACGGACGGCAAGGCGATGAGTGCAGCGAGCGCGATCGCACGCGCCGCCAATGGGTGACCGAGGGTGCGCAACACAAACGCGAGAGGCTCGCCCGACGCTGCAATCTGCGCGTGATTGACCGACCCGACCGCCGAGATCGCAACCAGAATGTAGATGCTGGTGCAGACGGCCATCGAGCCGATGATGCCGATCTTCAGATCGCGACCCGGGTTCTTCGCTTCCTCCGCTGACGTCGCGACCGCATCGAAGCCGTAAAACGCGAAGAACACGATCGCCGCAGCGGCCATGACGCCACGCGTTACGCCGCCATCATCGGCGACACTGCCGAAGCCATGCGGCGCAAACGGCACCATGTTGTCTGCATTGAAGTTCGGTAACGCGATCAGCACGAAGGCAGCAAGCGCAGTCATCTTGATCACGACCAGAATGATGTTGAGCGTCGCACTCTCGCGAGTTCCGGAGATCAACAGTCCGGCTACGGCAAGCGCGACCAGAATCGCAGGAAGATTGACGATGCCGCCCGCGTGCGGCCCTGACAGCAATGCGGCTGGTAGATGTATGCCCGCGGCTTGCAACCAGCCGATGAGATAGCCCGACCATCCCACCGCTACGGTGCTGCACGCGAGCGAATACTCCAGGATCAGACTCCAGCCGACGATCCACGCCGGCGCCTCGCCGAGTACCGAGTACGTGTACGTGTACGCACTGCCCGCCGTCGGTATCAGAGTTGCGAGCTCGGCGTAAGCGAGCGCAGCGCACGCGCAAACGACTCCGGCAACGAGAAACGCGAGGACGACTGCGGGGCCGGCTCTGTCGGCGCCGACGCCGGTCAGCGTATAGATGCCGGTGCCGACGATCGCACCGACCCCGAGCGCCACCAGATGCGGCCAGCTCAGCGTCTTCTTCAGCGTGCGACCGGGCTCATGCGGCCCGCGGATCTCGAGCGGCTTACGTGGACCCCAGATGCTTTGCATGTTCTAAGCCGCGACGCCTGGCTGCCGGGTCGGGCGCGCCTTCGCGCACCGCTCGACCATCGCGATCACCTCGGCACGCCGCGCACCGCTGAGCACCATGCGCGGCATGCGCACTCGCTCGGAGCCGCGACCCATGACCTGCTCAGCCAGCTTGATCGACTGCACCAGGTCGTGCTCCGCATCGAGATGCAGCAGCGGCATGAACCAGCGATAGATGCGTCGTGCTTCGACCCAATCGCCGCGCTGTGCAGCTCGCATCATCGCGACGGATTCGCGCGGGAATGCACTCGTCAGGCCCGATACCCAGCCGCTCGCACCGAGCATCAACGCTTCGAGTGCAACGTCATCGAGTCCGGCCAGCAACGTATAGCGATCGCCGAACGCATTGATGATGTCGGTGATGCGTCGTGGATCCGGCGCGCTTTCCTTGACCGCGACGATGTTCGGAATCTTCGCCAGCTGTTCCAGCGTCTGCAGCTCGATCGACACGCGATACGCAGGCGGATTGTTGTAGAGCATGATCGGCAGCGACGTCGACTCGGCGACAGTCTTGAAGTGCGTGTAGAGCTCCTCGGGTGTCGGCACGTAAACCATCGCCGGCAGCAGCATCAACGCATTCAGGCCAATCTTCTCGGCGTCGCGCGCAAACTCCACCGCGCGATCAGTCGAGAGCTCGGAGACGCCTGCAACCAACGGCACGCGCCCGCCGACTGCTTCGACAGCCGCAACCAACGCTGTGCGCTTCTCTTCCGGTCGCAGCGAGTTGTTCTCGCCGACCGTGCCGAGCAGCACCAGGCCATCGACGCCGTCATCGACGAGCGCGGTGACCGTGCGCCGGCACGACGGGAGATCGAGCGAAAAGTCGGGGGCAAACTGCGTAGTCGCGGCCGGGTACACGCCCTGCCAGAGCGACTTGGATTTCGAAGACTGCGTCACGGTGGTGATACTCCGTTGGTCGGCGCCGGCGGATTCTCGCCTCCGTCGGCAATGAACTTGGCCATGCGTTCCTCCAGCACCGGCAGCGGCACCGCGCCGAGCGCGAGGATCGCGTCGTGGAACTTGCGCTGATCGAACTTCGGGCCGAGCGCCTGCTCCGCCTCGCGGCGATGGCGACGGATCTGCAGCTCGCCGAGCTTGTATGCGACTGCCTGACCGGGCCACGCGATGTAGCGATCGACCTCGGTCGTGATCTCGTGCTCGGACAGCGGCACGGTTTCTTTCATGTACGCGAGCGCCTGGTCGCGGGTCCAGCCGTCGTGATGAATACCCGTGTCGACGACCAGTCGCGCCGCGCGCCAGATCTCATACGTGAGCTGGCCGAACTCTTCATACGGCGTTTCGTAGATACCGATCTGCCCGCCGAGCCATTCGGTGTAGAGACCCCAACCTTCGCCGTAGCCCGAGAAATACTGCTCCTTGCGGAACGCGGGCCGATCGGGTCCTTCGAGCGAGAGCGCTGCCTGGAAGCTGTGGCCTGGCGTGCACTCGTGCAATGCCAGAGACGGCAGCGTGTACAGCGGCCGCGCCGGCAGGTTGTACGTGTTGAACATGCAGGCCTCGAGGCCACCGCGACCGCCGGTGTAGATCGGCGCGAGCGCGGGCGGCACCGGCAGCACACCGTGACGGTAGCGGGGCAGCGTGCCGATCGTGTCCTTGAGCTTGCCGTCCATCTTCTTCAGGACGTAAGTCGCATCCGCCAGCAGCTCGTGCGGCGTCTTGGCGTAGAACTGCGGATCGGTGCGCAGGAAGGTGATGAACTCGGGCAACGTGCCCTTGAAGCCGGTCTTCTGCATCGTCGTCTGCATCAGGCCCTTGATGCGCGCGACTTCGCTCAGGCCGATCTCGTGAATCTGGTCCGGCGTCAGATCGAGCGTCGTGAACTTCCGGATCATCGCCTGGTAGTAGGCCTTGCCGTCCGGCAGCTTCTCGGCTGCGAGCGTGGTGCGCGCTTTGACCAGGTACTCGTTGCGGATGAAGTCGAGCAGCTTCGAATACGCCGGCGCGACGCTGGCCGCGATCACACCGCGCGCGTCGGCACGCAGCTTCTCCTGGTCCGCGGCCGGGATCGAAGACGGCAGCGTCAGGAACGGCAGATACAGCGGATTGGTGTCGTCCGCCTTCAGATAAGGCTCGATCGTTTTGTCGCGACCCGTCACCGACACCTTCGGCACGGTGAAGCCGCGCTTGAGACCGGCACGCATGTTGACGATCTGCTCGTCGAAGTAGCGCGGCACGTCGCGCAGCTGGCCGAGATAGCGGTGATACTGATCGGCAGTCTGGAAACCCTGGCGCGGCGTGAAGTTGGTCCAGAAGAACGTGTCCGCATTGAACGGCGCTTCGTAGGCCTTGTAGCGCTGGTCGACGATCTGCTCTTCGAGCACGGCGCGGAAGATCTGTGCGTTGATCTTTTCTTCCGGCGACAGCGCGCTCAGCGGGATCTTGTCGAGATCCGCGAGCGTCTTCTGCCAATACTCCAGTCGCCGTTGCTGGGTGGCGGCGTCCACGCGCGGGAAGTGATCGGCAAACGAGATCGGCCCGAGCTCTTCGGGCTCGCGCGCCTGTTCGTTCTGACGCCAGTCCCATTCGGCCGTGTACAGCGCCTTGAGACGCTGATCGGCGTCGTTCGGCGCCGGCGTCGATTGGGGAGTCTGGGCGAGGAGCGCAGCAGGCGCGGACAACAGCAACGCGAGCACGATCGTGCGAACGGACGTGTGGGGCATGTGAGTCACCGGGATAGGTCGACGGTCTTGATCGGTCATCGTGAATAGTATACGAGATACTATATATGACCAATCGGGGATAACGCGAATCTAACGTCGGGCGCGTTTCCTGGTCGCCGCAGGCGTCCCCTGCCCCGCCGCCGCTACCGGCTTCAGCGCCGTGCGCAGGTCCGCGAGCGTGTGCTCCAGGTGCTGCGTGATCAGCTTGCGCACGCGGGCCTCGCGGCGCTTCATCCAGGCGTCGAGCATCTCGTGATGTTCGGCCTCGGCATTCAGGAACCGGCCCTTCGGCTCGAGGTGCTTGCGCACGTAGCGGTCGGCCATGACGTGCAGCCGCGCCACGATATTGGTCGTCACGCGCTGCCCGCCCGGACGCACCAGCGCGAGGTGAAACGCGCGATTCAACGCGCCGACCGTCGGCTTCTGCGCAGCCGCATCGACGTCGAACTGTTCCAGCGCCAGACGAGCGCGCTCCCGGTCCGCATCGTCGGCCTTCAGACAGGCATGTGCTGCGGCGTCCGGCTCCAGCTTGATCCGCAGCGCGTAGATTTCTTCAGCCTCCTCGGGCGACATGGGCCGCACGAAGAAGCCGCGATTCGCATACGACACGACCAGGCCATCCTGCTCCAGCCGGGCCAGCGCCTCGCGCAACGGAATTTTGCTGACGCGCAGCTCCGCGGCCAGCGCGTCCTGCCGTATCGGCACGTCGGGAGCGATGGCTCCGGAGAGGATGAAGTCGCGGACGACATCCACCAAGCGGTCGGACAGCGTGCGGATGTCTAGCTGGACGGAGCTCATGAGCCCACTCTGCGAAGCAACTGGTGCGCTCAGATTACTTGAAAACCGTACCGGAGCGGATCGGCAGCGTCGGTGAGTCACGTTACCGAACAAATGGACGTTCCCGGAGTCAGGGAGCGCCTGATCCGGGAAATATCTGCGCGGCGCGCTTGCCCCGCCAGGCTCGAATGAGCCTGGGGTTTCAGATCTGCGACTTCAGGTCTGCGGCAGCGGGATCGCGCCGGCCGGCGCCGCCGACTGCGCCATGATTTCTTTCGTGACGTCGCGGCCGCCGCTGAAATTCACCCACAGCGACTGGATCGTGTAGATCGGGCCCCACGGAATGCCCCACCAGCCGAGCAGCAGGGTCATCAGCGAGAAGCCGATGCCTTTGCCGAAGGAACGTTCGCCGGCTTTCATGAAATAGATGTTCGAGGGACGCTTGAACGTCATGACCAGAACCGAGATGCAGTACTGATACATGACGAAGCGCCCGCCGCGGCCGACCTCGTCGTTCACTTGTTCGTTCGTGAGACCTTCGACACCGATGATCTTCATCTGAACCTCCCGCGTGATTTTGTTGTTATGGACCGCCCCCAAACCTGCCGGATGGTGCGGCAGGTGCTGCGAAGGGCGCAACCTCAGAGCATGCGGAATGCGACGACGATCACTGTGCCGACGACGATGCAGCCGACCATGCTTCGTTTCCACAGGAAAAAGGCCGTCGCGGCGAGCGCAGCGACCAGGCGCGGGTTGGCAAAAGACAGGTTGACGCTGCCCGCCTGCACCACGACTTCGGGAACGATCAGCACCGCCAACGCGCAAACGGGCGCGTAACGCAGGCCTGCCTCGACACGAGGCGACAACTTGAAGCGTCGACCCGCCAACAACAGCGCGGCGCGAGTCATGAACGTCGCCAGCACCATGCCGACAGTCACGAGCAGCATGTTGATGTTCATGACTTGCGGCGCGCGACCAGCGAATCGACGGCCACTGCGGCACAGATGCCGGCGACGATGCCGGCAAACAAGCCGAGCCCGAACGGCAGTCCGCGTGCCATCACCGCGATCGGCGCCGCGACGGCTGCGCCAGCGAGCCCCGGCCACTCCAGACAAAGCGGAATGGCGAGTGCGAGCAGCGCGAGTGTCCCGGCGAACTGCAGTCCCCACTCGCTCGGAATTGCAGTCGCAGCGAGGATGCCGACGATCGACGTCACTTGCCAGACCAGCCAATTGAACCCGCACGCCCCGAGGAACCAGGCGTCGCGATATGCGAAGTCACCCTCGCGACGCGCGCGCTGCATGAACATCGCGAACGTGAAGTCGCCAGTGAAATAGCCGAGCACGGCACGGCGACGCAGCGAGAACTGATCGAACCAGCGTCGCAGCGAAGCGCTGTAGATGACGAAGCGCAGATTGGTGACGAACGCGGCGAACGAGATGATCCAGAATGGCTGGCCTGCAACGATCAGCGGCAGTGTCGCGAGCTGCGCCGATCCTGCATAAACCAATAACGAAATGAGCAGCGCCCAGTGCACGGCGAGGCCGCTCTTGACCATCGCCACACCCGTGACCAGCCCCCAGGCAACGATGCCCGGCGCGGCCGGCAACGAGTCGCGCATGCCGCGCCGGAACTCCAGTCGCCACGCTGGATCGCTATAGAAAGCGGGAACTTGCATTCACGGACTATAGCGATGAAATGCAGGAAAGAGTCTATGTCCGCGGGCTGGATTTATCGGCGCGGGGTTCTGAAGAAAGATGACGACACCCGATAGAGCCACAGGATGATTGTCATGAAACGCTCGAACGACCCCCTTGCACCACTTCCCGTGCACGACTACGAGCCCGCTCTGCAACGCGCGGTTTCGTGGCTCGGCGATCGCCATCTGCTTGCGACCCCGTCAGTGCGCCTGCCCGCTGCGCGTCGCGCGGCTCAGCATGCGCTCGGCAAGTCGCGGCCCACCGTGACCCGTTATCACTAACCGCCGGCCCTGAGCTTCATTATAGGAACGGAAGAAGTGCTCGATTTCCTGCAACTGAGCTTTCGGAAGCTCTTTCATGTCGCGGATGACAGGTTTGTTGACGGGCGTTTCGATCACGCCGAGCAGCCGGTCGTTGTGGATCGTCTTGCGGTGCTCAGTCTGATCGGCGCGGATGACGCCGATGAGGTGAACCAGCACGAGACAGCCGACGACGAGCGGCACTTCGTTCAGCACGAGCACATCGAGAGCATCGCCGTCCTCCGCCCGCGTGTTCGGAATCGAGCCGAAGTCGAATGGGAATGACATCCCGGCTGGCAGTACGCGGCTGAGCTTGAACAGACCGAGCTCTTCATCGAACTTGTACTTGTTACGGCTGCCGCGGGGTGTGTCGATGATGACGCGGACGAGCCTCGATTCCGGATCGCGCGCTTCCAGTTCCATGAGTTTCATCGTCTGCTCCCGGTAGCGCGCAAGCCGAGCGGCAGTCCGTACCAGAATCCGAGCAGCACGCAGGCAGCTCCCGCGGCTATCCAGACGACGGCGGGCGAGCCCGGCAGAAGCCGGATACCTGCGACATAGAGCTCGCTCGCGATCCCGAGCGCGAGCGGAATCAGCGCTGCAGTGACCAGTCGCGACGCAAGACGCAGGAAGCGCGGATCGTCTGCACCTTCGAACGCTATGCGATGAATAGCGGCCGGCGCTATCAGCAGCACGACAGTCACCGCTACCAGCGCGAGCGCCACGAAATGCACCGTTTGCGCTGTGGCCGGCAAAGTTTCGAACGACTTCATCAGTGGCACGAGCAACTGGAATCCGAACAGCGCCTGCGCTCCGGGCAACATCACGCGCGATTCGGTGAGTGCATAGTCGATCTTG
>Ga0070690_100001149_pt1 | contig 13628 bp, 32 predicted proteins | sample KBSS33HmetaG_FD_64671 | JGI IMG/M metagenome (GOLD analysis project Ga0070690, IMG submission 64671) | Switchgrass rhizosphere microbial communities from Kellogg Biological Station, Michigan, USA - KBS S3-3H metaG | ecosystem: Host-associated > Plants > Roots > Rhizosphere ... | reverse complement strand
GTGGGCTTGGACATGGGCATGTGGGTAGGGGCTTTCGGGTTCGCAGACGCGCGCGCTGCCACCATCGTCCACGCCTTGAGACGGGCAGGAAGGGTGTGGGGTTTCGTGTTCATCGCTGCCGTGCGTGCGGATCGACAGCTACATGATGCACGTTGCACAGGACCTGAGGCGATCCGTCAGGCAGGTGATGGACGTCCAGCTTGTCCGTGGAGCCGCAGAGCTCGCATGCGGGGTGGGCCTTGATGGCTGCCCGGCGCCATCGCATGTGTGCGGCGCGGTCGCTATCGCGGTGCTTCCAGGCCTTGCGCTTGCGGTCGCGTCCATGGATCGGGCATGGCTCGAGCTGTGGGCATCCGGGTTCGGTGCACACGTGGACGCGCGCCATGGCGGCGGAGTCTAGAACGTTCGTCTATTCCTGGGGTACCTGTCTCTTGACAGGACGTATTCGGTCCGATTACACTGTCATCAGACAGCAACTACCGAAGGGACGCACCATGCAGAACCCCAGCTACTTCCGAGTCCAGATCACCCCGTCCGAGGGCAACATCGCCGCTCTCGTCCTGGGAGTGTCCGCCCTCTCCGAGGAGGATGCCATCCGCCGCGTGCGGAACCACATGGAGCACAAGGCCGTGAACCACATCACGAAGCTCGCAGCCGCCGGCGTGGTCGCCATGGACCACCTGACGTACAGCCTTGAGTCATAGCGTCGAAACGCCTTCGGGCGTCCGCAGGGCTGGCATCCCTGCGCTGATGAGACTGCCGAATCGAAAGGACGCAGCAATGCTCGCTTCTCACCTCACTACCGAACAGCGCGACCGCGCGGAGCGCCTCGCGAAGCTCGAGCGCATCTATGACCGCCTGGAGCTTCGCGCGTGGACTGCAGAGCGCGCCGGTCGCTTTGAGGACGCGGAGCGCCTGTACCGCTCCATGGACGCGGTCAACGCGCGCATCGCCGCGCTGCTCTAGACGAAACGCGCTTCGGCGCGTCGCGGGAACTGTGACCCGCCTGATGAGTCTCAACCGAAAGGACGCACCCGCAGTGACCTCTCACCTCTCCACGCTGGACATGGTCTTCATCGCCGGCCCCGCGGTGCTTGTGATCGTCGCGAGCATCGTCGGGCTGGCCGTGGCCATCGTCCAGGACATTCGCGAATCCAGGATCTACTGACATGCATGACCCCTACGGCACCCTACACCCCGACTACGACCCCGCGCGCCCGCGCTTCGTGATCTACGTCGGCAGCCACGATCCCGACGACGAACCCGGCTGGACGCACAAGCTCTGCGTCGTCGATAACCGCTATCAGGACAGCGAGGGCTTCCCGATCGATTCCATCGCCGCCGGTGACTCCTGGGCGGAGGCGTTCGTCCGCGCCGGTGAGTTCGTGTGCCGCGCACTCAACTCTGACCAATGCATTTTCTGAACTCCGAGGATCTACTAGACATGCCTTACGTCATCACCACCCGCTACAGCGACTGCGACTTTCCGGATAGTTGCGGAGAGTGCGACATCACCCGCACCGCAGTCGCCACGGCCGACGACGCGCGACGAGCCATCATTGCCATCGGCGAACAGCACGACACCTGGATCGGCGGAGACGCGCTGCATGGCCCGATTGACCGCAACGGTGGCACTGTCGGCCCGCTGCCCGATGGCACCGTGATCGAGGTTCAGCCTGTCGATTGGGTCACGTTTGGCCGCGATGTGCGCGAGCGCCTCGGCTACCAGGGTGGCGGTTGGAAGGACATTGCCGCTTTCAACGCGGATGCCCGATGATCGCGCACCCGCACACCCTGCCGGCCGGTCCGTGCCCTGGCGCACGGACCTTCGGCATCACTGTCCGCTCCTGCGTCCGCTGCGGCGCACTCCTGTCCAAGAACTAGCCGCATCCGACATAGCCGTCCCCGATGCCCGGTCGATCCGGGTTTCGGGCTGGAATCACCCAACCGAAAGGACGCAGCATGGTGCACAACGGAGTTCTCATTCCCACCGAGATGTACGACGCATCAATTGTCGAGCTCGACGCCTACACTGAACAGGTCAAGCGCGGCAACCGTGCGTTCATCGACGCAGTGTTCGCGCTTGAAGACCGTGCCACCGAACTCGGCATCGAGCTTCCGTCGTGACTGACCTTCGCGACGCAGTGGCCGCCCATGGCGGCCTCTGCAGCATCACAGACCTTGCCGGCCGTTGGGGCATCACGAAACAGTGGGCGCGCGTCCTCGTGCGGCGCCCATCGTTCCCTGAGCCGATCCTGACCCATGGCGGGCAGGAGCTCTACCCGGCCGATGAGGCCGACGACGCCTATCACGCCCACATCACCCGAAAGGACGCAGCATGACCACCATGACGAACAAGCAGCGCAGCGCCGATGAGGTTGCCGCGTTCATGAACGACACGCCCGGCCCGTACTTCGCGTATCACAACGCGAAGTCATCCGGACTCGACCCAGTCCGACGTCTCCACCACGGCGACGACATCACGACATGGACGGGTGACAGGCTTGCCAGGGTGATCGAGACCAATCAGCCGTGGCGCGACAACTTCGATGGCATCCGCCAGAACTTCCGCGCCCGTGGCATCAACGGCGTGACGTACTCCGGCACGGCGTACCTGACGGCTGGCGATTACGTTCGCATGCGCCCGGTCAAGTCCTAGCTACGCCCATCCTAGAAACCCATCGGCCCCCCGACGCCTGAGCGCCGGGGGGCCTTTGCCACAGAAAGGACGCGACTGTGGCCCCATCACCCTACGCAGTCCCCCTGACCGGCGCGGACATCCTGGCCCGCATCCACGCGCCGAATGCGCCCGGTCCAGGGCCCGCGCAACGTCCAGAGGTAGATCCGGTGCCCGGAAGCCTCGGAACGTCTCAGAATGGACGACAGGGGCCTTTACGGGCCCGTCAATCGAAAGGACTCATCGCATGACCCACGATGAACAGACACAACTACGCGCCATGACAACGGCGCGTATCCGGCGCAACTACTGGCTGTGCGACGCCCAGCTACAGACATGCGCGAAGGATTCCCCTCGCCTTGACGCAGCCGCGGCCAAACTTCAAGAGTGGCAGGCCGCATACCTAGGCGAGCTTGTCCAGCGCAGCGAACGCATCTAAGGAGGGGACAGGGGACGCATCGAGGGCCCGCCCGATGGCGGGCCCTCCTGCGTTCCGGCCTAGAACAGGGATTCCGTCTGAGGGGACAGGGGAGCCGAGCCCGGCGCCAACGTCGAGCTCGGCGCGCGCAGCACGGGGCCGGATGGATCGCCGTGCGCGTCGCAGATGTAGGCCACGCGAGTGAGTTTCTTGCGTCCGCCGGGCGCGAGCACGACACGGGACAGGGGAGCCGACCGTCCGCAAAGGTCGCATCCCCCATTGCGCTTGTAGGGCATCTCGCTCATGGCCGGCCCGCCTCAACGATGAACCGCTGCCCATCGCAGTAGGGCGCAAGCTGCCGGCCGAGGACGGATCCGCCCGACCGATTCTCAGCACTGGGCACATAGGTGACAGAGGAGCGACTGCCGTCGGTGTGTCGCCCGGATTCTTCGCTCACGGCGGGCGGGTATTCGTCGCGGTCGAACCCGGCCCGGGTCGGGATGCCGCGAAGGTCCTCGCGCCGGCGCCCGTCGGCGTTGTCGCGCTCGAGGGTGAGGGTGCGCGGCGCCGGGTCCACTGCGTTGGGCGCGAGCTCACCGACAGGGGAGCCGAGGATCGCGTTGCGTTCGTGGTCGATGAGGTGGACATGCTTGACGTCGTCGAGGTTGACGACAACGGGCAGGTCGACGCGCTGACAGGGGGCGGGGGACTGACCGAAGGCGTTGATGGACCACGCGACACAGGCGTAGATCCCGATGCCGGCCAAGAACATCGCGAGAGAGCGGCTCATGGCTTCTCCTTGTCGAGAGCCTCGAGGGCGATACGTCCCCACTGGCCGTCGTCGCCGTTGGCGATGGTCAGCAGGGCGATGCGCCAGGTGCGGATGAGGTCGTCGATCTGGTCGACGCGCTCACGCATCTCGTCGAGCTTGGCTGCGACGAATGGATCGGTCATGTCTCCTCCTCAGGGAGCACGGACCAGGGGGCCACGCCGATCGCCTGGGCGATGCGGCTGATGGTCTCGATGTCGCCGACGGTGCGGAACCGCCGGCCGCCCTTGTCGATGTCGGCCCGGAGCCCGAGGAAGCGCCGGACCCTCGCTCCGTCGGGGTGGCCCTGCGTCCACCATTCGATGTCGCGGGCGACGTCGATGTGGCTTCGCCCGGAACGCTCGAACGCCTCGCGCAGGGGGGCGACGGGCGCCTTTCCCGCACGGCCCGGGACGACATGCCGGACGGTCTCGTAGCAGCGCCCCACGGCGACCGCGGTGGCGGCGATGGACCAGCCGTCGGCGCGCAGGGTGCGGATGCAGTCGATCTCGGGCTGGGTGAGCGGCCCACGGCTTCGGCGCGTGGCGACGTAGCTGGCGGTCATGCCGCGGCCCGCCGTTCGTTGCGGGTACGGGAGACCGTGTCCCGGGTGGGCCGGAAGTCGTCGGCGAGGATCCACAGGGGGATGCCGAGGGCCATCGCGAGACGGTCGGCCTGATCCAGGCCGATCCACACGATCTCCTCGTCGAGGTAGCGGCGCAGGGACTTGCTGGTGGTGCCGGCGTTCCGGGCGAGGATCTCCAGGCCCGGGTAGACGACGGGCCTGCCGACCCGGGGGCGGCTGTTGGGCCGGTCCTGACAGGTGATGGCGTGGAAGGGGTGGCCCTTGAGCCGGGACTTGTAGTCGGCGACCCATTCGTGGATGGCTTCGACGAACGGGGCGGCGGGCGCGTACAGGCGCTCGTTCTCGCTGCGCTTGCGAGGCATCAGACGTCCTTCCGCAGGCGCATCACCTGGCCACCAACGACGAGCTGCGGTTCCCCTTCGGAGACGAGCAGCAGCACGGTCCCGTCGGGGGTGTCGAAAACGGCGCCGAGGCTCTCGCACTTCAGCTCTGTACAGAGGGCTTGGAGCCGCTCGACGGCTTCCGTCATGCCCATCTGGTCTGCGTCCATCTCTGCGTCCTTTCCTTGTGTTACGTCGATGGTCTTCACTGGATTTGGCTCTACTAAGCCAAGTTACGTCTTGTTACGTCTCCTATCTATGAACAACCACGCTTCGCAGGGTGCGCACGCGCGCGCGCACGTAGCGCGCGATCGCGTAGGAGACGTAACTTGACGTAACTCACTTCGCTTCCCAGTCGGCCGGTACCTCGAACAGAACCGCCGATACGGCCTTCCCGGTGTCCGGATGACGGGCCATGAACCGGCTCTGGGCGTTCGGCCGCGACCACCATCCGGGCTGCTCGATGGCCTCGAGGATGGCGCCGGCGGTGCCGCTGACGGCATTGGCCTTCACGTAGTCGACGAACCACTGGACGCGCACGTACCGGATGCCGCTGGCGCGGTCCTCGAGAACCAGGCTCTCGGCCGCGATGGATGTACCGTCGACCCGCGCCTTGGCCACCGGGTGGCGGTCCTTCAGGGCCTCGAACGCTTCGAGGCGCTGCGCCTGGTCGGCCCAGGTGAGGGCATGTACGGGCGCTTCCTGCAAGAACCGTTCGCCGAGCTCGCGGGCCCGCTGGTCCATGGTCATCGTCTCGACGACGTTGCAGAACTTGCCGATGAGAACGTCGAGTTGCCCGAGCTGCTTGGCCTCGATGGTGACGTCCACCTCGAGCTGCATCCGGACCTCTTGGCTGAGGGTGCGCGCTGAGGATGTTGCGCGCTTCCAGTTGTCGATGTCGAGGGTGTTGCCGCTGCGGGTGGTGAAGACCACGCGAGCCTGTGCGCCGCGCTTGGATCGCCAGCCATGGATGATCGGGTCGTCGATGATCCCGAAGATCCGTGAGATGCGTTCGGAGTACGGGAGCTCAGGGTCATCGTCGACCGGCCTCGCCGGCTTCACCCCGTTGCGCTGCCCGTAGAACTCGGTGCGCCCCTCGAGCGCCCTGGCGATGGTGAAGCCGCCGTACGTGGTCTCACCGCGGGGCGAGTCCCACTTGTCGCGCAGGAGGGCGGAGCGACGGAACCACGCGTCGATGCGGGCCTCGTCGGGCCCGATCCAGAAGGCGAGGATGTTGCACAGGCCGAGGTCGGCCTCGGACTCCTGGCCTTCGGGGGCACCGTGGTCGAACAGTTCGGCGAACCGGGGGCCCTGCTTGGAGCCACGGATCTTCTCCTCGAGAGCGACGTCGTCGAGGCTCGTCGGCGCCGGCGCGAGGAGCGGGTGGTCGTTCTTCTTGCCGTTCTCCTGCACCGGGAACATCTCGGCGCAGATGGCGTCGAGCTCGTCCTGCCGGGCCTCGATGATGGCCGGCGACCCAAAGAGCTGGCGGCCGGTCACGGTGAAGAACCGGGCTCGGTCGTAGACCTCGAAATCATGGCCCCATGGGGTCTTCTTGGTCCGGTTGCGCCTGCCGTTCACGGCACCGCGGCCGATGACGTGCAGGCCGTCGCCGCTGGGCGAGAACTCGGTGTAGCTCGCCATCCGCTGGACGATCTGCATGGCGTCCGGGTGGACGATCCCGTCCTTGACGCAGTGGTCGAGGTCGACGCCGAAGTACTCGTCGTCCTCGGCGAACACGTAGCCGATGCCGTCGAAGCGGCCAGCCCTCACGGCCTTCACGCAGTCGGCGTGGCTGCTCCAGGTGTCGGGGTCGGTGCTGGAGGCCGGACGCCCGCTGGGCGTGACGGGGATCTTGGTCGTCTTGCCGTCGCGTTCGACGGTCTTCCAGCACACCCACCGGGGCCACTGCGCGAGGTCCTGGATGGCTGTCGGGGGCGCATCGTTCATAGACCCTCAATCTCAGGCTGAGGGTTAGGTGGGAACTCCGATGGCCGTATCCATCGGAGCTTTCCCCGCGGCGGCCACCACGCGAGGACGGGCTCGGCCCCGTATGTGAGTGCTGTATCAACAAGGTCCTGCCGGTCCTTGGGACCGAACGTCACCCACGGCGAGCGCGTGGTGGACTTGACCTCAATGAGCATGGTCATCATCAACTGCATCTGGCGCTCAGGTTCGGGCCACGAGGCGGGCTTGACGGCCAGGATGTCCCCGGCGCCCCCGATATGCCTCCGGGAGGCGCACAGCCACCCCTCCGTGGCGAGGAGGTCCATGACCTTCAGCTCCCGGGCGTTGCCGGCGCCGGGAGCTCTCTTGCGGCGGTTCACGGCTCGATGTGAGCCGTCGGCGTGACTTTCACGCGCGCGCGTCCCTGCTTCCACTTGAAGCACCGACGGAGTTCCATGAGTGCGTCCCCTTCTGAGCGGTTGAGCAGGTCGAGGGCCTTCTTGCCGTCGACCTTCGGCTCCTGTTCGGTAAGCAGCCCGTCCGCGTCCTCGGCGCGGACGAGGCCGCGTGCCACTAGGCCTTCTACCACCATCTGGAGTTCTGTGGCATCCCATACCCGACTGAAGCCCCGGTTGACCTCGACGGCGTACTTGCCGAGGTCCCCTCCGTTCGGGATACGCCGGACGAGTTCGTCCTCCGCCATCCGGCGCCACTCTTGGGTCTGCTTCTCCCGACGCTCGAGTTCGGTGAAGATCTCGACGAGGAGGTCGTCCTTGACCTCCTCGACGGGGAACATGACGCCAGTGCGGGGGTCGACGACGGTCTGTGTCTCGTGCGGGACGAGCTTCACGTCTCCTCCTTCAGGTCGACCGGCGGGCCCCAGGTGTCCCAGGGCTCCGCTCGCGTGGCGACCTCCATCGTCCCGTCGTCCCACAGGCGGACGAACAAGGTGCGGTCCTTGTTGATCCACAGGCGGTAGCCGTCGTGGCTCATGGCTCTCGCCTCAGCCCCTCGGCGAACCCGATGATCCGGCTGGTGACTTCAAGCCCGCGGCGTACTTCCTCTAGGGGGATGTCCCCGTGAGCCGAGTTACTCTCGCTGTACGGCAGCCTCTGGAACGAGGAGACGTGAACGACGGGCGTGACCTGCCCGCCATCGACCGTGACGGTCATGTAGATCATCACGCTCATGCCGGCCGAATCCTTCGCTGGGTCTCGGCCTTCAGGGTGCCGCGGCCGGTCTTCCAGTTGCGGGCCGGGACGGCGATCAGGGTGACGCCGAGTTCGACCTCCCTCTCGGGAAGCCATTCTGCCACCTTGCGGCGGGCCTGCTCGGCGTTCGCTGCTTCCACGCCCTCCTCGACAATGCGGTAGCCGGTCACATCGGGGTCGAATCCGTTCCCGTCGCTGGCTTCCTGCAGCACGACGTACGTGGTCGCCATCAGTCGAACGGAACGTCGTCGCCGAACTGCGAGCCCGCCGCGGAGGCGAACGATGCCGCCGGCTTCTGCTCGGTGTCCGACGGGATGTCGGAGAACGACTGCCGCGCGGGCGGCCGGGACCCGAACACCTTGACGTTCATGCGCCCGTCCTTGTAGGAGATGCCGACCTCGGCGGTGGTGCCGATCAGCTTCTGGATGGCGTCGTCGAGGTCCTCGATCGCGGTCACAGCCTCGGGGTTGCTGAGGCCGTAGGTGATGAGCTGCTCCTTGCTGATACGCGCGCTGACGGGGTGCGCGAGCCACATGAAGTGGTCGACGTGCGACCCGGCAAGCTCGCCGTCGAGGATCTCGAGGATCACGTTGGCCTTCGGGTCCCCGGCGTTGGACAGCTTCGCCTCGCCGCGGATGATCTTCACCTTGTAGGTGCCGGCGGGCGGCTCGATCTCCTCGGCGCTCGCCTCGTCCCAGATCTGCTTGAAATCGCTCATGCGTCCTTCTCCTGCTCGTTGGTGTTGGTCTCGTCGACGGCCTCGCCGTCGACCTCTTCGTCCGGGTTGGTCCCGGTCACGGAGTCATAGGACTCCGGTTCGACCGCCGCGACCAGCAGCTTCGCCAGCCGCGCGAGCGCGAACGGGAACGCCCCGTCGCATAGGTCGAAGATCTCCTGCCCGATCGCGTTCGCGCGCCCCGCCGGGTCCGGCACGCCAGCGGCCTGCAGGACACGGACGATGTTGTTCGCCACGCCCGGGATGTCGTTCATGGGGGCGGCCCAGCCGGGAAGGGGGGCTGCCGCGACCGGACCGCCCGCCCCGAGGCTACCCTCCGCCTCCTCGGCGCTGACGGTCCCGAACGCGATGAGGTTCGACACCGCGCGGTTGGTGGCGCGGGTGACGGCGGTGGCGGGGAGCGAGTGGTCCATCTTCTCGTCGCCCTTGCGGAAACGCTTCTCGCGCGAGGAACATGCGCCGTCACCCTCGGCGTGGCGGCCGGTGGGGTGAATGGCCCGGACGACGGCCCGGGCGATCATCACCTCGGATGCGTCGCCCTTGGTGTCGTGCTCGATCTCGGTGTGGACGTCGACCGAGACGATTTCAGTGCTGACGCCGTATGCGGCGGCGAGCTTCTGGAAGCCCGAGCGCGTAGTGAACTCGCGGTCGCCCACGCGCTGAACGTCGTCGCGGGTGAGCACGGCTCGGCAGGTCTCCTGGTAGGCGCGCATCACCTGGCCGGCCTCTTCGGGGGCCATGGGCAGGAGGGGTTGGGCGCGCACCTCGAGCGCGTGCCCGATGGGTTCGTCCGTCATGGTCATGCAGCCTGCTCCTTCTTCATTGCCGCGGCCCGCTCGATGCGTTCCTCGGCGTTGTGGATGAAGTCTCCGATCACGTCCCGGTGGTCGCGCAGGGCCATGATCCAGTCGTTGCGCTCGTCCTCGTCGAGACTGCCCAGCCCGTGCTTGCGGCTGAGGGCCTCGAGATATCCCACGGCGTCTTCGGGGGTCACGTCCTTACCCCTCCTCCCGAGAGTCGCTTCGTCAGCTCTGAGGCTGACGGTCTTCGTACGCTGCGATGCGCTCGTCGATGAGCCGGCGGATCTCGCCGCCCATGGAGCGGTGCTCGTGGGCTGCGATCTCTCGCAGCCGGTCATGTTGCTCTCTCCGGATGCGGACCGTCGTGACGACGGTGCCCGGCTCCGGGATGTCTTCTTCGGTCACGATGAGAGACTACAAAACCTTGACAATGGATGTCAAGGCGATGTAGCTTCTCGGCATGCGATATTGGATCTGCCGCTTCTGCCACGGCCGGAGTTACGAGAACCAGACCGCCTGCCGGCACTGCCTGCGCGAGAGGCGCGACGCATGACTGGCTGGCTGTTGATTCTCGTCGCCTTCCTCGGCTGGCTCGCCTTCTCGACCCTGATTGGGATGATCCTCGGCCGAGTCCTGCGGATCCGCCGGCGGGAGGACTCCCGCCCCGGCTACATCACGGACTGGACATGAAGCGCGTCCTGATCGGCCTCGGCTGCCTGGCCCTCATGTACGCCGCGTCGGTGTGGACGGCGTGGCGGTGGTTCCTGCCGCCGGGGGCCGGTCGTGTCCGCTGACGATGGCTTGGAGCCGCTGCCGGCGAGTCTGGCCCGGACCTGGGGGAATACGGAGACGATGGCCGGTCGCGGGTGGGCTGGGTCGAAAGAGAGGACGGGGATAAATGGCCGGGAGCTACAAGCACGCGACGACGGACGCGGGCAACCTGCGCGACAACGAGTCCTTCGTGGGCATGATCGAAAATCTTGGTGACGCCTACGAGATGGCCGAGGAGATGTACGGGATGATCTGGGTTCTCGCCCGTCGGGCGGCTCCCGACGATCCCGCGTCTGCGGTGGAGGAAGCGCGCCGGAACTACCGCGACGGCATCAACGGCCCGCAGGTGTCCTGATGGAGGGTTCTGTTCAGGACACAACGAGCCACGAGGAAGAGGATTGGGTCTGCGACGGCTACCCGGAGCACGACTACGTGCTGCGCGACGAGGCGGACGGTGATCGCGTGTACGACTGTCGTCGGTGTGGCGCTGAGTTGATCGAGAGCGATTCTGATGTCTGAGGGTGGGGAGGCCCGGAACCACGAGGCCGATATTCACGCGGTGGCGCTACGTGCCTTCCACCGGGCGCTCGACCTCGACGACGCGCACATGGATGACGCGGTGCGCGCAGCCGTGGTGGCTGCTCTCGATGCCGTTAGGCGTTCCCCGCAGGGCGACGATTTGCCGCCCGACGACGGAAGTGGCTACGTGACTGGCACCGCGTATCAACGAATGGTCGATCACTACGAGGCCAGACTGTCGTCCCCGGAGCACGACACGGAGAAGCTGCTCGCCTTTGGTCGCGAGCACGGCATCGCTGCGCTCCTCGACCACCTCGGCCTCGATGAGCTTGGCAACGAGGTGAGCAGGCTGGTGGAGGCGCTGTTCGAGGCGAAGGGTGCGATCCCTTCAGACCGTGGCGAGTTGCATCGACGGCTGGGGCGGATCCTCTCCGAGTTCTCCGACGTATCGAAGGATTCCCGGGTATCACCCGATCATGACCCGGGCCGAACTGATTGAGCTCGCCTCGCCGCCGTGTCACGAATGCGGACAGCCCGTGCAGCGCTGCGAGATACGATGGGAGCGCCAGGCCGGAGGGGATTGGGTGCCCGGCCTGGCGCACCTCGTATGCCCAGACGGGCATCGCGTCCGGGTCGAGCCGATGGACTGAGCTTGCGCCATTCCGAGGCGCAGGAGGGGAACGAGGAGGGTCGGGGCGTGAGGACACCCCGGCCCTCCTCATCTTTGCGGGTACAGCCCGTGACGTAGGGGTCCCGATGAGGAAGGAGGCACCATGTTCATCGGTGGCCGAGTCCAGCAGTAGAACAAGCGAGGGGCCCAGGCGGGCCCCTCGTCTTTCAGCGGTCGGTGACGACCGTCGCCTCCCCCTCCTCGTCGAGGAGACGCTGCAGGGTCTCGAACGGCAGCCACACCCGGTGCGGCCAGCCAGTCCCCCACGAGTTCAACAGTCGCACGGCGCCCATCCGTTCTGACGCCGGCGACTTCAGAGCCTCAAGAACCTCGTCCACGCTGCGGGCCCAGCGGTTGGCGCTGATGCCCTCCGCGGCCACGGGCGACCCTTTCCCCCAGGGAACGTGCCCGCGGCCCCTGAGCACGTCCATGGCGGCCCGTACGGAGGTGCCGTTGTCGTCCCCCGGGTTCGTGTCGGGCCACTCGTCGACCTCCTTGGCCCGGTCCCACAGCCAGCGGGCGTCGTAACGCTTGCGGTTCAACAGGCTCATCATGCGGCTCGAGCCGAACCCGACGCAGGCACCTTCGGCGCCCTGGTCGTAGAACCCCCACCAGGAGTTGATGTCCTGCTCGGACGCTCCGGGCGTGGACGGATCGCCGGGCTCTAGGCAGACGCAGTGCCCGCCGCGGATGCTGCCGAGGTTCTTGTCGCGGCCGATCCACCAGCGGCCCCGGTTGTCCTTCTCCGGGTTGTCGAAGTTCGTGTACCAGTTCACGCCGATCGTGACCGGTACGGGCATCGCCGGCACGGTGGGGGCGGTGAGCGGGTACTTCTCGACGTGATCCCACGTCGTAGGGGTACGACGACCTAGTGGCTGCATGTTCCTCCTACTGGCAGGCGTATGTGAGGTCGCCTTCAGGGTCGGTGCAGGTGAGTGTCTGCTGGTTACCCGCCCCGTCGACGAACGAGAACGTGAACGACTGGATGGCTGGTCCCTGCGGGCCCGTCGCTCCGGTGGCGCCCGTGGCGCCGGGTGCCCCGTCCGCTCCCGCGGGACCTGTGGCGCCTTGCGGACCCTGCGGCCCGGGCGGGCCGGGCACGGTGGAGTCCGCGCCCGCGGCGCCCGTGTCGCCCTTCGGGCCGGTCGCGCCGAGGTCGCCCTTCGGGCCACGCTCGCCGCTCGAGCCGGTCGGGCCCTGGTCGCCCTTGTCGCCGGGTGGTCCTACGCAGTTCGGGTCCACAGAGGCGAGGCACGGGCTACCGGGGTCGCCCTGCTTGCCCGGGGCTCCCGGGTCCCCCTCCGGTCCGCGAGGGCCGCGCTGGCCGGGGATGCCCTGCCGGCCGGGTTTGCCGGGCTGGCCCACGATCCCGGGAAGGCCGCGTTGCGCGGGCGGCAGGGTCAGGTTGAGGCAGCGCGCGCGCTCCCGGGAGGACAGGTTGGAGCGCAGGATGCATCGCAGCGCCCGGTTGAGCTTGGCGTTCACGACCGCTGTCCCGACCTTCGCCTGGCCGCTGCCGGTCTGCGCCTTCGAGCTCTGCGTCTTCGCTGTCCCCGCCGTGTTCTTAGCCCGCTGCGCGCTGATCGACGTGACCGCCAGGGCGAGAGCCACGAGGAGTGCGACGCCCGCGACGGCCAACGGGAGGCCGCCCCGCTGGATCGACGCGATGAACTTGTGCATCAGGTGAGGATCGCGTTGAGGATGGGCGCCACGATCGCCGCGAGGGCGGCGATGCCGGCAGCGCCGAGGATGCCGTAGAGGGTGCGGCGGGAGACGACGTCCTGGGACTTCTCGATCCGGACGGTCTTCTCCTCCTTCTCCCGGCGGCGTTGCTCGGCCTCGTGATGCTTGCGCTGGACGTCGGCGACCTCGCTGATCTTGTTGGAGCAGCTCTTCAGCCCGTCGGTGACGACGAGGATCTGATCGCTGACGCTGCGCCGCAGGCTGTGCATCTCGTCGGCGCGCTTCCTGTCGTCCTCGATGCGCTGCTCGCGGACGTCCTGACGGAACTGCTTGAGGTCCTCCGCCAGTTCGTCGAGTCCCCATTGGAGGCGTCCCACATCCCGCATCAACGGCGCCAGCGTGTCGATCTGGCGGCGATTGGA
>Ga0070690_100001142_pt1 | contig 13657 bp, 8 predicted proteins | sample KBSS33HmetaG_FD_64671 | JGI IMG/M metagenome (GOLD analysis project Ga0070690, IMG submission 64671) | Switchgrass rhizosphere microbial communities from Kellogg Biological Station, Michigan, USA - KBS S3-3H metaG | ecosystem: Host-associated > Plants > Roots > Rhizosphere ... | reverse complement strand
GAGCCGTCGGTCGTCGAGCGCGCGTTCTTCGATCGCTTCCCCGACTACGAGCGCGTCCGCGTCACAACCGGCTGGATCAAGGCCGATGTCGCCGGCAGGAGCGCCGTTGATGAGCGCATTGCGACTGATCCCGAGCGATTCTGGGATCGCTTCCAGTCGAAGACGCTGCCGGCGCTCTACGACCACGTGATGGCGCTCGGCAACGGCAAGCCGCGCGCCGAAGACGCGCCATTCTTCGGCGAGCTCACCGTCGACCTGACGCTCAGCGAGCCGGAGTACCGGCTGCCGGTCGACCAGGAACAGATCGCCTCGATGGAGGCGCTGCACGAAGAGATCTATTTCAACACGCTGCACTTCTTCGACGTGATGGGCCGGTTCACTCGAGGCGCGCCGCTCACCTATCCCGGCCGCGTGATTCCGATCGTTCATCCCAAGAGCGACGGCAAGGCCGGCCACGCGAAGATTTCGGTGACCGGCTTCGATGCGCCGCGTCCCTCGGTGGTTGTCGAGTACACCGAGCGCGGCGGACGCGCCGGCGTGGCGCGCCTCGACATTCCGAAGATCGCGGTGGATCGGCCGCAGACGCTGGCCGCAATGGTGCGCGCCGGCAAAGACGGAGTCGAGCGGCTCGACCTCCGCATCAAAGTGGATACCGAGAAGGATGAGCGTGACGCGCTCGTCAAGCGCAGCGACGAACGCCGCGTCGACAACACGATCATGTCGGCCGAGCAGGCGCGCGCGGTGCTCGCGAATCTCGGTCGACTGCGCGCGGCTGGACTGTACCGCAGCGCGCTTGCGTACCACGATCTCGGCGCGATCCGATTCACGATCGCGTGGGAACACGAGAGCAAACCAGCAACCGAGGTCGTCGCGACGCTGGAGCCGAACGGTACGCCGGCGCCGTTTCCGGACATTCGAAAAGCGACCGATGCAGATGTAGCGCGAAGGCTTCAGCCGGGCGACCAGTCGAGCGGCAACACGCCGCTCGTGCAATGGGACACGCCGATTCCGCCGCCGGAAGCCGCCGAGATCCTCGCCCGGATGTCGGCGTTCAAGGAGGCAACCGTCTACAAGGTGGGCCAGAGCTATCTTGGCAAGGACGTCTGGGCGATGGACCTGATGCCGCCCGTCGAAGCCTCCCACTGGTCGCAGGCCAAGCAGACGACGATGAAGCCGACGATCGTCTACTCGGCGCGCCAGCATGCGAACGAGGTCTCGTCGACCAGCCACGTGCTCAAGATGGCGGAGCTGCTGCTGACCGATCCGGCCTTCAAACAGAAGCTGAACAAGGTAAACGTCGTGATCCACCCGATCACGAACGCCGACGGCGCGCAGCTCGCCTACGACCTGCAGAAGATCACGCCCAACCACATGCTGCACGCCGGCTACCTCGGTTCGCTCGGGGTCGACGTCACGTCGGCGCAGTGGGATCCGGATCCTCTCTACCCCGAGAGCAGCATCCGCCCGAAGATCTGGCGCACCTGGCTGCCGGACATCTTCCTGAACCCGCACGGCTACCCGTCGCACGAATGGGTCCAGCTGTTCTCGGAGTACGCCGCGTGGGTGCGGACGCGCTCGGTCGAGACGCGCGACTACTGGACGATGCGCGGTTGGTGGATGCCCGGATTTGGCTGGCTGGACGACGCGCGCTATCCCCGCCACAAGGACGAGCAGATGAAGCTGCTCAACATCATCACCGACTACGCGAAGCAGGCGCCCGGCACCGTCGCGCTCAACGAGCGCGCCTACGCGCGCTACAAGCGATACAGCTTCGATTTCGATCAGAAGAACTTCAAGCTCGATTTCACCAACGGCGTGCTGATCTACAAGTCGATCAAGGGGGCGCGTGCCAACCCGCAGAGCCAGGACTTCATGACCCGCAACCCGAACGTGACCGTCTGGGACGGCGTGACCGAAGCGCCCGACGAAACGGCGCGCGGCGACTGGCTGAAGCTGGTCGCGAACGCCGGGCTGCAGTGGGACAAGGCAATCCTCGAGTATCTCGTGCAGGGCCACCACGAGGTGGAGCGCTCGGTGACGCCGTTCTGGAACGGAGCGTCGCTGACGCTGACGCGCCCGCGGCCGCCGAAGCCGCCGAAAGACGACGCGGCGAAGACGTCGACACAGGAGAGCCGGTAGCGGCGTTGGCGACGTATATCGGACTGGTTCGCGCCATCAATCTGGCCGGCCGCAACGTCGTGGCGATGAGCGATCTGCGCGACCTCATGGCCGCGCTCGGCCTGGAAGATGCGCGCACGCTGCTGCAGAGTGGAAACGTGGTCTTCCGCAGCAGCGTCGCCTCTACCAGCAAGATCGAGCGGCTGCTCGAGGAGGGCGCGGCGAAGCGCCTCGGCCTGAGCCTTGTGTTTTTTGTTCGCAGCGCCAATGAGTGGGCGCGGGTCATCGCGGCCAATCCGTTTCCCGACGAGGCGAAGAACGATCCGGCGCGCCTCGTCACCGTCGTACTGAAGGAAGCGCCGGAGCGCGCCGCCGTGGCCGCGCTGCAGCACGCGATCAAAGGCCGCGAGGTGGCGCGCGCGAAAGGACGCGAGGTGTTCATCACCTATCCCGACGGTCAAGGTCGCTCGAAGTTGACGATGGCGCTGATCGAACGGCATCTCGGGTCCAGTGGGACCGCGCGCAACTGGAACACCGTGCTGAAGCTTGCCGCCGTCGCCGGCGAGACGTAATGCGCAACCGCGTGCAGTCGACAGAGCCCCGCGCGCAGCCGTCGCAAAACAGCACACCGCGGATCACATCTTTCGCAGGAATTCGGCGCGAAACGACTCGCGTGCTCACTTAAGTCCCAAGAAGTGCGCGTGGCGTGTCTCGGATCGGAGCAACGCGCCGAAATCAATTCGATCGCGCTGATTCCCCCGTACGGACGTAACTCGTTCGGCTGGAGTGACTAAACGGTCGCGGGCCGACGGCGTTCCATACCGGCACATCCGTTGCGATTCGTCCTCGCATGTTCAGAGTACGGCTCTTTGCGCTTCCGGCGTCGCTGCTCGCGCTTGCACTGGCGTACCCTCCACACGCCGCCGACGCGCGCCTGAAGCTCGATCGCGCGCTGCGTGAGTGGATTGAGCACCCGACTGCGACGACCCGCGTGCTGATTCGCGCGCGCGCCGCGGCTGCCGACCGCGTGCACCAGCGCGTCGCGCAACTCGCGACCGGCGAAGCGCGCCTGACCTCATCGACGCTGATTGCGGCCGAACTCGACGCGCGCGCGGTTCGCTCGCTCGCCGCCGACCGCGACGTTACCGTGATCTCGAGCGACTCCCTGGTTCGCACGCTCGGCACGTCGTACCTGTCCGAAGACGTGCTGCTGAACACTGAAGGCCTGGTGCCGCGCATCTACAGCAGCAGCGGTGGCGTCACCGTCGCGGTGATCGACTCCGGGATCCTGCCGAACGCCAACGTGAAGGTGGCCGTCACCTACGACTTCACCGCCGGCAAAGCGGCCAAGGTCGGCGCCCTCGATCCGTTCGGTCACGGCACGCACGTCGCTGGACTCGCCGCCAGCGGCGGCGCGACCTCGAGCGATCGCTATGAAGGGATTGCGCCCGGCACCCGGCTGATCGCGCTGCGCGCGCTCGACCAGAACGGCAACGGCTACACCAGCGCCGTGATCGACGCGATCAACTTCGCCGTCGCCAACAAGAGCGCGCTGAAGATCGACATCATCAACCTGTCGCTCGGCCATCCGATCTACGAGCCCGCCGCAACCGACCCGCTCGTCCAGGCGGTCGAGAACGCCGTCGCCGCCGGGATCGTCGTCGTCGCCTCGGCCGGCAACTTCGGCGGCGATCCGGACACGCACGTCACCGGCTACGGCGGGATCACCTCACCCGGCAACGCGCCGAGCGCGATCACCGTCGGCGCGATCGACACCATGCAGACCGTGACCCGCAGCGACGACGTCGTGGCGTGGTACAGCTCGCGCGGGCCCTCGTGGTACGACGGGTTCCAGAAGCCGGATCTCGTCGCGCCGGGATCCCACCTGGTGTCGGACGTGCCGACGTCGAGCACGATCGCGAAGGAGTATCCCGGCGGCCTGATGAAGACGAGCGGCACCACGAACCTCACGAAATTGAGCGGCACCAGCATGGCGGCGGGCGTCGTCAGCGGCGTCGTCGCGCTGATGGTTCAGGCGAATCGCGTCTCGCACCCGGGCGCCGTGCTGACGCCCAACGCCGTCAAAGCCATTCTTCAGTACACCGCCCTGCCAGTCGGCAATGAAGACACGCTGACGCAAGGGGCCGGTGCGCTGAACGCGGCCGGCGCCGTCGCGCTCGCTGGCGCGGTCGATCCCACGCAGCCAGTCGGCTCGTGGTGGCTGAGCGACAACGTCGCGACCTCGACGACGATCGGCGGTCAAGCGCTCGCCTGGGGCCAGCACCTGGTGTGGGGCGACCGTGTCGTCTGGGGCAACCAGATCTACAGCAACGATCCGGCGTTCGCGCTGCGCGTCGTCTGGGGCAACCGCGTGGTCTGGGGCAACCGCGTCGTGTGGGGCAACAGCACGGTGTGGGACGGGAATGCGGCGGTGTGGGGCAACCGGGTGGTGTGGGGCAACAGCCTGATCGGCGAGACATCAGGCTCGAACGTCGACTGGGGATCGTTGTCGAACAACGTCGATGCGACGCGCGTGGTCTGGGGCAATCTCGAAGGCCTGAGCATCGCGCCGACTTCGATGACCTGGGGCAACATCGAGCGGGCCAACGGCGATCTCGTCGCGAAGTAAGCGCCGGGCGAGTTGATCTGTGGCGCTGCACGATTCGATGTCTGCCCCTCAACCGACGCCGTCGCCGCGCGGGTGGCACGAGCGTGCGCCGCAATTGACAGACGGCGTGGTCACGCTGCGTACGCTGCGCAGCGCCGACGCGCCGTCGCTCGTTGCCCACCTCAACGATCCGCGTGTTGCGGAGTACATCGCGCCCGCGCCGTCGTCACCTGAGGCGTTCCGCCGATTCATCCGGTGGACGCAGGCCGAGCGCCGCCGCCGCGGCTTCACCTGCCTCGGGGTCGTGCCGCCGGGCGGCAACCAGCCGGCCGGCGTCATCCAGGTCTGGCCAATCGAACGTGATTTCTCGACCGCAGAGTGGGGCTTCGCGCTTGGCACGGCCCTGTGGGGCACAGGCCTGTTCGCGCGCGCGGCGACTCTGTTCCTCGACGCCGTGTTCGCCGACCTCGGCGTCTATCGCCTCGAAGCGCGGGCCGTCGACATCAACATGCGCGGAAACCGGGTGTTCGAACAACTCGGCGCGACGCGCGAAGGGGTGCTGCGCGGCGGTTTTCGCGACGGCGAGGTCTTCCGCGATCACGTGATGTGGTCGATTCTCGCACCGGAATGGCGCGCCCGGCGCGCCGAGGCTCACCGTGCGAACTGACGGTACCGCGGCGAAATCTGCGGCGCTGAAGGCGTTCATTGCCGCCGTGGTCACCGGGGGCGCCGCCGTGATCGCGCACAGCCTGCTGACGCTCGAGCCGCGCTCGCTCAATGTCTACGCGGCGATGCTCGCCGCGTTCACCATCGCCGGCAGCCGCTTCGCGATCAAGATGCCCGGCCGGCCGGCGACCGTGTCGGTCTCGGAGGTTTTCATCTTCGCGTCGGTGCTGCTCTTTGGTCCGGCGGCGCCGGTGCTGACGGTCGCGATCGACGGTTTGTACATCTCGGTGACGCAGCAGGATCGGCGTCTCTACCGGACGCTCTTCAACGTCGCCGAGCCGGCAATCTCGACGTGGCTGGCGGCAGAGGCCTTCTTTGCCGTCGCCGGTGTCGCGCCCGGCGCGCCTCTGTCGACGACCATGCCGGTGATCGTGCCGGCGGCGGTCGCGATGGCCGGCGTGTTCTTCGCGTTCAACAGCGGCCTCACCGCGATCGCCGTCGCGGTGGAGAACGACATCTCGCCCTACCAGGTGTGGAAGAGCCACGCGTGGTATCTCGCCGTGAACTATCACGCGGCGGCGTCGGTGGCGACGCTCGCCGTGAGCGGCGGCTCGCGGATCAATTTCGGCGTCGTCGGGCTGGTCGGGCCGCTGCTCGTGCTGTCGTACGTGGCCTACCGTGAGGCGTCGACGCGCGTCGACGAAGCACACCGGCACGTAACCGACGTCGAGCGCCTCTATCGTGCGTCGGTGGAGATGCTGGCGATTGCGGTCGACGCCAAAGACCAGGTCACCCACGGTCACATCCGCCGCGTCCAGCGCCACACCCTTCGCGTCGCCGCGGCGTTCGGGATCACCGACCCGCGCGAGCTGAAGGCGATCGAGGCGGGCGCGCTGCTGCACGACATCGGCAAGCTGGCCGTTCCCGACTACGTCCTCAACAAGCCGAGCGCGCTGACGCCGAGCGAGTTCGAGGTGATGAAGAAGCACGCCAGCATGGGCGCCCGGATTCTCACGGCCGTCGAGTTTCCATATCCGATTGTGCCGATCGTGCGGCACCACCACGAGCAGTGGGACGGCCGCGGCTATCCGGACGGCTTGATCGGCGCCGAGATTCCGCTCGGGGCGCGAATTCTCGCCGTCGTCGACTGTTTCGACGCGCTGACCTCCGATCGACCGTACCGGCCGCGGCTCAACGACGAGCGGGCGATCGAGATCCTGCAGTCGCGAAAATCGACGTTCTACGATCCGGCCGTGGTCGACACGTTCGTAGAGCTGATTCCCGAACTGCGCCGCGCCGACGCGGCCGACGACCGGTATCGCGATACCCACGCTTCGGTGGTCGCCGGACTGTCGGCGACGGCGGCGCGCGAGCTCAGCGACATCGAGGCGCGGCACCTCGTCCGAACGACGCCCATCGCGTGTGCGGCCGCGCAGGAGCTGATCGAAGAACGGGTCGGGACCATCGGCGCTGCCGACGCGTGCCTGTTTGCGATGAACGCGGCGCAGGACGCGCTGCTCGTGTCGCACGCGACGCCGCGGATCAGGGAAGCTGTCGGGCGGCTCACGATTCCTGTCGGCTCCGGCGTCTCGGGGTGGGTTGCGGCGAACCGCAGCACGATCGCGCCCGCGTCGCCGGTGCTCGACCTCGGCGAGCTGGCGACCGCCTGTGGGGTGCAGGTGTGCGTGAGCGTGCCGGTATTCGTGCGCGCCGAACTATACGGCGTGCTCACTGTGTATCTCGCCGAGCCGTCGACCGCGGACGACACCGTGTCGGCGGTCGGGCTGCTGGCGCAGGAGGTCGGCCTGGCGATTGCGGGCGGTCTCTCGTCACAGCACCTTCACCTTCGTCAGGCGCCGCGGCCGGTGATTGCGGCCGCCTCGTAACGACATGTCGGGCATGCTTCGCCGATCAACGGTCGCCATCGCGCTCGTCGCCGGCGTGTTGGCGGTCGCCGCGGTGCCGGCGATCCGTCACCGGCGACCGCACGCCGACGCGCGTTCGGCGCGCAACAGCGGCACCATCGTCGCGTCGATCCGCGCCGAGCCGCGCTCGTTCAACCGTTACACGTCGCGGGATCTCTCGACCACGGTGCTCACGTACCTGATGCACAGCGGCCTCGTCCACGTGAACCGCGTGACGAACCAGCTCGAGCCGGACCTTGCGGAGCGGTGGGAGCTGCTCCCCGACGGCCGCACGTTCCGGCTGCACCTGCGGCCGAACGTGCAGTTCTCCGACGGCGCACCATTCTCGGCCGCCGACGTGGTGTTTTCGTTCAACGCGATCTACGACGAGAAGGCGGCCAGCGTGCTGGCCGACAGCCTGCAGGTTCGCGGCAAGCCGCTCGTGGTCGCCGCCGAGGACGCGCTGACGGTCACGATCCGCTTTCCGACGCCGTTTGGCGCCGGGCTGCGCCTGCTCGACGGGGTTCCGATCTACCCGCGGCATCGACTCGCTACGGCGCTGGCGGCGGGCAGCTTCCGATCGGCGTGGGGGCTCACGACTGCGGCTGCGGACCTCGCCGGCCTTGGACCGTTCGTGCTTCGCCGCTACGAGCCTGGGCAGCGACTGACGTTCGACCGCAACCCGCGCTTCTGGCGCCACGATCGCGGTTTCCCGAAAGCCGATCGCGTGGTCCTCGAGATCGTCCCCGATCAGGACACCGAGCTGCTGCAGCTGGACAACGGCGCGATCGATCTGACGCAGAGCGAGCTGCGGCCATCCGACCTCGCGGCGTTGAAGCGCGCTGGTTCCGCCGGGCGCGTGGCGGTCACCGATGCCGGCGTTGCCCTCGATGGCGATCTGCTGTGGATCAACCTCGGCGACGCGAGGTCGCGCGATCCGCGCGCGCAGTGGCTTCAGGCCGGAGACTTCCGCCGTGCCCTGGCGCACAGCGTCGATCGACGGACCTTCATCGATACGGTGTATCTCGGTGAAGCAGTCGCGGCCGACAGCATCATCTCGCCCGGCAACGCCGGGTGGCACGTTCACGCGCCTGTACCGGAATTCGATCCGGCATCGGCGCGACGACTGCTCGCCAACCTCGGGCTGACCGACAACGATCACAGCAGCACGCTGCGCGATCGGCGCGGCGAGCCGGCGAGGTTCGCGCTGCTGACGCAGAAGGGCAACACGTCGCTCGAGCGCGGCGCCGCGGTGCTGCGCGACAGCTTCGCGTCCGTCGGCCTTCAGGTCGATGTCGTGCCGCTCGAGGTGGGATCGCTGATCGACCGCGTGATGCGCGGCGATTACGACGCCGCCTATTTCAGCCTCGTGACGACCGACAGCGATCCGTCGTTGAACCTCGATTTCTGGCTCAGTTCCGGGGGCGCGCATCTGTGGAACCCTGAGCAGCGCGTGGCCGCCACCACGTGGGAAGCGGACATCGATCGGCTGATGGATCAGGTCTCGACGACGATCGACCCGCACGAGCGCCGAACCGCGTTCGAGAAGGTGCAAGAGATCATCGCGCGCGAAGTGCCCGTGCTGTGCTTCGCCTTCCCGCGGCAGCGCATCGCCGTCAGCTCGCGGATCGTCGACGCGACACCGGCGCCTTACCGGCCGCCGCTGCTCTGGAATCCGGCGGCGATCGGCGTGCGCGCCGCGCAATAGCCTCGCCCGTGTAGCATTGCCGCGCGCGGACGGGCTACACTCCCACCCGTGACGCGCATCGACATCAACTCCGACCTCGGCGAATCGTTCGGCGCGTATTCGATCGGCCACGATGCCGGCCTGATGCAGGCGATCACCTCCGCCAATGTCGCGGCCGGATTTCACGCCGGCGATCCCTCGGTGTTGCGCGAGACGATTCGGCTCGCGAAGACCAACGGCGTGGCGGTCGGCGCGCACCCAGGCTTTCCGGACCTGGTTGGCTTCGGCCGTCGCGAGCTGAACGTGACGCCGCGCGAAGCCGAAGACATGGTGCTGTACCAGGTCGCGGCGGTCGCGGGAGTTGCGGCCGCGGAAGGGGTTAAAGTCCAGCACGTCAAGCCGCACGGGGCGCTCTTCAACATGGCGGTCCGCAACACCGAGCTCTCGGCGGCGATCGCGCGCGCCGTGGCCGCGTTCGATCGCAGCCTGATCCTGTTCGGTCTGCCCGGCTCGGAAATTCTCAACGCCGGCCGCGCCGCCGGCCTGCGCGTCGCCGCTGAAGTCTTTGCCGATCGCGCCTATGAGCCCGACGGATCGCTCGCCTCGCGCCGCAAGCCGGGTTCAGTGATCCACGATCCGGAGGCGGTGGTGGCGCGCGCCGTTCGCATGGTGAAAGAGCGGACCGTCGTCGCCACCGACGGATCCGCCGTCGCGCTCGAAGCTGACACGATCTGTGTCCACGGCGATACTCCGGGATCCGACGCGCTCGCCGCCAGGATCCGCGCCGGCCTCGAAGCCGCCGGCGTCACCGTGAAAGCGATCGGTGCCTCATGACTGTCGGTCATCCCGCTGTAACAGCCAGCCCCGAGCCCCGAAGCCCGAGTCCTGACACGGCTCTGTTCGGCTGGTGGCGCGAGGCCGACCAGCGCGCGCGCAATGCCTTCATCGCGGCATCGTTCGGGTGGATGCTCGATTCGTTCGACGTGATGTTGTACGCGATGGTGATTGCGGCGCTCGTCGAGGATCCGACGCTGCATCTCTCGCTTTCGACCGCCGGGCTGCTGACGTCGGTGACGCTGCTCGCAGCCGCCGCGGGCGGCATCGCCTTCGGCGTTATCGCGGATCGGATTGGTCGCAAGCGAGCGCTGATGGCGTCGGTCCTGATTTATTCGATCTTTACCGCCGCATGCGGTTTTGCGCAGTCCGCGCTGCAGCTCGGGATCATCCGCGTCCTGCTCGGACTCGGCTTCGGCGGCGAGTGGGCGACCGGCGCAGCCCTGGTGTCCGAGTCCTTCCCGGCGAAGCACCGCGGCAAGGCGCTCGCGTTTGTGCAGAGCTCGTGGGCGATCGGGTATGGCCTCGCCGCGCTGGTGAACCTGCTCGTGATGCCGTTGTGGGGCTGGCGCGGTGTGTTCTTCGTCGGCGTCGTTCCGGCGCTGTTCACGATCTGGATCCAGCGCAAGATCGAGGAACCGAAGATCTGGCAGGCGGCGGCGCCAGCCGAGCGCGGCCGCGTCAGCGCCGTGTTCGGTCCGGGAATCGCGCCGATCACGATCGCGATTATCCTGATGAACTCGTTCTGCCTCTTCGCGTGGTGGGGCATGAACGGCTGGATTCCGACATATCTTCGCCTCGCGCCGGCACAGGGCGGCATCGGCCTCTCGTCGTCGGCCATGTCGCTCTTCGTGATCGCGATGCAAGTCGGCATGTGGTTCGGCTATGTGTCGTTCGGGTTCATGGCCGATGCGATCGGGCGCAAGCGAACGTATGTGATCTACCTCGTGGCGGCGGGCATCCTGCTGCCGATGTACGGCGCGATGAAACTGCCAGTCGTGCTGCTTCTGCTCGGTCCGTTCGTCGCCTTCTTCGGCACCGGCTACTTCAGCGGCCTCGGCGCCGTCGTCGCCGAGCTCTATCCGACGACGGTGCGCGCCACCGCCGCCGGCTTCTGCTACAACGTCGGCCGCATCGCCAGCGCCGTCGCGCCGTACACGGTCGGATCGCTGGCCACGACGCGCGGCTTCGGGGTCGCCTTTGCGATCGCCGGCGCCGCGTTCATGCTCGCGGCTGCGATGTGGATGTGGATTCCGGAGACGCGAAATCGCGAGTTGACGTAGTCAGTGCGGGGCGGCGGAATTCGTCAGACGCCCGAAGCCTAGTTACAATCAATTACCTACGGTTAGGCTTATGCCGATCGGCGTATGATGGGGGCCTAGCGTGGCGAAGCGGCGGAACACGGTAGTCTGACGAGCCACTGCACGACTCCGGTCCCGGCGGACCTGTCGGGATGACACCGGACCCGTGTGACGCGCAGTGGCTCGTCCGACGCCGTGCGTGACGAGCGGCGTCGTCGACCTCATAAGGCAATCGATATGCCGGGGTCTCCCCCCGGCATTCCCAGTATTTCTGCCGTCGGCCGGTCCCGGCGATCACCATCCACGTAAGCGCTTACGCTACTCGATGCGCACGATTCGATCGCTGACGTGCTTGAAGCGATCGAACACCGCCGGGTCGTGCCCGGGGACGAGGAACTTCGCGTCGCCGGCGAGCGATCGCATACGTTCCTGGGTGCGCAAGTTCGATGGAGTGTCCAGCGTTTGTGCAATAGGGACGTGTTTGTCCAGATTTTCGTAGAGATACATGTTGTCGGATGCGACGACAACCGTTTGGGTCCGCGTCTGGACGCCGATGAACTGCGAGGCCCATGTGTGCTTGCCGCCAATCCCGAACTGGATGCCTGACAGCAGCGCGTCGTCGTCTCCGCGGACGAACGTCACCTTGCCCTGCGTGTTCCGCCTGACGAGCTCCAGGACGTCATCCGGGTCGATGCCGCCGTGCGTGCGCGCCGACTGCCACGCCTCGCCGGTGTAGTAGTCGTACTCCTCTTTCTGAATCCACACGCGGGCCGACGGAAACAGATCGATGCCGCCGGCGTGATCCCAGTGCATGTGCGATAGCAAGATGTCGCTCACGTTGTCGGCGGTGATGCCGAGTGGTGCGAGCGCGTCCGAGGGCTTGATGTAGTCGCGAACCGTGAACTGGTGGAAATATTGATCGCGATGAAATCCCGAATCGACGATCGCGATCCGGCCATCAGCGCCTTTCAGCACCCAGATCATCATCGCGATGTCCATGCGGCGTGCCCGGTCAGCGCCGGCAACGAGGCTGGACACCGGGAAGTTGGCGAGCGTGGCGAACCGGACCGCGTAGACTTCGTACTTGTCGGTGTCGGCCGCGCCGCGAACGCCTGTCGCCGCGAGCATCAGCAGCACGGCGGCAGCGGCGCGCTTCATCCATCCTCCCTAAGCGAACGGCGCAGAACCTTGCCGACCATCGTTTTCGGCAGATCGGATCGGAACGCGATCGTCGACGGCACCTTGTAGGGGGCGAGCCGCTCGCGGCAGTAGGCGCGAAGCTCCGCCTCGTCGGCGTGCTGGCCGCCGCGCAACACCACCCACGCTTTCACCGCTTCGCCCTGCTTCGCGTCCTCGACGCCGGCGACGCCGACTTCCGCCACCGCCGGATGCGACGCGAGCACCTCTTCGATCTCACGCGGCCACACCTGGAAGCCGCTCGTCTTGATCAGATCCTTCTTGCGGTCGACGATGAACACGTAGCCGTCGTCGTCCATGTAGCCGAGATCGCCGGTGTGCAGCCAGCGCGTGGTGGTTCCGTCGAAGGTGTGCTCACGAAGGACCAGGGCGGTCTCGTCGGGCCGATCCCAGTAGCCCTCCATCAACTGCGGTGCCGCGATCGCGATCTCGCCGACCTCGTTGGCCGGCAACTCTCGGGTGCCGGTCGCGTCGTCGAGAATCCGTACCGACACGTCGGGCAGCGGCATGCCGACCGAGCCGAGCTTGTTCGGTCCCTTCACTGGGTTGACGCACAGCGCCATCATCGCTTCGGTGAGCGAATAGCCTTCGACAATGCGCGCGCCGGTGAGCGCTTCGAAGCGGGTCTTGGTGTCGGCAAGCAGCGCGGAGGCGCCGGAAAAGCAGATCCGGATCGAGCTGAAGTCGACCTTGCCGCGCTGCACCTCGGGGTGGTTGAGGAGCGCGATGTACAGGGTCGGCACGCCGTTGAAGAAGGTCGGCTTCACCCGTTTGATCGTCGCGAGGAGGTCCGGCAGATCGCGCGGGTTGGGAATCAGCGCCACCGACGCGCCGTTCAGAAAGGTCAGCGCCTGCACGCCGACATTGCCGTAGACGTGGAACAGCGGCAGCGGCAGAAACGTGACATCGTCGGCGCCCTGCAGCGCCGACGCGTTCCACGCCTTGATCTGCGCCCCGGCGATGGCATAGGCGCCGTGGGTGCCGACGACGCCTTTCGGTGTTCCGGTGGTGCCGCCGCTCATCAGCACCACGGCCGGATCGTGCGGCGCGATCCGCACCGGCGGTGGTTTCCTGCCGCGATTGACGAGCAGCAGGTGCGCGAAGTCGTGATCGCCCGGGCGGAGAGTAATCCGGTCGCCCTCTTTCTTCTCGCGCGCGAGCGTGAACAGCACGCGCAGGATCGGCGGGAAATATTCCTTGATGTTCGTCGCGATGACGCGGCGGACGCCGGTGCGTGCCTGGATGTGCTTGATGCGGTCGTAGAAGCGGGTGAGCGTGACGACGGTGCCGATGCCGTGATCGCGCAGCGGCCCTTCGAGCTCGGCCTCGGTGTAGATCAGAT
>Ga0070690_100001136_pt1 | contig 13689 bp, 16 predicted proteins | sample KBSS33HmetaG_FD_64671 | JGI IMG/M metagenome (GOLD analysis project Ga0070690, IMG submission 64671) | Switchgrass rhizosphere microbial communities from Kellogg Biological Station, Michigan, USA - KBS S3-3H metaG | ecosystem: Host-associated > Plants > Roots > Rhizosphere ... | reverse complement strand
CGCTAATTGAGCTGGCTGGCTTCTGAAAGCATCGTCCAACAGCGACGTCGATTTCTCCATAACCAACGAGTAAGCATGTAGCTCTGGATCAGTTTCCTTCGGAATTTTGAACTTCTCAGCATTGAACCCAGAATATACACTCCGTACGTGTTTTCCATTAATGCGCTCACGATCCTTAAACTCGTCGAAGTAATTGCGCAGCTCTTCTCTGATCTTGTACTTAGGACGAGGCTTCTCGATCCCGCTCTCTGCACAGAACTGCTTGTACAGCTGGTAAGCCTGCTCAAGTGTTGTGTAGTCGTGCTCCTTAAAGATATCATAGTACGCTTCGATAAAGTTAAAGAACACGTCCGTCTGCAGCATCATCTCAAGTGGACGATACCCGTTGTAGTAATTTTTACCCATCTCCAAATATACTTGGAGACAATGAGCTGCAATCGCCCCCAACTCGAACTCAATCTGTCCCAACAGGGTGGTGTAGTGGCGGTTTGGAATCCTCACACCCGTCGGATGGATATCGATCAGCCGCCGAATGATCCCCGACTTGGCATCAGAGATCTTGACCGGTTGGTTCGAGCCCATAAAGAGTAGGGCCTCTGACCGCGATGTGTAGCTCGGCTTGAACTTCTCGTTCATCAGCATCTGTTCATGAGATACGATAGAGTTCAAACGCGTATTGTCTTCAAGTCGGGAGAGGTCGCCGTCGTGCTGAATGGCAACCAAGGGGTTGTGTTTGAATGCTTCTGTAGAAAACGTGCTGTCCGATCGTCCTAACGCTTTTCCGTCGAACGTCGTTGTGTATCCGTCAAACAACTTCTCCAAAATATTCAAGATGGTGGACTTGCCGGACCCAGCGGGACCGTAGAACACAAAGAATTTCTGAATCTTCTTTGAGTCTCCGGAAACGATGGATCCGACAGCCCACTCGATCTTGGCCCGTTCTTCTACAGAATATAGCGTACCTACAAGTTCATCCCACGCTGAAATATCCCCTCGTTCTAACGGATAGGGGAGAGTCTTACTGGCGTAGTCAGTCTTCTTCACCTCTGAATTTGAGAATAGGATCTTAGAGTCGAGTGGCCGGTTGTTATCGCTGACGTTAAAGAGGAACTGTCTGAAACTCCTCCACGAACGACTGTTGAACGATCGCATGGACTTTACAACGGTTGGCAAACCTGTCTCTTTCCCCAATCGCTGTGCTTCCGCCGCGAGGTCTTCGTCGACTAGCCGTTGGACATCGTACTCATCCCGCGACCAAAAGCCCCTCGCTTCGTCCCATATAGCGTAGAACGTACGGCCCTGAACCATCAAATCCGTAGAACGCCCGACAATGAAATCTGGATAGACCTCCAGCTTCTTATCTTTCGTCTCTCTACAGAGGATCTGATAGAAATCCACAGGCCCTCCTTATTAACTGATGGGATCGATCTCCATCGAGTACTCTTGCATCTGATACCAAATATCTATTTTGGTCTGGTCCTTGAATGTCTTCTGGAGTGGGAAGAATCCTCCGTTACCAGATCGATCGTACTGACGCCAGATGACGTTGTAGAGTATCTCATTGATCTGTTCGACCTTGTACTCCGACAAGGGATCTGACATTTTGCTCAAACGCAGATTCTTGATAAGGTGCCATGCCCAATACGGCTCGTTACCCTGGTCGCTCATGACCCAAGCCAGCCTTCGGCTCAGAGCCACGAGTACTTCGAGGAACGTCACGAATTCCAGCTCGAGATCGCCCTTTTGGTAGTGACTGTGGAGTACGAACCTGAAGTAATCGTGTCGGAGCTGTTCTCCGTCCGCTATACGACTATCATCATTTGAGATGGTCCAATGGAACTCGGTGTTGTGCATGATCTCGAACAGCCCGTAATAATCCCTTTTCTTTGGAACGCGGATCTGGGATACGAGCCATGTGTAGTAGTCGAGATCAACCTTCTTCGGTTTGAGTGTCTGTTCCATCGTCATTTTCATTGTCGTCTAATCCCTGGACTTCCACTTCGTATCTGCCGGGTACCCTGATGATCTCCATTTCGAGTTCAAGTTCAGGGTTACGAACAAATACATAGTTGCGATCGTCCGAACCATGGCCAAACTTCTCCAGAGCTCGCTGACCGATTAGGTTTTCTCTATTGAACAATACCGTGTCGTCCGAATCCGCAAGAACATCGTCTCCCTCATAGTACATATACGTAGTTTGATTATACCCAGTTTCGTTCGTGGTATACTCATCCTGATGAATAATATGAGGAGCACCAAAATCTCTCTGGGAGAGTTCGTACGGATAACTCCAGCCGTCGTGCTTATCTTTCTGAGCCTCTTCGGTACGATATACCTTCGTGATCTTCTCGACTACCGTCTGCGGATCAACTTTTTGAAGTTCAGATTTGGCTTCGGAAACATTAGGCACCGGTGGAGGAAGGGGCCTCTCCGGCGGCGACGTCTGAATTTCACCTTCATATCCCTTCTCAATAATGACTTCTTCTAGGGGTGGCTTCTCCTGCCGGGCGTAGTACTCCCGGATCTTGGTGATCTCTTCCTCGCTCTGCTTGAATGCTTCTGCCTTAATACTCTCCCTTCCCCAGCGTCGTCCGATCATGAGTCCGATACTTCCCCCCATGATGATTCCTGCAGCCAGAAAGGTCAGCGCTTTCGGGTTCAGCATCCGGACAGCTTGAGAAGCTTCCTCAAGGTTGCTGGCTACTTCTTCGATCACGACTTCAGTAGCTTTTTCGGCGGTTGCCATAATTACACCAACTCAATCTTGTCGAAGATTACACCGTCTACATTGAAATCGAGAAGGATCGCACCCTCCCAACCGTTGACGAAATCTCTGACTCGAGAGTTCGTTCGATCATCCCAAACGCCGAAATCGATGTAGTCGTCACCGACCCCAAGGATCCAACCAACTACAGCTCCCGCTTCGGATCGTGGAATCCCGAGAAGATCGTACACTTCGTTCAGGAATACATGCCCACGAGATCTCAGCTGATCGTTGGCGTAATTCTGCTGACACGTCAGGAACACCAAATTATACTCTGGTTCCTTGCTCCAAGATGGCGACATCTGATCAAAGAACCGAGCATAAATAGATGGCGTATCCGTTCCCACTCTGGTGATCTGGTGGGTAACCTTTCCTTCTTTGACAACTTCAGTCCTGCTGCCATACCGAAGATGGCGGTCTTCGTCTTCCCCGTACTTCTCCACTACGCGAGCTCGGTACTCAGCGAAACCCTTCTCGAGTGCTGCATACGCAGACATCAAAGCGGCATTCCGCCTGGACAGGATGTTATGAGAGCTCGTCAACGCAGCAATCGACAATCCACCTACGATGATTGCTGGGCCGTATGCCCGAAGAACCTTCACACCGCTCTGGACATAAATGGTCGTAATGTCCTTCTGACGATCTCGCTCACTGTAATCTTCGTGCTCGAGACCCTTCGCCATATCGAGCTTTGATTTTGCTTCGCCCAGAACTTCTTCCATCTTCAAAGTTGCTCGGCAAGCAAGGACAGTACTTCCGATCACGCCAACGATTCCTGCCCCGAAAAGAAGTCCGGGGGACTTCGTCTGCAGAACAAGACTATTACGGGCGACCGTTTTACTGATCGCTGCCGGAACAAAACTCATCATAACTCCTTATACGGACAGCTCTAATTGGTTTGACTCTGGATCCACTTTAATCGAGGGGCTCGGGGTCTGGGAGATCCAGTAGATAACCATCACGGATTCTTGAAACCCCTGCCCCCCTAAGATCAGTCCAACCCCACTTATGATCTGTGTGAGTGGATGAAAGGCCCACAAGGTCGTAAAGATCTGCGACTGTTGCTTGTTCATATCGGCTCACCACGTCGTATAGTCGGTCGATGACTTCTTCGGCTTCTGCTCGTTGATCGAGCACTATTTCATCAAAGTCATGCTTGGCACGTCCTCGCTGACTCATACCTCGAGTAGCGAACGGTGGTCGATCATCTTCTGGACTTCTCGAATATCTATTATAGGCAATATGCCCAGTAGGACCAGAATATGGAGTTGTTGAACCTCCTCGGCGACGACCCTTGTCTCCGAAGATCAGTTTATGTACACCTTCGGACGCAGCATCGTAGATCATGTCACGCGCAGCTGGAAGGAGTACACCCATCACAACGAATCGAGCAGTAGTTTTCATATCGCCTTCAACGAAGGTTTCCGAGAACTGTTTTCTAAGGGACTTTTTCTTTCGACTTACTTCGCCCGTAGTAACGCGCTCGACCTTCCTTGAACTTCCCTTCTTACTCTTATCATTATTAGGAGGAAATTTTGGGGTATCCATTTTGTCCTTAGTTCGAAAGCAAAAAGCTAAAGTCTCTGAATGAGACCTTAGCCCTTTAGAACTACTTCGCGGTAATCTCGACAGTGCGAATGTTCTTCAGGTTCTTGAGCAGTCGCCATGCATTCTTCACCAGCTTTTCAGCCAGCATAAGAATGACCACGGTGATGATCCACTCCAGAACCATGTAGATGAACTTCGACATTAGATTTCCTCCTGATAGGGTTCTATTATACCCTATGTATTTTGTGCGAATTCGGAGGAAAAATGGCTATTCTACGACGTTTTCGGTGCCCTTACGATTCTCGAGCCAGTCGGCTGCCTTATCGAAGTTCTTGTTCACATGCTGAGAAGCCTGGTCAGCGATCATCGAGCCGATAATCAAGCTTCCCGTCCAGACCTTGACTGCATCTGCAGTGGTCTGAACACTTACGTTGTGACGAATCACGTCGTTGACGACCTTCCACACACTGGCACTGGCAACAACATTTGTCGCGAGCTTGAGAAGACTGAGTTGACTAGTCTGCATTAGATATTCTCCTATTCACCTGAGATTACGACTTCGCCAGCAGCTACACGTGCGCCGAGCTTCTGCATGTCTTCAGTGCTCAGCTTCCGAACTTCCGCCCTCGACATCACTTGAGGCTTTGGCGGCTTGACCACTTCGAGATCCGCTCCTGTAACCTTCGCTGCCTCCTCTCCGAGATTACTTGGAACAATCCCGTTGATAAACTCGACGGCCGCGTCCGCATCAGTAACGAGCTCCATAAAGAGAGCGGAATAGGCCTCGGATGACTCAAACTCTTCACGAATTGTTGCATTTTTGACAAATCTCTTCCCATCTTCAGATCGCTTACCATAGGCGCTCAAGATGATGTTCTTGAACTCGGCAATAATGCTCTTGCCATCTTCATCAGCGATGATCTTCTGCAGAGATTCAGCCAAGCCTCCTTGGTGACTCATTTCCAGTTCCACGAGCTCAGCTTTGGAGAGATGGAAGAAGAAATCTTCATTTACCGTCTCTCCGTTGAAATCTTCGTACGTGATCGTTTTCTTAAGCACTGGGCTCCTCGACAACCTCTTCGTCGCCGTCCCACTTCTCTTCGATATCATCCAGATCCATCATTGCCGTATCGGCAACCTTCCGGATGAGATCCATCGGATCCATCACATCTGAAATCGCACGCTCTCCACCTCTATCGATACGCACTCGAACTTGCCCATCCTCTTCGAGTTCCATTTCGATGCTCACGACCAATCCTTTCAATATCGATGACGGTTATACTCGGGTACTGGCGGGTTTGAGAAATCAATCGCGAGACACGGTCGATTATCCGAAGACATCACCGTTGTGACGTGAACTTCCATGTGGTTGTTAACATCCCAACCCACAGCGTCAGAATATGATGTCGGAGGCAACCCGATCTCGTGGTAGAATTCGCTTAGGCTGGCCGAACAGAAATGGACCAGCTCATAGTTGATGTGATTCTCGGCTCTCTTGATTGCTTCCATCGAGCTCATGAAATATCGTCCGGTGTGCATGTCATAGCACAGGACCTCGCCTGTACCCGTGACGACTACTTCCTTGTTCATCACATCATCTTCGGCAACTCGATGAATAGCCACGTCATCTCGAATATCCCGAGCCTTGTTCTCACCGAACTTCTCTACGACGCGCTCTTTGTACTCGCTGAACGCTCGCTCCGAGATCCCTGATGCGAGGGCAAGGGCTGTGATTCTCTTCGTTGCAATTCGATTGCTAGCCAGTATAAACGCAATGCTAGCCCCGCCCACAAGTACCGCAGGAATGTATCCATGCCACACCAACTTTGCTTTCTCGAGATTGCTGATTTCCCGCTCGTCGCCCTCAGACTCAAGACTAATCCGTTCGTCGATGAGCCGGGCAGCCTTGAAGGAAGCACGTCCTGTCAAATATGCAGTCGTGACGACTCCTGCAGCACCCAAACCCGTCAGTACGGTGGTTGAGTTTTCGTTTACCAGAAACCTTGCGTAACGAACTTGTTTTATTACTCCAGTAAGCATTAGACCCCTAAAATGGTCGCGAGTTACGATTTCGCATTTCCCGGACGAATATCCAGATCAGCCAGAACCCCCATGTTAGGATGACCATAAAGCAGTCCCCTAGGAACTTGAAGAACCCGTAGGACTTCTTATTCGTCACATAGATGATCATTACCACCCCCTAGGCGAGATGAAAAAAATAGAGGGTCCGTAGCGGCTACTACGGTTTCCTCGTCTCCGGGAGGAGACGATTCTTCCCTCTATTATGAGATAAGTTTTCTCTGCGAACTCACCCTTTGGACATGATAACGGAGCGAGTAAACGTCACCCCTTCGGTCCTCATATGCCAGCCGTCATTGAGGAGTTTTTGGATCTCTCGGTTCATGGCTATCTCGTTTACATGGATCTTGGCCTCGCCATCGTCCCGACGCCACTTACCTAGCATCTGTCTTTTGAACACGATGGTCTTCACTCAGTCTTCAGCACAGGGAGCGGCGCCACGTTCACCCCCATCTTGATGAACTCCTCTCTGAGCTCCTCGCGATCCTGACGGGTGAGCTCCTTGTACTCAGTGGTCGTAATCTTTCTGGACTCACCAAAATACTCCATGCACAGCTTGGCCAAGGTCCTCTCGGGACCAGCAGGTGTGGACATTTTTCCTCCTTTAGTTTGGTGAGCTCGAGGGAATGGACAGACTCGGCGAACATATATCCGCTCTCCCCCGCCAAGGCGGATGATTTGGGGCCTAGGGTCAGCGGTACCTAGTACCTTTTGTCATCCCTGAAGAAACGAGGCCATCCATTCCCTCCAGCCCACTGAAAAAAAAAGTAGAGGTATTATCGACTTACATTAGTCTTCCTCTCTATTATGAACCATGTTTTTCATGCGAAAAAGAGAATCCCTTGTTAAGGGACGCTCCTTTCTGTATGTACTTCCTAAGCGGGCCTAATTGCTTTAACCAGCATCCACGCCAAGTAGAACCATCCAAATAGGATCCACATGATGAATTTGCCGATGAATTTAAACATTTTTACTCCTCTTATAGGTATAATACATTTCATTATAAGAGGTGTTTTTACTGCGAAAAATGGCCGATGGACGGAGTCGAACCGCCCTTACGTCGGAACCGTAACCCAATCCTGGCACCGGCCACACTCTAATTAGTCAACCAGAGTGACTGTAACTCTTGCCGTCCTACTATTGACCGAATTGGCGTGAGCGCTCAGCACGCAGTCAGGACGATAAAGACCGAACAGACCCTCGGTGAAGAACGAACGACGTCCGCCCTTGAGAATATTGCCCTGCTTCACAAAGGGATTTCCCCAGTGATCACGGCAGACAAGCGTATAGGTACCGAAGCTGTATCGACCCATCTGTACCTGAGCAAAGTTGACGTCAGTCTCGTTCGTAGAGGCGAAGCAGTTGTTCGTTCCAGGACCAGAATCAATGCACGAATCAGTGGTGCTGGCCTGGGCCGTACCCGCAAACGCAAGCGAGGCGAGTACAGAAACAAGAGCGATCAGACGCTTCATTTCGTTGTTTCTCCTTTTGTGTTAAATGGGTCAGTACGATATGTTAACTTCGGATATTCGTATGGGCGCTCCTTTACGAGACAATATCTGAACCTTTTGAGGAAATCTCCCCCCGGGGTTTTTTGGGAATTCAAAAAGGAAAGCCCCAAATGGGGCCCTCCTTCGAGATTTCTCCCTGGGCTTTCATTTCGGTCTGAGCAACATTCCGAACGCTCTTGACGTGATAACATTCACGCGTTCATGCTTGATGACCATGAGCAGGCCGAGAAGGTTGGCGGCAACGACGACGAGCGTATCCTTGCTCACAGATGAAGGCTTTTCTTCTTCCTTCAGCTTGTGCAGCTTGATTAGCGCGTCGAGTGACTTCTGGTACTCCTCGGAACCAATTGCATGGTTATTCAAATCTAGAAGCGCTTTGTTAGCGGCGTTTTCGAGCGGCGTATATAGATAGCTCTTCCCCCAAAACATTCCAGCTCCTCTGGTAGATTCCCTCATTAAAGGCAAAGTTTCACTCGCGACCCGAGTTTCCGCTCAGATCCGTGTCCACTTTGAAGATCACCAGAGGCTTATAAGCAAGCATATCGGGTGACTCGTCAAGTTCAAGGGAAAATACCGTCTTATCTTCGCCCTTACGGATACGAAGAGTACCGCTGTATGACTGCATAGATATTAGCCACACATGCATCATATATCCAAGAATTAATCCTCCTGCTAATGCTATCCCATAGTAAAGAACTGACATTCGTCTCCTAAGGATCAATCGCTACCACAGTAGGATAGGCTTTTTCGCCTTCGGAACTTTGTGTACGAATGTATTCAGTAACCCGTGAAACTTCGACAAGGCGGGTGTTTCCCTGAACCTCGATAATATCTCCGAGATCGTAGTCCTTGCCATATTGAAATATATTAGTCGGCGCTACTTCACCATCGACCGTCCGAATATACTCATTTTGCTTTAGTTCTTTATCGGCCCGATTGTTGAGAACATCAAGAAGTTCTGCCTGCTTCTTAGGTACAGTATCTTCTGGACCATTCTTGTCATCTTCGTCAAGATCGTTCTTAATTTGAATATCAGTTGCCAGGAGAATCTTCGCACGCAAATCAAATCCGGTATACTTGCCTTCCTCAGTGGTTCGGCGGGATATACCAGGTTTATTGTCTTGCTGTAGCCATACATTTGGTAGACCAGGATTATCAGCCGTATCAATCTTTGCGAGACTCGAGGCATATGAATATACCAGCGTTTTGAACCCGGCAACGGATCGGAGTTCGTTGACACTAGCCAAAGAATCCATGGTTGGAGAAAATCGAATAATTGGATTCTTAGGATTTGTGTTTTTATTGCTTGTGCGATTCGTTCCTTTGTAGCTCCGAAATCTAAGTGTCTTATCACTATCTTTGAGCGAGATTCTCATTCCGACTTTGTATTGCTCTGCAATCGTTCGCAAAGCATCGTACACCGGGCCAAATGGAACCAGAACTTTACTAATCTTTTTGCCAGTTGTGTCCTGGGATTCAAGCTTTAATTCGGGAATTATAAGCTCTTTTTCTCTCGCAGCGTTACCAAGGCCCATTTTATTGGTACCGATGATTGTGCTCTTGTCGGTACACATCTGCCGGACAATTGTCCACAGAATTTCACCAGCATGGAGATTTGTGATTTTCCACTGAGTTTTTTGATGCTGCACGCTATTCCGAACAAATCGGTTATTGAGCCAGGACAAAACAGAAATACCGATAACCTTGATTCTCCCGTCTTCAATACTTCTGGTTTCGATGATCATAGGCTCGGTACTTTTGTCTATTATAAGCAAAGTTCCCTCTGCCAATTTGCTAAAGAGATCGGCTCTTAAGGGAACAACTACCTCGCACTCGCTATCGCCGTAAAATCGCTCTGTCCAGATGACTGAATAGAACTCTTCAATGACATCGATCCGGGAATAGTTCCTATCCAGAGTATAGAGCTCCATCAGATTCCACCGAATCTCTCATAGTACGTGAGCTCCCAGCTTTGTACTCCGTTATCGGAAGTGACCTGGAATTGGTTTGTTCCTGGCAAGAGCATCGGCCATTCGGAGCCTTCCTCGGTAACGAGATTCGATAGAAGACTCGTACTTACACCATTGCTCTCATTCACTGTTTCTGAGTACTTATTTAGCGGAAGAGAGCTCATATGAAAATACTTCGTAGACGTTATAAGATTAGGCAAAACCGCTTTGAAGAACGTTAGATCCGGATTTCCGATCTGAATAGTGAGCTCATTCGGATTGGTGCCAGATACCTGCTCAACCTTGACCTGAATTCCTGCTGGAACACTCCCGTCATAGACAATATCTAATATATCGTCCGAAGTGTTTCCGCTGATAATTTGAGGATCTATTGCGCTGAAATATGGATCGGGGCAGATGATTGAGACCTGGATCTCTGGATCATTGGAGAACATGTTGGCCGTAAGGCTCTCCACAACGCCCGTAATCTCAAGGTCTTCCATGTCATCGCTATACAGCTCGAGTCGAACTGCCTGCTTTGGCATGAAATATGAATACAGGAGTCTGCGGAGAGCCTCGGGAGACCAAAGGTTCCAGTCGGGATTCGGATGCAGTGTAAGGACGAGATTCCGACTCAATACACTGCTTCCTACATAGGCTTCTCCGTCTATTGAGCCATACGGCTGTGTGCCGATTGAGGCTGTGACCGGATCAAGCCCATCGATATTACGGATTTGGATTAGATCTGATTCAGCTCTCCCAGCTTCGTCCAAAGGTAGGGTAGGAGCTGACTGCCATGCGCTATACGCCTTAACTATACTTAGCACAGCTCCCTCCTATCTTAGAGCAAGAGCAGTTTTAAACTGGGACAACTGGTTTCTCGTATGCCTATAGATCTCAATCTCACTCAGAGCCTTAGGTGAGTTGATGTTCTGCTCGAAGTGAACCGCAGTTCCACCCAACGCAGCTAGAGTCTTTTCGTCAGGTGTTGCTAGTGCGATATTGGAAGCTTGGACGGAAGATACCCCCGCGGTAATTTTTGGATCTGCAACCAACTTCGTCAATTCTCCAGCCTGATTTCGAACTTGTGTCAGGTCGAGAATCGGGGTAATTGTCGGATTAGTATCAATTATCATGTCAAGAGAACCCAAGGAATTCTGCATAGCCTTTACGGCTGTACTTGCGGAATCCTCAATCGAGCTCTTTACAACGCCTGAATTATCTTGGATACCCTTTGCAAAGCCGAGCATGACATTCTCACCAATGTCCATGAAGACCTTTGATGGCGAAGTCAGACCCAGAAGATGCTTTACCGGCCCGGGAACATTATCTTCAACGGTTTTAACTACAGCGTCTTTGAGATCTCCGGCCTTATTTCCGATACCCTTGATAATTCCGGCAATGATTGCTTCGCCGATCCCGATGGATTCCTCAGTAATTTGAGGCATGTACTTGTCAATGGCCTTATGCAAACCCTTCAGGAAATCGAGAATAACCTTGCCTGCACCATTGGCAAGCTTGACGGCATTCTTTCCGAGTCCTTGAATGAAGCTGAGTACTGCATTTACACCAGCAGTAACAATGCGGTTCGCATTATTGGCCATACCTCTGATGAACTGAGTAATGACACCGGTTGCAGCTGAAAGAATCTTCGAGTAGTTATTACCAATGCCCTTAATGAGATTGGTAATAATTCGACCACCGGCATTAACAATCTTCTGAATGTTGCTAGCAATGCCCTGAAGAATCTTGAGCACGATGCCCAAACCGGCAGTGACAATCCTTGCGCCGTTATTTGCTATACCATCCAGGAAGTTGGTAACGATCTTAATCCCGGCATCCAGAATCTTCTGAATATTCTGGTTTATTCCGTTAAGAAGAGCTAGAATGAAATCGATACCTGCTTGGATGATGTTAGTTTGATTATCCTGTAAGAGCTTTATTATGTCGTCGATCAGAACCTGAATAAGTTCCATAAATTTCGGGTTGAGCTTAATCAGGCCGTCGATGACACTACTGATGATCTTGATAACTGCATCCACGAACTTCGGAGCGGTCTTCGCAAGTGCATCAGCAATCTCGATAACGCCAAGGATCAGAAGTTTGGCGTCCTCGATGATGCCCTTTAGAAGCTGAGTAACTGCAGCAAGCAGAATCCCAACTCCAGTGGGAAGCGCTACGATCAGAGCACTAAGTCCAGCCGCGATCAGAGAAATACCTACTCCGGCCAATGCTAGGCCTGCACCGATGAGCAACATTGCGGCGCCAAGACCCAGAAGGCCCGGAATCGCAGGAGTAATGAGTGCTCCAGCGATGCCGATAATGGCAAATGCTGCTGCTAGAGCGATCAAGCTCGTTACGATCTGCTGCCACGACATGTTTCCAATCGTCTCGAGGGCTCCGGCCAGGACAGATATACCAGCTGCGGCAACTGTCAGTGCGGCCGCACCAGCTAGTGTCCCAGACATCGCATACAAGGCGACACCCAGAATGATCAAAGCTCCTGCAAGAGTGCCCAAACCCTTTGCGATCTCAGATATGGACATTCCACCGAAGCCAGCAATAACTTTGGCAATCTGACCTAGTGCAAATGAAACTATTGCAAGTCCTGCGCCTAGCACGATCATGTTTCCTGGCATGAGTCGCAACGCAAGACCAATGACAACGAGTCCACCGGCAATACCGAGCATTCCCTTGCCCATTGTGGACCAGTCCATGTTGCCGAACGTCTTGACTACACCGGCTAGGATCTTGAGTGACGCAGCTACGAGAATCAAACCCGCACCTGTAGCTACCATTCCACCGGTTGGCATCAATCTCATTGCCCCAATCAGGACGGTAAGACCGACACCCACACCAATAAGACCCTGGGACATCTCACCCCAGCTCATGGTGGCGAACGTCTTGACCGCTAGGGCCAAGAGAAGCAGTCCTATACCAATTGCAGCAATGCCAGCTCCCGCCCTTACCATTCCAGCCGAGTTTGCCGACAGTGGAATGACTGCCACGGAGATGATGCCAAGAAGGACACCAACACCAGTAAGACCCTTCAACAACTGGCCCCAGTCAAGCTGAGCAAGGATAACCACAGCTGCCGTAAGAATGACAATAGCTCCAGCCAGCAAGATCAAACCTGCAGAGACGATAGGAAGCTTGATAAAGCCCGTTGATGTTGAGATCTTGTCGATGATTGCCATGGCGCCAAGAAGTTCACCAAATGCAACAGTCATTGCACCTAAAGCACCACTCAATTTCTTTGGATCAGCCAACGAAAGTGCAACCACTGAAGCAGCCAAGAGCGCAACAGCAATAGCGATGTTCATCAGCGCTTTCGACTTGATCTCAGCGGTCATGGCTTTCAGCGATCCAGTAAGAGCATTGAACGGAGAGGTAAGATTCGCAAGAAGTCCACCACCCGCTCCCTCAAATCCGAGCTGCTGCAAGAGAGTTCCGCCACCGAGGAACTGCTTGAACATGATGACGAGGCCACCAAGAAGTCCTGTCCGAATGACGGCAAGGATCGCCTCGAAGTTGATGTTCTCAAATGCTGACTGAATGGCTGGTCCAATTGCTTGACCCAACTGAGACAGCGCATCAAGCACACCGTTGATAAGTCGGTCGGAATGTGAGAACGCCTCGAGCATGTTGCCGAACGCAGTCCCAATTGCACCAAAGACACCGGCAAGTCCGCTTCCTTTTCCGCCAACTCCCCCGGGGGAAATTTCGTCAAAGAAACTCGCAATGGCATCTTTCAACATTCCTATCATTTTGACGGGCGCAACAAGAATGTCGCCAAGCCCGTTGAAGAAGTTGCCGAGGCCCTTACCCTTCTTCAGAG
>Ga0070690_100001134_pt1 | contig 13692 bp, 15 predicted proteins | sample KBSS33HmetaG_FD_64671 | JGI IMG/M metagenome (GOLD analysis project Ga0070690, IMG submission 64671) | Switchgrass rhizosphere microbial communities from Kellogg Biological Station, Michigan, USA - KBS S3-3H metaG | ecosystem: Host-associated > Plants > Roots > Rhizosphere ... | reverse complement strand
TGGTAGGCGTCGAGCCTCCGAGCGCGAATATCACGCGGTCGAAGACGCGCGATGGGTACTCCGGCTCGTTGAATGTGATACCCGGTCGTCCTGTCCCATCTGTGATTTCTTTGATAGTTGAGCTTCGAAGTATTTCAACCTCGCGACGCTCTTCCATCGCCATAACCGCATCGTGGTTCTGTTGATTGAGGCGGGTGAAATCCTCCTTGCGATATGAAAGCGTCACGCGGTTGTCCTGCTGACGAAGATACTGAACGTATTCTGCTGCCGTATCGCCTCCGCCAACTACCAGCACATCTTCGTTTTGAATCTGAAACGAAGTCATATCAAAGAGAAGGCGTTCCTTAAGTGACGGCGGCAGTCGATACTCTTTCGGCTTGTTCGGGCGACCAAATATCCCGACGGCGCACGCGAGTACCTTGCTTTCATAAACACCTTGCGATGATTCGACCAGAAAACGAGAGCCTTCTTCTTCAAGTCTCCGCATCCCGAAAACCTCAGCGTTGAATTTAATGTTGACGTGATAGTCGCTGATGATCTTATCGAAGAACTGAAGCGTCTCTGGCTTAGTCATATCTCTAACGCACAACAATCCTTCGCAACGGGCGGCGAAGCCTTTGTAGTTCGCCGTAGTTAGCTTTTTCTCGGGATAGAGTTGTCTGATTGCCGAATTGTGAGTTGGCCCTTTTTCGAGAATGAGGACTTGCGATGAATCTATGCCGGAGGCAAAAGCCTCAGCTGCCAACGCGATGCCGCCGGGGCCGGCCCCGATTATGATTAGGTCATGCATGAGTCACGGCTTGTGGGTGCCCGCTGAACCGTACTATGAACCTCAATCGTCGCATGTAAGCACGACACGGAACCGCACTTTTCCACTGTGCATTTGTTCGTAAGCCTCGGCGACTTTATCCAGCGGGTATTTCTCAATCATCGGATGTACCCCACTCAAAGCGCTGAACTCGAGCGTGTCCTGTGAGTCCTTCGCCGTGCCGGAATACCAGCCGGCAACAGAACTGCGTTTCATGATGAGCGAGAAGACACTGATTGAGAGCGGCTCCAGCGGCGCCGCGGGAACCAGCAGTTTTCCACTCGGAGCCAATCCGTCCACCAGTCCAGAGATGGCCTGGGCATTTGGCGCAGTCGCAAGGATCACACTCGCGCCTCCGAGTTTCTGTAACTCAGCTACGACGTCCTGCGCGGTCGCGTCGACATAATGCTGCGCGCCGAGTTGTCGTGCCAGCTCTTCCTTGTCCTTGCCCCGGTTGATCGCTACGGTGTTGAATCCCATTCGGCGCGCATACTGGACACCAAGATGTCCGAGTCCGCCGATGCCGTGCACCGCGACCACGTCTCCGGCGCGTGCGCCTGAGTTTCTCAGCGCGTTGAAGACGGTCACGCCCGCGCACATGAATGGTCCAGCTTCTTCGGCAGGTAGATCGTCGGGAATCGCGGCAAGCGCCGCAGCCGGCACGATCACGTGCGTGGCATAACCACCGTCAAAATCGATGCCGGTGACTTTGCGATTGACGCACATGGCGAAGTCACCACGCCGGCATTGCTCGCAGACGAAACAATGGCCGCCATGCCAACCGACTCCGACTCGCTGACCAACTGTCCATGAGGTGACGTTGGCGCCGACGGCATCAACCCGCCCCGCGATTTCGTGACCGGGGACACGCGGATACTGGAGCCCGGGCCAGAGACCCTCTTTCACTAGTGCATCGCTGTGACAGATGCCGCATGCCTTAACCGTCACGCGCACCTGGCCTGCGTTTGGCTCTGGAAGTTCGCGTTCGACGAGTTCCCAATCTCCGCCGGCCCTACTGATTTGTGCTGCCTTCATGTTTTTGGTCATTGGTGCTCCGTTTGTTCAATAGATCCCTATTCCTTAATCATTTGCGACGCCCTCGTTACCGGCCACTCGTCACCGCGCTCGCACTACTTGAGTGTGGAGAAGCTCGTCGGATCCATGAAGTAGCTGTCGATATGGTTTGCGAGCGCACCATTAGTCTCAGAGTCGACCTTTACCTTTTTCCATTCCGGATCGGCTTGGAAAGCAGCCCAATTCTTTCGGGCCTCCTCGCGGCTCGGGTGTTCCAGAATGTACACAAAGAGGCTCTGCGAATACGGCGCGTCTTCTGGCCGCCAAAAACCAATGCTCTTCATGTTGTGTCGCCTGAAAATAGCGTCCGTGTGATCGCCAAACCTGGCGATTAGAGCGTCCATTTTGCCCTCGTTAACGTGATACATGCGCAGCTCGTAGACATGTTGCGAGGTTGTCGATCCGCCGAGGTTGCTGAAACCGAGAGTCACGGCGGCCCCACCAATGAACGATAGAAGAGACAAAGTCTTGATATCGCTCAGCTTTGCCACGGCGATCTTCAATGCTCCTATTGCCATGTTTATTGTTTCCATAAATGGGCACCTTGTTAATTAACGCGTCCTCTGGTTTCGGGTGGTTTATAGGTCTCCACCGACGCCCGTCCAAGTCGAATTCAAGATTTCCTCACGTAGGCAGTTCCGTGCCGGCCTGCTCCGCCGCCATGTATGCGGCGTACCACTCAGGCCAGTTCGCGTCGCGCTGCCCCCCGCTGCGCTTCTCGTGCTCGCCATGCGCGGCCTCGGCACGACGAAAAGCACTCGCCAAGTCGCTTACGGAGCCGAACGAAGTTACGCCCAGGTCGATGCGACCGGGCAAACGCGTCGTGATTTCCTGCAACAGCCAGCTGTTGCCGTCGGGATCGCTGAAGGAGGCGAACGAGCTGTAGGTGCGATGCTCGGGATCCGCACCGCCCTCCGGTCCATTCGGCCCGAAATGGAAGAGCTCGCTCACTTCAATGCCGGCGTCGATCAGTGCGTTCCGAGCTGCCTCGACGTCAGAGACGATCAAGTACGTTCTCTGAACTGAACCGGGCGCCGCCGAAGTGAGGCCCTTGCCGAATTGGACCGAGCACCAGGAGCCGCGCGGTGTGAATTGGAATACTCCGGATCCGGACGGCGTGACGTCCTGCCTCCACCCGAGCCTGCGGTAGAACTGCTCCGCGCGGTCGACATCCGACACGGGGATAACGATAGCCTCTAGTTTCATATCGACTGTAGCGACGCCAGCTTGGTCACCACGGATTCTATTCGTTGCGGTTGTCATGTTATCTCCTCTCCTGTTTAGCCCGATCGAAATAGCGCAAAGACGCGAAGGCGCAGAGTCGCAAAGAACGTAGGTCGCTAACGCAAAAACAAAATCAATTCAAGCTAAAAGTCCTTAGTATTTTCTCAGCGTCTTCGCGCCTTGCGTCTCGGCGCATGGTTTGTGGCTCTCCACATCTTGTGATCTTCTGAAAACATTCGGCGACCTAAATCAACTGAAAGTGTCCCTCCCTACGCACGCCTTGGCCCGTCGTGGTCACTATGGCGTTGGATAGTCCCAAACATCACGCGGCAACTTATCTTTGAGTGATGCATACATGGCATCGCGGAACAATTTCAGCGCCGGATACGGCCGCATGGCAATTGTGCGCTCCACTATCAGCCCATGCTCGTTATCCACGATGACCTCCCAGCTCTCAAGCTTGTGACCATCCATGGTTCCCACCCAGCGCAAGAAGGTGGTGTGATCATCGAGCTTAAACTCGGCTGTATAAGTACCGGAGCCGCGCGTAGCACTCGACTGAGCGAAAATCGTTGAGACGACTTCACGGCCCTCGATCGGCCGAATCAGAATCGGGCTGTTGAATACAACGTTCTCGGCAAGCAGCTCGCTCACCTGGGCGGCTGTAGGCTTACCGGATTCCCGTAGTTTGCGTAAAGGATGCATTGTGATTCCTCTTCTGCGATGTTGCGGCAAGCGTAGGCGAACTACAGCGACGGGCTCATGGAATCTAAGAGCCGCTGAAGAATGGCCCCCGACTTCGCCTACGCTTTTGCTGCCGCGCTGATCTCGTAGTTGCGTGCCTCGATGGCTTTCAGGGTCTTTGCAAACCACTTCTCCAACTGTCCCTTGCCGACGATCCCGAGGAATGCACCGAGCAACCGCCCTTTGAGGTTCTTGCCATCGCGCACAATCACGACGTCAACGTCGGTCGTGCCGTTGGGCTGTCGCGTTAAAGTGTAGGTGTGACCCGAGCGACCTCCCCACAAGTTTGATTCGGTGGTGGTAAGAACGACTTGCTTAGGATCGGACCAGTCATAGCGCAGTCGTTCCCAGATGCCGCTCGAGCCTTCCGTAACGTCGGCGTAGGTTGAGCCCTTCTCATGCACCTTCAGGTATTGGTCGGTGCTATTGCCAAAGAGCTCCCCCCGGCCCGGACCGAAGTCGGTGAGTCCGGCGATGAACTGCTCGGGAGTCGCGGTGGTTGTCTGTTTGAAGTGAATTGTGGACATGTGTGCTCCTTGATCTAACTCGCTACGTGTGCAACTGGAAGACCCGCAGGTAGTTTGTCTCGTCTACTCGATGCGCAGGGTTTGCTCCATTGAGTAGCATTGATCCCAAATATAGACGTCAAAGCCAGCGAGTTTGGTGGACCACTTGGGCGTAAGAGAGTTGACACATTGAGCCGCAACGCGATCGATGTAGTGATCGAAGAACGCCCAGGGATTGTTCTTATCCAGCGGGTTCAATCCCTCGCCGGGTTTGGTCGTAGCCAACGCCGTCGTCGCGGCCTGCTTCACGTCTTTGAGGAATTCTGCTTGAAGATCTACGTCCGCGTGAGTGCCGGTACGCGTAACGTGACCGCCAACGAACGTGTTCCAATTCATTTTTCGAATCTCCTCAACTTGCGCAAAATAACCCCATATGTCCTGAGCGACGGCAAAGCGACGCCAAGGCATCCAACCTGGGAACACGATATCGACGACCATCAGAACTCGTTGGGTGGGCGCATAAATGAAAATGTTTCCCGGCTCGTGCGCGTTGCCGTGATAGGAAAGCTCAAGCACCTGGTTTCCGACGTGCAACGTGTACTTGTCTGAGAAAGTAACTGTGGGCAGCGGCCGGTTAGGATCGGCGTCTCGCTTCAGGAGCCGGAGCGTCTCTTCCTGCGCAATAATGATCGGAGGCACGCCCAGCACTTTCGCGCCGCCGATGTGATCGGCATGGGAATGACTGTAGATCAGGTGAGTGATTGATTTGTCGCTCACCTCGGCGATCGCTTGCCGAATATGCGCCGCCAGGTTTTGGGGCGCATCGATCACGACGACGCCGCGATCGTAAACAAGAAACATCGACTGAATTGCGTTGTCGGTGATCATGTAAAGGCCGCTTCCCATATCCTGCAAGCGATATCCCTTGGCTGGATCAATAGCTGGTCCCTGCGACGAAGGCGGAACGTCAAAGTATTTCGCAATCCTTACTCCAATTGGCGCGATCGACGGCATGTTTGGATAGGGCTCACCTACCTCTGATCCCTTTCTCGAATCACCGGATTGTCCGTGAACACCACCAACCAACGCACAAATGGTGGCGACGACGGCGATCAATAGCTTTGCACATTTTGTTTCTCCGCACATTTCAAACTCCGTTCTGATTCCAACCGGTCATCACGGGTGCGGAGTACACCACAAGCGCAGAAGTGAATCTATTGCACTAAGGTATCGATCGATACCTTGGTATTAGAGGTGAGCAGTTTCGCACCGCAAAAATACGGACTGCGATCCATAATCTGTAACCCGGATTTAATAGACAGGCTTGCTAGAGTGTTGCATTCTGAGCAAAAAAATCGAGGGATCGGCCATGAAGAGGTCCGCAGCAGCTTCGCCCGCAGAACAAAAGAGCTTCTCCGAGGAGCTTGATCTGCGGGTAGCTCAACGCACCGCCGAACTAACAGCCGCCAATGAACAACTCAAGAAAGAACTTGCTAAACGCAAACAAGCTGAAGAGGTCGCGCGCGAGGGCGAGTTCAATATTGATTTGATCGTTAACAGCATTCCGGTTCCGGTTGCGATCACCTCACCGACCGGTGAGATCGAAGCGCTCAATAAACCAACCCTCGAATATTTCGGCAGGACATTCGATGAATTGAAAGGTTGGAAGAGCTCCGACGTAGTTCATCCAGACGACCTTCAGCGCACGGTGGCCACCCAGATCGAGGCACTCCAAACGGGCAGTGCCTATAACGTTGAGAGCCGCCACCGCCGTGCTGATGGCACCTACCGCTGGTTCAATGTGCTTGGCTTGCCCCTGCGGGATTCACAAGGACACATTCTCCGCTGGTTTATCCTGCAAATTGATATTGATGATCGGAAGCGGGCGGAAGAAGCATTCAGGTCTGCCGAACGAAATTTGAATCTGACAATAAACACCATCCCAACCCTCATACAAGTGTCGCAACCCGATGGGACCGTACTGTCGGTTAATCAAGCGGTACTGGATTACTACGGTGTCACCCTGCAGGATATGCAGAAAGAGGACTTTCGCACTCGGGTCTACCATCCGGACGATGTGACAAGATTACGCGAGGAGCGCAAGGAGGCTCTCAAACGCCCCCAACAGTTCGAATATGAGCAGCGCGCTATGGGTAAGGATGGCGAGTATCGCTGGTTCCTGGTCCGCTACAATCCTCTGCTCGATGATCACGGAAGAATAGATCGATGGTATGCGACCGCGTTCGACATCGAGGACCGAAAACGGGCCGAGGCATTGCTGGCCGGCGAGAAACGGCTCCTTGAAATGGTAGCCGGAGGAAATACGCTCCACTCAATTCTGGATGCCTTGTGCCGGCTTGTGGAAGAAACCGTCAGTAGATACACCTGCGGGATCTTGTTGCTCGACAAAAGCGGCGCCTCGTTTGAACTAGCAATGGGACCCAACCTGCCACCCGGCTACAACGAAGCGATCCTGACTTGTCCGATCAATCTCGATTCCGGTCCATGCGCCAGAGCGACCTGCCTGAAGGAGCAGGTCATCGTCGCCGACGTCGCTTCGGACTTACAGTGGGACGCGCATGGTTGGCGTGGTCTGGCACTGTCCTATGGGCTGAGGGCGTGCTGGTCGACGCCGATCTTATCATCGGGAAATACCGTCTTGGGAACCTTTGCTCTGTATTCGCGTCAACCCGGCGGGCCTACCCCGCAGCTACAGGATGTCATAGGACAGATGACGCATCTGGCGGCGGTGGCGATTGCGCGTCAGCGCGCCGTAGAGCAACTGGAGGCCGAGCAGGAGTTGCTCGACCTCGCGCAGAAGTCCGCCCGCGCGATGGCCTTCGACTGGTACGTCCAGCAAGAGGTCAACATCTGGTCGCCCGAGCAAGAGGCCTTGTACGGGCTGCCGCCCGGCAGCTTCGACGGAACTTATCAGAGCTGGAAAAAGCTGATCTACGCGCCCGACTGGTCCATGGTCGTCGATGCGATTACCCATGCTCATGCAACGGGAAACGTTTCGGCCGAGTTTCGTGTGATATGGCCTGACGGAAGCCTTCACTGGCTTTCGACGAATGGACGAATGTTCTTTGATGACGCGGGCGAGCCGCTACGAATGGTCGGGTTTACCGCGGATGTCACTCGACGAAAGCTGGTCGAAGAAGAGCTGCGGCGTAGTGAGGCGTTTCTTGCCCAAGCACAACAGCTGAGCCGCACGGGCAGTTTTTCCTGGCGCGTCGCTACAGACGAAATCACCTGGTCCGAGGAACTCTATCGCATCTATGAGTTGGAGCGGGGAACTGCCATCACCTTTGATGTGATCCGCACACGCGTACATCCGGAAGACCTGACCTTGTACGAGAAGATGGTCGAACAGGCCCGAAACGGCGCTGATGATTTCGAATGGCAGTATCGATTGCTGATGCCCGACGAGTCGATCAAGCACATGCATGCAGTGGCTAAAGCTACTCGGGACTCAGCGGGCCAACTGGAGTACATCGCGGCAGTTCGGGATGTTACCGCCCGTCGGCTGGCAGACGAAGCCTTGGATAGAGCACGTTCGGAACTCGCGCGTGTTGCCAGGGTCATGAGTCTGGGCGCTTTGACGGCTTCGATCGCGCACGAGGTCAATCAACCGTTGTCGGGCATCATCACCAACGCCAGCACTTGTATGCGAATGTTAGATTCTGAGCCGCCCAATGTAGACGGCGCGCGCGAAACCACGAAGCGGACAATTCGTGACGGTCGCCGCGCTGCTGACGTGATCACACGACTGCGCGCCCTCTTCACGCATAAGGAAACAGCGACAGAGTGGGTCGATTTGAATGAAGCAACCGAGGAAGTAATCGCACTTTCGCGTGCTGAGTTGGAGCGCAACGGCGTAATTACGAGGATTGATCTTGTGGACGAACTTCCGAAGGTAATGGGAGATCGCGTGCAGCTACAACAAGTAATTCTGAATCTGTTACGGAATGGCTCTGATGCCATGAGCAATGTCGATGATCGTCCCCGCGAAATATTGTTCAAGACTGAGGTGGAGGAAGGTAATTCTGTTCGTCTAAGTGTGCGAGACGCCGGCGTAGGTTTCGAACCACAAGCCCTGGACCGCTTGTTTCAGTCATTCTACACAACCAAAGCTGACGGCATGGGAATCGGTCTTTCTGTAAGTCGCTCACTCATTGAGAATCATCATGGTCGTCTATGGGCCACGCCGAATGACGGTCCAGGTGTCACGTTCTCGTTTTCACTTCCGTGTGTTGACGACGCGCGAGATTCTCGTTCGAAAAACGACGACGACACCAATGAGCAGTGATGAAAAGCCGCCCCTCGGGCCGCGAGGGACATCAGGATGGAGGCATTTGATGGGAGAAGATGTTGCCGCAGTCAACGTCACCCGCTCGTATACGCTCGCCGGGACAAACATCGCGATCTTCACCTTCATGCTGTTCTTCCTGTACCCGAGGTTCGAGAGCGGCAGGATCAATCCCGTGTTGTTCCAGGCCACACTCATCGCGATGGGTGTCGCGACCTTCTCACTGGTGTTCGCGACGTTGCACTACTACCGGTGTTCGCTTGGGGGCCGTATGAGTGATACCGAAAGGACGCTGTACGCTCGGCGAGCCGATCGCTTCTGGCTTGTGGGTTACACCACGATGTTCCTAGCGCCAAGTCTGGTTCTGTTCCTGCTTAGGCTTCGCATCGTCGCATCTGTCTGGCTCGCCTTCTGGCTCTTGTACGTGTTCTTCGTGGTCCGCTACTTCCCGAGGCTTCATAGGCCGCCCGCGTCCAAATAGAATGAGGAGCGTGAAATGAAGATTGTCATTATCGGCGGCACCGGCCTGATCGGCTCGAAGACCGTCGCGAATCAATCAAACTAGGAGACCCAAGTGTCCATACGACCCGTCAAGCGACTCGCTAAATCCAAGCCCACACTCGAGGGCGCCGGTGTTCACTTACGCCGCGCTTTCGGTTTCGGGAAGACTTCAGACTTCGACCCATTTTTACTGCTCGACGATTTTCGGAATGACATTCCTGAGGACTATCTGGCTGGGTTTCCATGGCATCCACATCGCGGCATCGAGACCATAACCTATGTCCTTGCAGGTACGGTCGAACATGGCGACAGTATGGGAAACAGCGGCTCAATTGGTGCTGGTGATGTTCAGTGGATGACTGCGGGAAGCGGAATCATCCATCAGGAGATGCCTAAGGGTGACTCTGCCGGAAGAATGCACGGGTTCCAGCTTTGGGCCAATCTACCTTCAGCGTTAAAGATGACCACGCCGCGTTATCAGGAAGTGAAAGCGACTGACATTCCTTTAGTAACAGACGACGATGGAACACAAGCACGCATCATCTGCGGAAGTTTTTGGGGCACGAAGGGGCCAGTGGAGGGGATTGCCACAGACCCGATCTATCTTGACGTTTCGGTGCCGCCGGGAAAAAAGAAGACGCTGCCAATAGCCGCGGCTCGAAACGCCTTTGCTTACGTCTTTGCAGGTGGCGGAAAGTTTTGCAACGCGTCGGAACCACTCACCGTACCGACTGAAGGTGTGAAATGGTTAGACACCGCGCCTTCATCGGAAGCTGACGACCGTTCCCTGGTCCTCTTCGATGCCGGTGATGAGGTTGTAGTTCAAGCAGGAGACGATGGCATTCGATTCTTGCTGGTGTCAGGTGAGCCGCTCAAGGAGCCGGTGGCGTGGTATGGGCCAATCGTCATGAACACACAGGAGCAACTTCAACGGGCATTTGAAGAACTTCGCGAGGGCACCTTTCTGAACCCACGCAGCGGGCGATGATGGCTAAGAGTCGTCTCCTTGGGTAATCGGCTGACTGATGTTCTCAGCCTTATGACCATGGAAGGTATCCTCTTCCAGGTCATCCTCCCCTGGGTCATCGAGTGTTATCAGCACTTCCAAATCTTCTTCGCTCATGTGAACCTCCAGAGCAACTAACATTCATTCCTTAAAACTAATTCATCACCGTAACACCAGCCCCACTCTTCATCCGATTCAAAGGATTTTGTTAACGGGTGATTGGTTCCCTAATCGCGCATGTAGTGGCAGGAGTACCCTCCAGGATTTTTGCGCAAGTAATCCTGGTGATAGTCCTCCGCGCTGTACCAGGTGGAGGCGGGCTCAATGGTTGTTGTGATCGGGCGTTTCCACTGCCCTGATGCATCTACACGCGCCTTCACCCGTTCCGCCGTTACCTTCTGCTCAGGCGTCTGCGGAAAAATCGCTGATCGATATTGTGTGCCAACGTCATAGCCTTGACGGTTGAGCGTGGTGGGATCGTGCAGCTTGAAGAACCACTTCTCCAGTAAGTCTTCGTAACTGAGCACTGCCGGATCAAAGGTTACGCGGATCGCTTCAGCGTGCCCCGATTGGCTGTGATGGGTGTCGTCGTATTTCGGATTCTCGAGCCAGCCGCCTGTGTAGCCGACTTCGGTGTCAATAACGCCGGGCACGTCACGGAGAATTTCTTCCACACCCCAGAAACAACCGCCAGCAAGGACAGCCACCTCGGTCTGCCGCCGTGCTTCATTATCTGTTTCCTTCATCGTGTCCTCGCATTGAGTAGTCTCTTTGATTGTTTGGCTGCGGTCAGCTCTCGATGCCTTCTTCGTTCAGGCATTTGTCGCAATCAAGGTGAGTAACGAGTGAAGACGAAATCGCGATCTTTGACGGCCTGGTGGCAAGGGAAGCATGTCTTCATCGCCGCCTCGTCCGTGGGTTTGCCGTCCTTATTAAATGACGAGTAGCCCCAGCCGCCCGTCGCGGCGAATTTCTTCGAGTCCTTGACCATGAATTGAAGGTAAGTATCCGTCGGTGAGCCGGCCACGAAAGACTGCTCGCGGCCAAAGCTTTTGTTGTTTTCCTTAGATGGTACGTAGCTCCAGGCTATTCGGCCAACGATTGCGCCTTCCGGAAACGGAAGCTTGCCCTCCCGGTAAGCCTTGATTGCTATGTCGTTCCCCAGAATAGCGCGAATGTCGTTCAGCTCACCTGCTTCGTGAGCCACTGAGACCACCTTCCAGTCACGGTATCCAGGTGGAATTTTCTTTACGAAGATCGGCGCTGCCTCTTGAGCAGTAACGTGCGCTATGGTTACGGTGAACGCGACAGCGCTGGCCATTGCTACAACTCCAAACAGCAACGCGGAGATCCTTCTCATAGTGGTGCCTCCTCAAGAATGTGCGTAGGTGGAATCCTCTCCTAAAATTCATCCGATCCATTCGATTTCCTTCAAGCGGCCGAGTACACCACAGTTGAAAATGCGAATCTATTGCACCAAAGTATCGATCGACACTTTGGTATTGATTGCGACTTACCGATACCAAAGTATGATGGACACGCAGCCCGATGAGGTGCATCCTCCAACTACCTTACGTTGGGAAAATCAAGAAAGGCATTGCGAGTTAAGCTGATGGTTACACGACCCCTCATATCAGTGGTTGATGACGACGAATCAGTGCGCGAGTCGCTGCCTGATTTGCTGAATGAATTTGGTTTCGAAGCGCAGACGTTTTCGTCCGCCGAGGAGTTCCTGGGTTCTAAATCAGTTGATGAGACGAGATGTCTGGTTCTCGATGTAGCGATGCCCGGTATGACGGGGCCGGATCTACAGCGAGAGCTAACACGTCGCGATCGATCGATCCCGATCGTCTTCATCACTGCCCACCGTGATGCGACGGTTCGGCCACGTTTGATTGCACAAGGCGCGGTGGATTGCCTTTTCAAGCCGTTTGAGCCGACGGATCTCTTGCAAGCACTTAACACCGCGCTACGAGCGAGTTGACTATAAGCATTTTTACAGGGTGATGTCAGTAGCTCCTAAGTCGCAGCAAACGCCGATCGTCTTTGTAGTTGACGACGACGTGTCTGTGCGCGAATCGCTGGACTTGCTGATCAAATTGGCAGGATGGCAGCCGGAGACGTTTGCATCCGCAAGTGAGTTTCTGGCGCGCCCGCGCACAGCGACGCCAAACTGTTTGGTGCTCGACATTTCTCTTCCGGATCTTAACGGTCTTGAATTGCAGAAGCTGATCGCGTCCGAGCGGATCGACATGCCAATCATCTTCATCACGGGACATGGCGACGTTCCTATGACGGTGCAGGCTATGAAGGGCGGTGCTGTTGAATTCTTAACCAAGCCGTTTGATGACGAAGTGCTGTTGAATGCCATCCGGCACGCCATCAGGCGCAGCGTGGCGGTGCTCAACGATCAAAGTGAAATAACAGCACTGCGCAGCAGTTACGAATCACTCACGCCTCGTGAGCGTGACGTCATGAAATTCGTGGTAGCTGGCATGTTGAATAAACAGATTGGTCTGAAGTTGGACATCAGCGAGATCACGGTGAAGGCCCATCGCGGAAAAATGATGCAGAAGATGAAGGCTGAATCCCTCGCCGACCTGGTAAAGACGGCAGTGAGACTTGGCCTCACACCAGCGAGAAATCCATGGCATACGACTGAACTCTAACGAAAGGAAACATCATGACTCAATCAACAAAGAATATCGTTCTCGTTCACGGCGGCTTCGTAGACGGTTCAGGTTGGGAAAGTGTCTACAGCCTACTGAAGAAGGATAACTACAATGTTGCGATAGTACAGAATCCAACCATTTCGCTGGCTGGCGATGTAGCGACGACGAAGCTCGCTATTCACCAACAAAGTGGCCCGGTGATTCTGGTCGGACACTCCTACGGTGGCGCGGTGATCACCGAAGCCGGAACCGATCCACAGGTTGTCGGGCTTGTTTACATCGCTGGCTTTGCTCCAGACAAAGGCGAGTCGGTGAACTCGCTCATCAAAGATCCGCCGCCGGGTGCACCCGTGCCCCCAATCCTGCCACCGAGGGACGGCTATCTTTTTCTCGACAAGTCTAAGTTTCACGCTTCGTTTGCCGGCGACGTTGAAGCAGACAAGGCTGCGTTCATGGCGGATTCTCAAGTTCCCTGGGGTCTTGAGGCACTCGGCGGTGAGATCAGCGAGCCGGCCTGGAAGAGCAAGCCAAGCTGGTACCTACTCACGACCGAAGACAGAATGATTCCGCCGCCGGCTCAGCGTTTCATGTCTGAGCGAGCTGGATCGACAGTTATTGAGGTGGCCGGCAGTCACGCAATCTACGTGTCGCAACCAGATGCGGTGGTTGCGCTTATCAAACAATCTGCAAAGGGAGCTGCTGCTGCAACCGCAGCGCGTTAGGTTGTAAATGGGCCTTGCACAAAGAGTCGATAAGAAGGCGATACGATTCGACGGGGGTTCAGAACCCGGAGCGATAGCGACGGAATGCCGAATACAAGTTAACGCAATCGGTTTCAGAAAGCGGGC
>Ga0070690_100001130_pt1 | contig 13711 bp, 11 predicted proteins | sample KBSS33HmetaG_FD_64671 | JGI IMG/M metagenome (GOLD analysis project Ga0070690, IMG submission 64671) | Switchgrass rhizosphere microbial communities from Kellogg Biological Station, Michigan, USA - KBS S3-3H metaG | ecosystem: Host-associated > Plants > Roots > Rhizosphere ... | reverse complement strand
TACTACGACTACTACCAGCCCGAGGCGTACGTCCCGTCGACCGACACGTACATCGAGAAGGACTCACTCATCAACGAGGAGATCGACCGGATGCGCCACGCGGCGACGTACGCGCTGCTCACGCGGCGCGACGCGCTGATCGTGGCGTCGGTGTCGTGCATCTACGGCATCGGCGCGGCCGAGGCGTACCTGGGCATGAAGCTGGACCTCGCGAAGGGCGTCGAGGTGCGGCGCGACGCCGTGCTGCGCCGCCTGGTCGAGATCCAGTACGAGCGCAACGACATCGACTTCGCGCGCGGCACCTTCCGCGTGCGCGGCGACACCGTCGAGATCTTCCCGGCCTACGAGCGCGAGAAGGCGATCCGCGTGGAGTGGTTCGGCGACGAGATCGAGATGATCTCCGAGGTCGACCCGCTGCGCGGCAAGGTGCTGCGCAAGATCGACGAGGTGTCGATCTTCCCGGGCTCGCACTACGTGACGCCGGCCGACAAGCTGACCAAGGCGATGACGGGGATCAAGGAGGAGCTGCGCGGGCGCCTCGTCGAGCTGAAGGCGGGGAACAAGCTGGTCGAAGAGCAGCGCCTGCAGCAGCGGACGCTGTACGACCTCGAGATGCTGGAACAGATGGGGCGCTGCAAGGGGATCGAGAACTATTCGCGCCACCTGTCGGGGCGCGCGGCGGGCGAGCCGCCGCCGACGCTGCTGGATTATTTCCCCAAGGACTACCTGCTGTTCGTCGACGAGTCCCACCAGACGGTGCCGCAGATCGCGGCGATGTTCAAAGGCGATCGCTCGCGCAAGGAGACGCTGGTCGAGTTCGGCTTCCGGCTGCCGTCGGCGCTGGACAACCGGCCGCTGCGCTTCGACGAGTGGGAGTCGCGCACCGGGCAGAAGATCTTCGTGTCGGCGACGCCCGCCGAGTACGAGCTGCAGCGGGCCGAGGGCGTGGTCGTCCAGCAGATCATCCGGCCGACGGGCTTGCTGGATCCCGAGATCGAGGTGCGACCGGTCGGCAGCCAGGTCGACGACCTGCTGACCGAGATCCGCGAGCGCGTGAAGATGGGCGACCGCGTGCTGGTCACGACGCTGACCAAGCGGATGGCGGAGGACCTGACCGAGTACTACAGCGAGCTCGGCGTGCGCGTGCGCTACCTACACTCGGACATCGACACGCTGGAGCGCATCGAGATCCTGCGCGACCTGCGCCTGGGCGAGTACGACGTGCTGGTCGGCATCAACCTGCTGCGCGAGGGGCTGGACCTGCCCGAGGTGTCGCTGGTCGCGATCCTGGACGCCGACAAGGAGGGCTTCCTGCGCGCCGAGCGCTCGCTGATCCAGACCATCGGCCGCGCCGCCCGCAACGTGCGCGGCAAGGTGATCATGTACGCCGACCGCGAGACCGAATCGATGAAGAAGGCGATCGGCGAGACGAGCCGGCGGCGCGCCGCGCAGGAAGAGTTCAACCGCGTCCACGGCATCACGCCCAGGACCATCGAGAAGGCCATCCACGAGCTGGAGGGCAGCGCGCAGGACGACTTCGTCGACGTCACCAGGCCGGCCAAGAAAGCGAAGGAGGCCGACATCCCGCTCGAGGAGCTGCCCCAGATCATCTCGGCGATGCGCCGCGAGATGTTCGACCTTTCGGAGTCGCTGGAATTCGAGAAGGCGGCCGCGCTGCGCGACCGGATCAAGGAGCTGGAAGAGATCCGCCTGTCGATGGGCAGCCGCTAAATCCGCCGGCGCTCAGAGCCGATGGAGAAGCCTGAATGAACGTGGCCGGCGCCGTCAGCTTCGCGGTTCGGGCGGACGACGTCCGGGCGTCCACCGGCTGCGCGCGGTGCGGGGCCTCGGGCCCCACGCGCGAGGTCAATCTCGCGCGCCGTCCGGTCGGGGGCGGCGAGGCGGCGCTCCGCGGCCTCGGGCTGCGTGTCCGAGCTTGCGCGCGCTGCTTCGAGCGCGCGTCGCTGCTGCGCGCGCTGTGGGTGGTCGGCTTGATCGTCACGGCGATCGCGGTGATGGTCGCTGTCGCGGTCGCGCAGGAGGCGCTCGTCGACAAATCCTGGTTGCGCGCGCACAGCGGCGCCGTGGTCGGCATCGATGCTCTGGTCGCCGTCCTCGTGATTCTTCTGCTGCGGCCGCTCAGGCGCCGATTCGAACCAAGCATTTTCCCGATCTGGATCGAAGGGTTCGATCGGGCGGCCGACACGTTCACCCTGGGGGCGACGTCACCCGAGATCCTCGCGCGGGTGCTCCCCGGCGGCCCACCGTATCGGCCGGAGCCGCCCGATCCGGCCCTGAGGCGGGCCGGAGAGACTGTCGGTCGACTCGGCAACCCGATCGATCGTTTGCAGGAAGAGATCCTGGCACCGCCTCGACACCAGAAGGTTCCCGGGTGGGTTTTCATCGTCCTCGGCCTCGGGCCGATCATCGGCGCTTACCCGTATGCGCAGGAGGTGCGGCACGGGGGCCGGATCAAGGTGGTGCTGCTGCCCTTTTACTGGTTGGGCGGCAAATGGGGAGTGTTCGGCGCCCTTCTGGCGATGGGCCTCCTGTTCGTGGCCATCGGCGTGCGGCGTTACCTGCGCGCGTTTCGACAGCCGCCAACTCGTCAACCGTGATGCCGATGGCAGCCGCGGGATTTGTGTTGGCGATTTTCTCCTGGGGCGTTTTCCCTGCAGGTCCGCGCCCGGCCGCGAGCCCGACGGTCGTCTTCGCGCGGGGCCCGGGAACGGGAACGCTGGTCAATCCGATCGCGTGTCTCTCTCCGGACGGCGCGCTGGTCGCGGCCGCCAACTCCGATTGTCTCGGCGCCGTGCCCGCGCGGGCGCAGGTCTGGCTGGACTCGGGTGAGCTCGCGACGGCGTCGGAGCGGGTGACCGCGACGTGTCCCGGGGGCGACGGCGCCCCGCGGGACGGGCTGGAGCTGGCGGGCGGACCGTTCAACTTCTCGTACGCGGTGTGGCCACCGACCGCCGCTCCGTCGTTTGCGCGCGTCAGTCACGCGCCTCCGGACAATCTTCCGATCTCCGTCCCGGCCGCCGAGTACAGGGAGGTGCGCCGGCTCGTCGGACGACGCGCGGCGGGCGACCTCGATGTGCTGCAGCGTTTCGAGTCCGACCTCGACGGAGACGGCGCGAAGGACATCGCCCTCTCGGTCGACGCGCGGTGCACGCCCGCGGAGATGCGCAAGCGGACGGGCGAGGCCGACGGCGAGCCCTGGTCATGCTTCAATGGCCTGATCGTCAAATGGGGCGGGAAGGGCGCGTTCGCGATCGTCACGCAGGACTGGGATCTCGGGCAAATCGGCGCCGTCTTCGATCTGGATGGAGATCACCGGCCCGAAATTCTCGTCTTCGCGCCCCTGGATAAAGGATTCCGGCGGCAGGTCTTCACGGTCGAGGGTCGTAAATTGAAACCGCACGATCCGTGGTGCTGCGGTTGCGAGGCTCAGGCGAGGAGCGAAGAGCAGCGCCGCGCCTGCAGCCGCCGGGCCGCAGCCCGCCGCTGAAAGGTGGACCGGCGCGCCATCGGCCGGGCACTTCCAGGCGTGAAGTGGTTGGTCCCCGTCCTGGGCTTCGCGCTGCTGCCGGCGGCGGGTTGCGCCAAGAAGTCGCTGCAGACCGTCGACGGCTCCGGCGGGATTGGCCCGATCGGGCCGGACGACGGCGGGGTCGGCGACGGCGGCGCGACCGATGTTGGCGGGACAGCGGACGCCCGCGGCGCGATCGACGCGTCCTGGGACCTGCCGGTGTCGGCAGTTCGATCGTACGTGGTGACTTCGGAGGTGAGCGCCGACGGCGCCGCGGTCACCGCGCACACCTTCACGCTGACGTTCGATTTCAGCCAGCACGTCGCCATCTTCGGCACGAGCGGCGGTGGCCAGGTCGCTCCTCTCGAACAGACCGCGGGCGGCGCGCTGCGCGTCGGTCAGGCGCTGGTGTTCGCGGTTCCGGTGCCGGCGGCGTGCGGCGCATCGGTGCAGTACGAGGACCTCGACTTCACGATTGAACCCGACGGAACGTTGTCGGGAACCGGTGCCGGCCTGCTGAGGACCAACTCCGGCAAATCGGGGACCAACGTGGCCGCAACGATGGCGCTGACTGGCGTTTCGGACACCGAAGGGCCGATCCTGAGCCTGTCCGCGTCCGGCGACCTCGCCGATCCGTGGGCCTCTCTCTGGGTCGTCTCGTCCGAGCCGGTGCCCCGGGACGAGATGCAACCGGTGCTCCGATCGGCGGGCGGCGACCTCCTCGCGTTCGAGGCCCCGACGGCGGCGGACTCGTTCTTCACGATTCTGGAGAAGCCGCGGTTGCTGCTGGCCTTTGGCCAGCAATACCAGGTCACGTTCGACAGCGACAGCATCACGGACTTCGCCGGCAACCCGGCCCGGTGGAACGGCGAGCCCACGTTCACCACGCGGCCGGCGCCGCCGTTCGTCCTTCCCGACGGGTTCGAGTCGGTCACCGACGACACGCTGGGAGGCGCGCAGGTCCTGTCGGGCACCGGCGCGCCGGCGATCAACGGCGCGCGCAGCCTCTACATCCCGGCCGCGGCTTCGTTGCCGGCGTCGGGATTCGTCACGCAGCTCGCGCTACGGCTGCCCGTTTCGGCCAGCAGCACGACGGTGCGGTTCAACTACCGCATCGTCAACCCCGGCGACATGTCCGGCGTGTACCTCGTGATCGCGAGCGTCGGCGGGATGATCCAGACCGTGTCGCTCGATTCGACTCCCGGCACAACGACGCCGGCGACGATCGGTCAGGACCAGGTCGTGCTCGGCCCGACGGCATCCGCGGTGATCGCGCTGCCGCCGGACGCCCACGACGAGGTCGTCTTCGCCCGCATCGCGTCGCAATCCGCATCGTGCGGTGGTCCACCGCCGCACCCCGTTCCCGGGATCATCATCGACGATCTGCGGGTGCCGTGACCTTCGTGTACAGCAGCCGCCAGACGCGCACGCCCTCGGTCTCGCACTGGCGCTCGCGCCGCGACTTGGCGTCGTAGGGGCTCTCGCGCAGGAAGGTCCACGCCCCCGCGGCGTTGGCGAACGCCGCGTCCGCCTCCAGCGCCGCCATCGCGTCGAGCGCGAGCGCGAAGATGTCGGTCTGCACGTAGAGCTCGCCGCCGGGCGCCAGCGCGCGGCCGATCGCGGCCATCAGGCCGGGGTTGATCGCCCGCCGTTTGTGCTGACGCCTCTTGAAGAAAGGATCGGGGAAGTTCAGGAAGAAGCGGCGGACGCTGCCGTCGTGGAACAGCCGGCCCATGTCGACCGACATGTTCGCGAACACGCTGCGCACGTTCGCCGGGCCGGCCGCGGCGCAGGCGGCGTTGACGGCCTCGACCAGCTCGCGTCGGATCTCCACGCCGACGAACGCCGTCGCGGCGTCCTCGCGGGCGCGGTCGATCAGGAAGTGCGCCTCGGCCGCGCCGAGCTCGACCTCGAGCGCGCGTCCCGCCTCGACCTCGATGCGCGGCACGTCGGCAATGTCGAGCAGATCGGACTTCAGCGGGTTGACGTGCTGCCGGATTCGCATGACGTCCTAGCCGGGCCCGCCGGCGCGCGCGGCGCTGTCGGCGTCCAGCTCGCGCAGGACGGCGGGCGGCGCCGCGATGGCCTGGGCGCCGGCCAGCGCGGCGTCGACGATGTCGCCCGACGACCGGATGGCGCGGACGACGACCTCCGTGCGCAGGTCGAAGGTGCGCAACAGCGCCGTGAGCTTTCGGATCCCGTCGCCCGGGTCGGCGCCGGACACCCGGTCGAACGGCGCCCACACCTGGGCGGCCCCGGCGCGCCCGGCGGCCAGCGCCTGCTCCGGGCTCGGGTAGACCGCCACGCCGGTGCGGATGCGCGCCGCGGCGCAGGCTCGAATCACATCGATCCCGACCTCGGTCGCGGGCAGCGCCACGATGACGTTGCCGGCCGCCTCGGCCCAATCGCGCGCCTCGCGCAGCATCCCGTCACGATCGTCGCCGTCGTGGGCGATCTCCAGGCCGACGGGACCGTTCACCGCGCCGCAGATCTCGCGGAGCAGGTCGCGGGGCTCGCGGCCCGCGCGCCGCGCCGCCTCGGCGACCAGCGCCGCGCTGGTGATGACGCCGCTGGCCCGACGCGCGGCGACGCACGCGGTGACCTCGTTCGGATCGGCGCTTTCGACAAAGAACAACACGGCAGCCGAAAAAGGTAACACAGAGAGGGCCTCGGGCCTGAGATCAGATCCGGATCCGAACCGGAGGCCCGAAGCCCGAGGTCCAGCGGCGCAGCCGCTACACCGTGATCTTGCCGTGGCGGTCGAGGTAGTTGACGTAAAGCTGCTGGAGGATGCCGCACAGGTAGCTGGTCAGCATGTAGACCGCCAGGCCCGCCGGCAGGAACAGCGAGAAGCCGGTGAACATGATCGGCATCATCACGGACATCATCGCCTGCTGCTGGGGATCGGCCCCCGCCGGCGACATCTTCATTTGCCCGAACATCACGCCGCCCATGATGAGGGGCGTGATGTAGAACGGGTCCTTCGCCGTCAGATCGTGGAGGTGGAAGATGAAGGGCGCGCGATACAGCTCGACGGCGTAGTTGAGCGTCGAGTAGAGCGCGATCCAGATCGGCATCTGGATCAAGCTCGGCAGGCAGCCGCCGAACGGCGAGACGCCGTGGGCCTTGTAGAGGTTCATCGTCTCGACCGACTGCCGCTGCCGGTCGTTCTCGAACTTCTTGCGGATGGCGGCCATCTTCGGCGCCAGCTTCTGCATCCGCTTCGCCGACAGCAGCGACCGCTGCGTCGGGTAGAAGGTCACCAGCTTGATGAACAGCGTCAGCAGGACGATCGCCAGCCCCCAGTTGTGGCCGAAGCGATGGAAGAACTTCAGCAGCGACAGGATCGGGTTCGCCAGCCAGGCGAACGTGACGTCGACGGACTTCTCCAGGTAGACGGGGCCCGGGGTCGCGGCGACCGCCGTCGGGCCCGGTTGTGCGCTGGGGGCAACCGCCACGACCGGCGGACGTATCGCCTCGAGGTCCTCGGTCACCTTGGGCCCCGCGAACACCGCGAACGGGTAGCTGACCTCCGTCTGCGGCGCCACGACCTGCTCGACAAGCCGCAGGGTCACTTGACCGACGTCCGTGCCCAGCGACGCCATGTTGCACATGCGGTTGTTCTGCGTCCGCTCCTGAAACGGCACGGCCGCCAGCAGGAAGAACTTCTCGTCGGTGGCGATCCAGTTGATCGTCCCCGTTCCGTCCTCTGCCTTGATCGTGTCCTTGGCGAGCCCCTCGATGGACTTGCGCTCGACCTTGCCGTTCACGAAGCAGATCGCTGACGAGATGCTGGCGGACACGCCGGAGAAGAAACCGCCGCCCCGCTTGTCCGGATCCTGGCGGCCGGCGATCGCCAGCATCAGCTTGGAGTACAGCTGCTTGTCGCCTCGGTTGGCGACCACGACCTCCAGCTGGAGGCGGTAGCGCGCCTGGTCCAGGCGGTAGCGCTTCTCGATGTGGACGCTGCCGCTGTCGGCGGCGAAAACGACGGCGTTCGGGTCCGGCTGCGACACCTCCCACGCGCCGTCGGCCGGCGTCTGGAAGCCAGAATCAGGGAATGTCGTACGCAGCGAGCCTTCCCTGTTGTCGAGCGTGCGCACGACGTCGTGGCCGCTCGCCGGATCCTTCGGGTTGTCGAGGAACCGCTTCTCGCGCAGCTGCGCGTGCACGAGCGTGCCGCCGAGGCTGCTGAACACGAAGCGGACATCCGGCGTCGACAGCTCCACCAGACGCTCCGGTCGGTTCGCGGCGGGCGCCGACCCGGGCGCGGCGGCGCCGGTCCCGGCCGGCGCGGTCGGCGCGCCCGGTGCCCCCGGCTGCGCGGGCGGCGCCGTGGGCGCGGGCGTGTTCTGTCCCGCGACGGGCGCCGGCGGCGGAGGGGCCGGAGGCTTCGCCGGCGGAAAAAAGACGTTCCACACGACGAGGACGCCGACGCAGAGACCGATCGCGACGAGAAGCCTCTTGTTGTCCATCCGCTACACCACCCCGCTGGAGCGCGCCGCACCGGCCGCCGCGGCCGGCGGCGGAACTGGATCGTAGCCGGCGCGCGCGAACGGCCGGCAACGCAACAGGCGCCGCGTCGCCAGCCAGATGCCGCGCCACGCACCGTGCACGTGAATCGCCTCCTCCGCGTACGCAGAGCAGGTGGGCTCGAACCGGCAGGATGGCCCGAGCAGCGCGTGGTGCACCGGCGACAGCACCGCGCGATAAAGCCGGACCAGGATCAGCAGGAGCGCGCTCATCGCCCGCCCAGCCGGCGCGCGAGCGTCGAGAGCTCGCGGCAGATTCCCGCGTGTCCCGCGTCCCCGGCGGCGGGGCGCGCGACCACCACGAAGTCGACCTCGGTGGGGAACTCGGGCCGTCGTCGCCGATAGCACTCGCGGATCCAGCGCTTGACGCGGTTGCGGACGACCGCGCCGCCGACCTTGCGGCTCACGGTGATGCCCATGCGACCGGTTCCGGCGCGTGCGAAGAGCATGAGGTGGGTACCATTCAGGCGGCGACCCTTGTTCTGGATCGCGAGGTAGTCCGAGCGCAAGCGAACGCGCGCTCGCGGGAGACGCTCGCGTCGCTGCTCGGCGGCAGAACCAGCGGAGCCAGCGGCCGTCAAGGCGCCTACTTCTTGGCCACCGTCACCGTGAGCTGCCGGCGCCCCTTGCGCCTGCGGCGTCGGAGAACTTCACGTCCTGCCCGCGTCCGCATTCGCTTACGAAATCCGTGCGTGCGCTTGCGGCTCTTGCGGTGCGGCTGAAAGGTCCTCTTCACGACATCCTCCGAAAACTTCGCGATGCTCCACCGTCTCGCATCGCGCGCGCCGGGGAAAGCGTGACTCCATAGCATCGGCCCCTCCCCCTGTCAACGCACGGGCCGCCCGTACATCCGCGATGCTGTTCCCTAATCGCGCTCTTTCCACGGAGATCTCGGGGCTCGAACCGAGGTGCCCGTCACTCTCCGTCGGAGAGTTTCGATCTTGCGCGCGACTCGCGCGCAAGCGCCCATGCCATGCGGCTTTCCGCAATCGAGAACGGCAAACGCGCATGAAATCCACGGCGAGCCCGACCGCATCTCTGCCGTGAATCGAAAACGCGCGCTTCTCCGCCGGCTTACGCGTCGTCATGCGCACTGAACCTCACAATCTGCTTCGAACGCGTGACGAACGTGAAAAAATTATCTGACCGATTTTCGCGACGTTGCGAAAAGCTGCCCGCGGCGCGCTTGCTGGCGTTCGCCGCGGTTTGATAGAGAACCACACACCGCGCGGCAACCCGCTCGCGCGGGCGTGGCGACGGACGGAACAGGGAACCCAAAACAAATCTCGCGGTCCAACCGTTCGTCGTCGGGGGGAGCTCGCGGTTGTCTATTGCTGTGGACAAACAGGGGGAAGCAGCGTGATCGCGCCTGATATCACTGGCTATTTTTTCTCTCACCCGTTGTGGACAGGTGAGCATGTTTGAACTTTGGACGGAGGCGGTCAGGTCCATCGAGCCGATGGTCAAGCCCGCGCACCGAGATCTCTGGCTGCGCCCCATACAGTGTGTCGGGATCGACGAAGGTCGAATCCGCCTGCGCGCGCCGAACCGCTATCACAAGGAGTGGTTCGAGGACAATTTCCTCCCTTCGATCTTGAAGGACCTGGAGGCCCGCGCGCAGCGGGCGTTCACCGTCGACTTCGAGGTGGTGGAAGAGGACGCGGTCGCCGCCGCGCACGTGCCGTCGCCGGCCGAGCGCCCCGGCAGCGGAGGCGCGCCGGTCGTCGAGGCGCCCGCCCCCGATCTGGTCTCCCGCTACACGTTCGACAAGTTCGTCGTCGGACCGACCAACCAGTTCGCCCACGCCGCGGCGCGGATGGTCGCCGACGCGCCGGCCTCGCGCTGGAACCCGCTGTTCATCTACGGCGGCGTCGGTCTCGGCAAGACGCACCTCCTGCAGGCGATCGGTCACGAGATTCATCGCCAGCATCCGGAGTGGGCGATTACGTTCGTCACCTGCGAAAAGTTCGTGACCGACTTCATCGGGTCGATCCGGCGGTCGTCCGGCACGTCGATGGAGGACTTCCGGGCGCGCTACCGGACCGCTCCCGACGTCCTGCTGGTGGACGACATCCAGTTCCTGTCCAACAAGGACAGCTCCCAGGACGAGTTCTTCCACACGTACAACGCGCTCCACTACGCGCACAAACAGATCGTGCTCACGTCGGACAAGCTCCCCGCGGAGCTGCCGGGCGTCGAGGACCGGCTGCGCAGCCGCTTCACCTGGGGTCTCATCGCGGAGGTCGAGACGCCCGACCTCGAGACGCGCGTCGCCATCCTGAAGCGGAAGGCGGAAGCGGAAAAGGTGAATCTTCCCGACGAGGTGGCGCTGTACCTGGCGGCCCACATCAAGACCAACGTCCGCGAGCTGGAGGGCGCGCTGCTGCGCCTGGCGGCCCGCGCGTCGTTCCACGGGCAGGCGATCTCCGTCGAGCTGGCGCGCGACGCGCTGGCGAAGCTGCTGGCCCACGCGCCTTCCGGCCTCACCATCGAGTCGATCCAGCGCGAGGTGGCCGGCTACTTCGACGTCAAGCTGCACGACATGAAGGGGCCGAAGCGCCACCGCGCCATCGCGCACCCGCGCATGGTGGCGATGTACCTGGCGCGCAAGCTGACCAACATGAGCTTCCCCGAGATCGGCAGCCGCTTCGGCGGCAAGGATCACTCGACCGTCATCAGCGCCGTCCGCAAGATCGAGCGCCTCTGCGGCGAGGATCCGACCGTGCGCAGTGTCGTCGGCACGATCGAAAGCCGGCTCCGCCAGCCATAGTGAAAGTTGTTGGTGAGGCTGTGGACGGGGTGGGGAGCGGGCCGGTTCGGTACCTATCCACGATCCACCGCGTCAGTATCCCGCCACTCATGCACAGGGGATGGGCGCCGGTCACCGACGGAGACGCGCATCTCTCCACATCTCCACAGGGCCTACTACATCTGCTTTTAGATCTCCTTAATAAGAGCTAGAAGAGGGCTGGAAAACAGCGTTGAAAGCGCGCCCCCAAGGAAGAGATAGACAGAAGGAGAAGCCGGGATGGAGTTCAAGATTCGCAAAGACGAGTTCCTGCGCGGGTTGTATCTCGCGCAAGGCATCGCCGATCGGAAGAGCACGCTCCCCATCCTGGCCAACGTTCTCATTCGCACCGAGGGCAAGGACAAGCTGCTGTGCGGGGCGACGGACCTCAACGTGACGACGATGGTGACGCTGTCCGCGAAGGTCGAGAAGGAGGGCGGCCTGACCGTCGCGGCCCGACAGCTCTACGAGATCGTGAAGGGCCTGCCCGACGACGAGGTCCGCGTGCGGCGCACGGAACAGAACTGGGCCGAGATCCGCGCGGGCAAGGTCGAGTTCAAGGTCGTGGGAATGTCCGACCGCGACTACCCGAAGCTGCCGGCGATCCAGGAGGCGCAGACGTTCAAGGCCGACTCGGCGGTGCTGCGCGACATGATCGCAAAGACGATCTTCTCGGTGTCGCTGGACGAGACGCGCCAGCACCTGGCCGGCGTGCTGTTCGAGTCCGACGGCGTGACGGCGCGCATGGTTTCGACCGACGGCCACCGGCTGTCCAAGGTGTCGCGGCCGCTGGCCGGTGGGCCGAAGCTGGCGACGGGTGTGCTGATTCCGCGCAAGGGCGTCATCGAGCTGCGGCGGGCGATCGAGACACGCGAGGCGCCGGCGGCGATCGGCATTCACGACGGCAACTTCGTCCTCAAGGCGGACGACGTTGGCATCTCGGTGAAGCTGATCGACGGGCAGTTCCCGCCCTACGACCAGGTGATCCCCAAGGACAACGAGCGCGCCGTCGTGGTGTCGCGGCTGGGGCTGCTGGACGCCCTCAAGCGCGTGGCGCTGATGTCGTCGGACAAGACGTTCGGCGTGCGGCTCGGGCTCGAGAAGGGCAAGATCCGGGTCGAGAGCGACAACCCCGATCTCGGCGCCGCCAAGGAAGAGATCGACGTCAGCTACAAGGGCACCGCGGTGCAGATCGGTTTCAACGCGCGCTACTTCATCGACTTGCTGACGGAGATCGAGACGCCCGAAGTGCGCGTCGAGCTGTCGGGCGAGCTGGATCCGGCGGTCGTGCGGCCGGCCGACGGCGCCGACTACGTCTGCGTCGTCATGCCGATGAGGCTCTGAGCCGCAGGTCGGGCGAACGCCCGTGCGCATTCGCGAGCTGAGGGCCGAGAACTGGCGGAATCTGGAACCGTTGACGCTGGTTCCGGGGGAACGGCTGTCGGTCCTCTACGGCGACAACGGCCAGGGCAAGACCAACGTCATCGAGGCCGCCTACTACCTGGCGGTCCTGCGGTCCTTCCGCACGTCGCACGCGGAAGACCTGATCCGGCGCGGCCAGCCGGAGCCCACGGCGCGGCTGCGCGCGGAGATCGTGCACCGGGGCCTCGAGCGGCGCTTCGAGATCGAGCTGCGGCCGACGGGGCGCACCGCGCGCCTCGACGGCAAGCACGTGCGCGGTACCGCGGCGGCGCTGGGCGCGGTCAGCGTCGTGCTGTTCGTCCCGGAGGACCTGCTGCTGCCGCGCGCGGCGCCGGCCCAGCGGCGGCGCTTCCTGGACCTCGCCATCTTCAACATCGAGCGCGGCTACTACGAAGAGGCGAGCGCCTACCAGAAGGTGCTCAAGAACCGAAACGCGCTCCTCAAGCGCGGGCCGGGCGACCCGCGCCTGCTCGACACCTACGACGAGGAGCTGGCGCGCACCGGGGCGCGCGTGGTCATGCGCCGCCGCGCGCTGGTGGCGGCGCTGACGCCGCTTTTCCAGGACCATTTCCGGGCGCTCCACAGCGAGCTGCCCGTCTCGCTCGCCTACCTCAGCGATCCCGACGTGGCGGCCGCCGACGACGAGGAGGGCGTGCGCGCGCGTCTGCACGCGGGCCTGGTCGCGCGCCACGGGCTGGACGAACGGCGGCGCTTCACCGGCTTCGGCCCCCACACCGACGACCTGGACATCGGCCTTGGGGGCACGCCGGCGCGCAGCCACGCGTCGCAGGGCCAGCTGCGCTCGCTGGTCCTGGCGCTGAAGCTCGCCGAGCTCTCCAACGTCGAGGCGCGCCTGGGCGACCCGCCCGTGTTGTTGCTCGACGACGTTCCGAGCGAGCTGGACCCGTCGCGCCGGGCGCTGCTGTTCGAGGTGATCGGGCGCCTCGATTGCCAGACTCTCATCTCGGTCACCGAGCGCGACATCGTCCCGGCCGGGGAGGCCGCCCGGCGCGATTTTCTCGTGCGCGCCGGCAGCGTCGTGGAGAATCCATGATAAGCTGCCTTTACAAACCGCGTAAACGATGCTAGATTATTGAAACTGTTCAGGTTTGTAGCCAGCGGGCTCACCTGAACATCGTCGAGAATTTTCCCGCTCGGCCTTGCGATTGATCTATCGAAAATGACGACCTCCGAACCGCCTACCGGCGCACCAAAACCTCCCGGCGAAACGACGAACGGCAACGGCAACGGAGCCAAGGCCGACTCGTACAACGAGGAGAGCATCCAGGTCCTCAAGGGCCTCGAGGCGGTGCGCAAACGTCCCGGCATGTACATCGGCGACACCGATGACGGCACGGGCCTGCACCACATGGTCTACGAGGTCGTCGACAACGCCGTCGACGAGGCGCTGGCGGGCTTCTGCGATCGCGTCGACGTCGT
>Ga0070690_100001129_pt1 | contig 13712 bp, 9 predicted proteins | sample KBSS33HmetaG_FD_64671 | JGI IMG/M metagenome (GOLD analysis project Ga0070690, IMG submission 64671) | Switchgrass rhizosphere microbial communities from Kellogg Biological Station, Michigan, USA - KBS S3-3H metaG | ecosystem: Host-associated > Plants > Roots > Rhizosphere ... | reverse complement strand
TTGCAGCAATGAGTCCCGCGACATCGACCGCGTCGTCGAGCCACAGCACGTCCTGTCGCAGGGTCGCGCGATCGCTCATGAGCTCGACGAGAAACGTGTACGGCAGGATGAAATCGGTGGAGCTGGTGACGTGCCCCAGCGCCGAGCCCTCGAACCTCAGATTGGTGACGATCGACGTCGGATACTCATAGCCCTCGGTGAACCGGGTGTGGAACGCGCTGACGACTGTCGGCTCGAGACCGGTGCACCAGCGCAGCGCGTCGACCGCGTGGCAGCCGGCGGCGAGCAGATGGCTGCGGCCGCTCTCGCGTGTCCGGGCCCAGTTCCAACCGCTGTACCAGTCGGTGACCCGCGACAGATACTGTGTGCGCGCGAAGCGGATCTCGCCGAGCCATCCCGACGTGCGCAGCCACCGCGCAAACCGCAGCAGCGGGTTGTATCGCAGCTCGAACGACACGATCGTGCGGACACCGGCCTCGCGGACCGCGTCGCGGATGCGAACCAGCTCGTCGACGTCGAGCCCGGTCGGTTTCTCGAGCAGCAGGTGCTTGCCAGCGCGAGCGGCGGCGGCCGCCTGGTCGGCGTGCAGGTGATTCGGCGTCGCGATGGCGACGATGTCGACGCCTGGAGTGTCGAGCATCTCGGCGTAGCTGGTCGTGATGCGGGCGTCCGGCGCCGCGATGCCGTACTTGGCGAGGTTCGCTTTCGCGCGTGCGGCATCACGCGCGCACAGGCAGACGACGCGCGCCCGCGGGTGCTGCGCGAACGCGCGAATGTGCTGGGAGGCGCACCAACCGATCCCGCACACGCCTACGCCGACCTGCCGCTTGTTGCCGCGCATGGCGAGGCGTGTAGCCTAAACTACCGCGATGACGAAGGCAAAACGCGCGCTTCAGTGTTCGCCGCGATCGCGTGTGCTGTGCTGGATCCGGAGAGGTCCGATGACTACAACCGCATCGTAACGTCGACGGCGACCCGGCGCTGAGGTCCGGGACGGCCGCCATACGCCACAGGCGCCGACCCGAACGTGGCAGTGATGTAGTCCGTGTCGGTGAGGTTTCTGGCGTACGCGCCGAGCGTCCACCGCCGATGGCCGGGTCCGTATTCGATGCGCGCGCCGAGCAGGCCATACGGCGCCTGAAACTGGATGCTGTCGTTGAAGGGCGTGAAGAACACCGTTGACTGCGCGCTCGCATCGCCGGCGATCGACAAGCGTCGCGAGCCGACCGTGCCGCTCCATGCGGCCCAGACGCGCCCGGACCATTCCGGCGCGTTGTTCAGCCGGTTGCCGGCGACGTTTCCCGTGACGTTGAGGTTGTTCACCGCGATGTACTGATCGTATCTGGCGTCTAGCCACGTGACGTGGCCGCCGGCTTCGAGACCGTGTCCGAGGCGCGTCGTGTTCTCCGCTTCGACGCCGCGAATCGTCGCGGCTGCCGCATTCCGGATGTCGAAGATCCCTTGTCCGAGGGACGTTTGCACCTGCAGGTTGGTGTAGTCGGTGAGGAACGCCGCCAGTTCGAGCCGCGAGCGGCCGCCCATCACCGTGCCCTTCCAACCCGCTTCGTAGCTCCACGCGAACTCGGGCGCGAAGCCACGCCCGGGGATCGTGGACGAGAGGTTGAAGCCGCCGCTCTTGAACCCGCGCGTCGCCGACAGGTACGCGAGCGCGCCGTCGAACATTTTCATCTCGACGCCGACCCTGGGTGTCCAGGCGCTGTTCGACATGGAATCGGCGAAGCCGTACACCGTGCCGGGAACGGCCGCATACGGCGGGTCGAGCACGTAGCGCCCGCCGCCATTGTCGATGTCCTTGCCCTCGCTCGTGTAGCGAACGCCGGCAGTCGCCGACAGGCGCGACGTCAATGCCACTGTGGCCTGGCCAAATGCGGCGCGGCTGCTCGCGTCGACGTGCGGATCGAGCACGGTCTCGATTCGCGCCTGCGGCTGATCGACCCAGAACGTCTGGTGATCGGCTTCTTTGAAGAGAAAGAGGCCGCCGACCCACGCCAGCCTCGGCTGCTGGTGCGAAAGGGTGATCTCCTCGGACAGTTGGTGCTGCCGCTCGTGATTGTGCGTCGTCAGCAGGTTGAGCTCGGTGATGTCGGCGTCGACGAAGAACTCGTAGTTCAGGTTGCGATAGGCAGTGAGGCTCACCAGCGTCGTGGACGGCGTCAAGGCCGACGTCAGCCGGGCGCTCGCGCCGGATTGCAGCGTGCGATTCGATGCGAGCGCCGACGCGCGGACGTCGTGGAGGTCGGGCGGGTTGTCGATCTGAAATCCCGGCTTCACCGCCAGGACCTTGTTGAAGGTGAGCGGGATGCCGCCCTGGAAATCGACGTCGCTGGACATCACGAGGTCCGTAGTCCGGCCGAAGACGAAGCGCAATTGTCCGCGCGCCGCTGTGATGTCGTCGCCGCCGAGCGGATGGTCGGGATGCTCGAGATCGCGGACGTAGCCATCGCGGACGCTCCGCGCGAAGGCGATCGACCCCATCACCGTGTCGCGAACGAGCGGACCGCCGGCCTGGAGATCGGCGCGAAGTTCGTGGAAGTTCCCGGCGGTGACCGCCGCGGATACGCGCGCCTCGTTGGTCGGCGCTCTCGAGATGAGGTTGACGGCTCCGCCGACGGCGTTGCGTCCATACAAGGTGCCCTGCGGGCCACGAAGCACTTCGATGCGATCGAGATCCAGCAGCTGCAGGAATTCCATCGCCGGTCGGGCGAGGTAGACGCCGTCAAGGTACATCGCCGAGCTCGGATCGGAGCCCGCATACAGTGCGCTCGGGCCAATCCCGCGGATCGTGAGCTGGCCGAAACCGGCATTCTGGGAGAACGTGACGGAGGGCGCGAGCGCAGCGGCGTCGCTGAACGTCCGGCTGCCGAGGCGCAGGAGCTCGGCGTTGCCGACGGCGCTGATCGCCATTGGGACCGTCTGCGCGTCGCGCTCGCCGATTTTCGCCGCGGTCACGATCGTTTCTTCCAGCGCGGCGACGCGCAAGGTGAGGGCGATCGTCGTCGGTTCGCCGGCGGGCACGGGCACCGGCCGACGTACTCGCTCGAAGCCGCTCAGTGCCGCCGTGATCTCGTAGTCGCCGGGCGGCAGGCCGGCAAACGCGAACTCGCCGGTGCCGCTGGTTTCCGTGACGCGGTCTGCCGCGCCGCGCAGCGTCACGCGAGCGCCCGGCAGGGCAGCGCCGGTTTGATCGGAGATTGAACCGGACAGCTCGCCCGTGGACTGTGCGTGTGCGGGGAGGATCGCGCACAGCGACGCCATGACAGCGGCGAGCAACGACTTCATGCTTTGACTGGGAAGTTGTATATCATCCGGTATCCTGGCGTGACGTCTTTCTCGTTTCGATCGCGTCGGAAGTGTGAACGCGCGTGTGTAAACGACAGGTAACGGCTGCGCTTGCGGGCCTGGCGCTGTTGGCGGCCGCGCCGGGAGAAGCTGCGCCGGCGGTCCCGCACGTCCTGATTCTTCAATCGTTCGACCGCGGCAGCCTGGCGATTGACCACTTCACGGGCAACTTCCGCATCGAGCTCGATCGGCTCGCCGGCGAACCGGTGAACGCCGTCCAGGTTGTCGTCGGCCCGACCGGGTTCGTCGGCGCCACGGAACCAGCCATCGTCGACTACATCCAGGCGATCTTTTCCGAAGCGATCAAGCCGGACCTGATCGTGGCCGTCGCCGGTCCGGCGACGCTCTTCGCGCGCAAGTACCGGCAGCGGCTCTTCCCCGACGTGCCGCTCCTGTTCGCCGCGGTCGATCGGCGTTTCCTGCGCGATGCGCCGCTTGGCGCCAACGAGACCGCCGTCGAAACCGTCAACGATTTTCCGGGACTGGTCGACAACATCCTCGGCTTGCTGCCCGAGACCACGCAGGTATTCGTGATCACGGGGGCAGGGCCGAACGGGATCGTGTGGAGGCGGGCGCTGGACAGTGAGTTCGCCCGATTTCGCGACCGGCTGACATTCATCTGGTCAGACCAGCTCGCGCTCTCGGACATCCTGCGCCGCTGTGCGGAGCTGCCGCCCCGCTCGGCGATTCTCTACGTCACGTTCGGCACCGACCGGCAGGGCGGAGCTTACGCCGACGATCGCGTGCTTGCCGCCCTCCATGACGCGGCGACCGCTCCGCTGTTTGCGGCGCAAAGCGTGATGCTCGGCGCCGGCATTGTCGGCGGGCCGCTGATGTCGATCGACACCCTGAGCCGAAACGCCGCCGACGCGGCACTTCGACTGTTGCGCGGCGCGCCGCCGGGAACGGTCACGGTGCCGCCGCAATCGCCGGGTGAACTGGTTTTCGATTGGCGCGAGCTGCAACGCTGGCGGATCCCCCAGAGCCGATTGCCGGCAGGCAGCACCGTACGCTATCGAGCGCCGAACCTGTGGAGCGAATACCGGCGCACGATTCTCGGCGCGGCCGGTGTGCTGATCGTGCAATCGCTGCTCATCGTCGGCCTCCTCTACCAGCGGCGCGCACGGCGCACCGCCGAGATCGAGAGCCGGCGGAACCTCTCGCTGGCAGCCGATGCCAGCCGGCGCGAGACGATGTCGGCGCTGGCTGGCTCGATGGCGCACGAACTCGGCCAGCCGCTGAATTCGATGGTGTTGAACGCCGAGGCGCTTCGCACCCTGATAGCTGCCGACCGGGCGACGCCGGACATCATCGGCGAGATCGTGTCCGACATTCAGGCCCAGGGTTTCCGCGCCGGGCAGATCGTCGATCGCCATCGGGCGATGCTGCGCAATCACTCGCTCGACAAGAAACGCCTCGACGTTCACCGCGTCATCGACGAGAGCCTCGCGCTCGTCGCCCACGACATGCAAGCGCGGCAGGTCAAAGCGACCGTCCATCTGTGCTCCGCTCCGTGCGTCGTCGATGGCGATCAGGTGCTGTTGCAGCAGGTCCTCGTCAACCTCCTGATGAACGCGATGGACGCGATGGCCGGCACGCCGTCACCCCGACGCCGTCTCACGATCAGCTGCGACGTCGTGGCTGCCGACATCGAAGTCTCCGTCCGCGACAACGGGGAGGGGCTGCGGCCGGAGGTGATCGACCGGCTGTTTACGCCGTTCGTGACGACCAAGTCGCTCGGCCTCGGAATCGGTCTGACGATGGCTCGCACGATCCTCTCCGCTCACGGCGGAACGATCACTGGCCGTAACAACCCCGACGGCGGCGCGACGTTCACTGCCACGGTGCCTCGCAGCGACGCCCCGGGATCGCGCGAGGACGGCATCCTGCAGCGCGATGGCCGCGAGGCCGAGTGTTGACGAGGTCGCGCTACGGGACGCGTCGCGCGATCAGAACCGGAACTTCACCGCGAGCTGGACGACGCGCGGATCGAGCGCGGTCGTGATCGTGCCGAAGTTCGCGGCGCCGGCGACGACGGCCGGGGCGCCGAGATTCACCGTGTTGAACAGGTTGAAGATCTCCGCGCGCAGCTCGAGCGCGCGATCGCGGCTCGCGATCGGAATCCGCCGCATCACCGCGAGATCGACATCACGGTAGGACGGCCCGCGCACCGGGTTGCGCGAGGCCGACCCGATGGTGAACTGCGGCGCGACAGCAAACGCTGCCGTGTTGAACCACTTCGTCTCGTTGCGCTGATCGGCCGGGAGCGTCGGGTCGCCCACCAGGTTCGGCCGCTGGACACCGAAGCCGGCAAAAGCATTGAAGTTGGTGGTCTGCGTCACCGCGATCGGCACGCCCGACTGCAGCGAGATCAGCGCGGTCACCGTCCAGTCGCTGGCGAGCGCGCCGAGGATTCCGTGCGGCTGATGTCGTCGCCCCGCGCCGGCGGGCAGATCCCAGACGACCGACGACACGAAGTAATGCGGGATGTCGCCGGTCGAGTAGTCGCGCTCGAGCGCGCGGTTGAAGCTGTCGGCGACCGGATAGTTCGCCAGCGGGCCGGTGAGAATCGACGCATCGAAAACCGACGAGGCGTCGTCCATCAGCTTGGAGCGCGTGTAGGCCACCGAGTAGGTGAGGCCGCGCGACAGCCGTTGCCGCAGGCTCAGCTCGAGGCCGTCGTAGCGCGTCGTGCCGACGTTGTTGCGGTAGAAGCTGACGGTGGTGAACTGTGGAAACGGCTTCATCAGCTGCGCCACAGGAATCGTCGGATCGCCAAGCGACGAGGAGCGCGGGATGACGCCGAAGTACGGGTTGGGCACGCGCGTCAGCAGCGTCGCGCCCTGAGCGAGCTGATCGACCGTCAGCTGGTTCACGTTGGTGTCGGGAACGCCGACGTGGGTGATCACCGATCCAACGTAGGCCGCTTCGAACGTGGTGTTGGCGGTCAACTCGCGCTGCACCGACACGTTCCACTGCTGCGCGTAGCCGGACCCCAGCCCGGCATCGACGGTGAAGACCCCCTGGCCGAGACCGGCGTTGGCCGTCGGCGTCAACGGCACCACCGTCGGACCGTTCTGCAGCACGAACGCCGGGTCGATCGTATCGAGCGCGCGCTGTGACACGGTCTGCAGGAAGGGGAACGTCGGCGTCGTGAACGGCGTCGTGATCCCGGCCATCTCGATCCAGATCACGCCGTAGCCCGAGCTGACGATGGTCTTGTCGGTGAGGCGGTAGACGCCGCCGAGCCGCGGTCCGAGGTTGTTCTTCTTCAGCGGCCGCACCGGATCGTCGCCGGGATACTCGAGCTCCTGCGTCTGCAGGTTGAACACCGCCACCTGCCCGTTGATTTCAGTCGAGGGGAAGTTCAGCGTGTAGCGCAGGCCGGCGTTGATCGTCAGCCGATCGCTGATCTTCCAGTCGTCCTGGACGAAGTACTCCTGGACGTGCGCCCGCTCCTTGATCGGCGACGTCTGGATGTCGATCGAGAAGTTCTGCACCTGGCCGAGCAGGAAGCTGGCGAACGGCGTGCCGGTATTGGCGACGCCTGGCAGGTCGCTGCCGATGGTGTTGAAGGTGAACGACCCGGTCGGCGAGGGCGGCTGGATCACGTCGAGCCGCTCCCACCGCCAGTCGAGCCCGGCCTTCAGCGTGTGTCGGCCTCTCGACCAGGTCAGCACGTCGGCGACTTCGGACACGCTGGTGCTGAAGTCGGAGGCGGTGTTGGCCGGCGATCCGAGCTGCTGGTAGCCGCTGATCAGGAACGTCGGCAGCGTGTCCTGAAACTGCGCGTTCGCGGGAATGCCGGGAATGATCGCCGCGCTGCCGGTCGCGGCGATCGTCGCCGCGCTTCGCGCCACCGACCGTCTCGTGTCGCCGATGCGCACCTCGTTCAGCAGGTTCGACGAAAAGCTGTGTTGCCAGTTCGACGCAAAGGCGTGGGCCGTCGTGTCCTGAGGCCCGACTGCGACGCTGCCGGCGGCGAGCACTCCGCTGCCGTCGGGAAACGCCGTTACCGGCACCGCGCCGTCGCGGAAGTACGTCACCCGGCCGAACGCCTGATCGTGAATGGCGAAGCGATGATCGATCCGGATGTCGAACTGATCCTGATCGTCGCGTTCACCGGCGGTGCGGCTGTAGTTGTTCGCCGTGCCGGCCGTCGTCGGCAGCGGATACCGCTGCAGCAGCGCCAGCGCGACCGCGTCGATCCGGCCAGCCGGAATGGCGTTGTTCGGAAACGGCGTGCGCGTCGAGCCAGACGTGGTCGCCGGGTCGTAGATCACCGGTACGCGGCCGGCGATCGCCTCGGTGAAGACGCCCTGCCGCTGCAACAGTGTCGGCACCGTCGAGGTTGCCGTGCGCGCGATGTTCTGGCGCTGGCCCTGGTAGTCGGCGAAGAAGAACGTGCGATCGCGCGCGATTGGCCCGCCCATCGTGCCGCCGAACTGGTTGCGGCGATACTCCGGCGTTGCCGGGTTCGACAGCTGAAAGTAATTCCGCGCGTTGAGCTGCTCGTTGCGCAGGAACTCGAACGCATTGCCGTGGAAAGTATTCGCGCCCGATCTCGTCGTCAGGTTGACGACGCCGCCGTTGAAGCGGCCGAACTCGGCCGGCGGGCTGTTGCTCTCGATCTTGAACTCCTGCACCGCGTCGATCACCGGGAAGTAGGCGACCTGTCCGGGCTCCGGCTGGAGTACCGAGATGCCGTCGAACAGGTACTCGTTGGTGCGCGGCCGGCCGCCGTTGATCCGCGGCAGCTGCGAGTTGGGCGGCAGCGCGACGCCGGGCGCGAGCGCCGCCAGCATGATGAAGGTGCGGCCGTTGAGCGGCAGCTGCACCACCTGCTCGTGCCCGATCACGGTCCCGAGGCCGGCCGTCTCGGCACGCATGATCGGCACGTCGCCGACGATCGTGACTTCCTCGCGGATGTCGCCGACGGCCATCGTGAAGTCGAGCCGCGCCTTCTGACCGGTGGATAGTTTGAGGCCGCCGCGGCGGATTGGCTTGAACCCGGGCAGCTCCACCCTGACGCGGTACTCGCCAGGGGCGAGGCTCGGCGCGGCATACACTCCGTCCGCGGTGGTGACGACGCTGCGCTGGAGGTTGGTGGCGACGCTGGTCACGGTGACCGTCACACCCGCGATCGCGGCGCCGGCCTGATCCTTGACGACGCCGGTGATCTCGCCGGCGGCAACCTGGGCGCGCGCCGGCCCGCTGCCGGCGAGGCAGACGACGAGGAAGAGCATGGCGCGAACCGCTTTGGCGCCGCACCCGGTAAACCGTCCTCGGGCCGCGAATCGACTGAAATCGACTGCCCAAACCGCGCCATGTTGCATGACGTCGCTGATCTTTGTATAAAAGAGCGTTCCGCGCAAGATGGTGCGGCGGTTCGCGACGGGCCCAGATGCCGATCCTCCGGTCAGCCGTTCTCGTCATCACCTTCAGCGGGCTCGTCGCCGCGGGGGCGTTCGCGCAGCCGCTCAGAGTGGCCGCGGCGTCCGATCTCCAGGCGGCGCTGCCGGGCATCGCCGCAGGCTTCGAGAAGGCGACCGGCAGGAAAGTGGCGCTGACCTTCGGCTCGTCCGGAAACTTTTTCACGCAGTTGCAGAACGGCGCCCCGTTCGACGTGTTTCTGTCGGCCGACATCGAGTACCCGCGACAACTCGAGCGCGACGGTCAGGCCGAGAAGGGCAGTCTCGCCCGCTACGCCACCGGGCGGATCGTGCTGTGGATCCGCAACGAGTCGCCGATCGATCTGACGCGCGGTCTGGCGGCACTGGCCGATCCGGGCGTGCACAGGGTGGCGATTGCCAACCCGGATCACGCGCCATACGGACGCGCCGCGATCGCCGCTCTGCAACATGCCGGGGTCTACGATCGCGTGCAGGCGAAGCTGGTCCGCGGCGAGAACATCTCGCAGGCCGCGCAGTTCGTCCAGTCAGGCAACGCCGACGCCGGCCTGGTCGCGCTGTCGCTGGCGCTCGCGCCCGCCCTCAAGGCGAGCGGACGCTATGTCGAGATTCCAGATGCGTTCTATCCGCCGATTGAGCAGGCAGCGGCCATCGTCGCCGCGTCGCAGCAGAAGGCAATCGCGCGGCAGTTCGTCGAGTTCCTGAAGCAGCCCGAGAGCGCGCGAACGCTGACCGCGTTCGGTTTCGTCGTCGCGAAATAAGTCGATGGACTGGTCCGCGATCGCGCTCAGCGTCCGCCTGGCGGCGATCGTCTCGGCCGTGCTCCTGGTGATCGGCCTGCCGATCGCCTATTGGCTGACTTTCTCCTCGTCGCGCTGGCGGTTCGTGTTCGAATCGATCGTCGCGCTGCCGCTGGTGCTGCCGCCGACCGTCCTCGGCTTCTACATGCTGGTCGCGCTCGGCTCGCGCAGCCCGCTCGGGCGCGCCTGGCAGACGTGGACCGGCCACGGGCTGGCGTTCACCTTCGAGGCGCTGGTCATCGCCTCGATTCTCTACAGCCTGCCGTTCGCGGTGCAGCCGATTGCCGCGTCGTTCGCGCAGATCGATCGCACGCTGCTCGAAGCTTCGGCGACGCTCGGCGTCGGCCGGCTGCGGACGTTTCTCCGCGTCGTGCTGCCGCTCTCGATCGAGGGCGTCCTCGCTGGAGCGGTGCTGACCTTCGCGCACACGATCGGCGAGTTCGGCGTCGTCCTGATGGTCGGCGGCAATCTGCCCGGCGTCACGCGCACCGTTTCGATCGCGATCTACGACGACGTGCAGGCGTTCGATTTCGCGTCGGCGCACCGGACGGCGCTGCTGCTCCTGCTGTTCTCGTTCGCGGCGCTCGCCTCGGTCTACGCGCTGATGCGCAAGCCGTGGGCGGTTGCGCCTCTTTCATGAGCCTCGACGTCCGCGTCCGCAGCCGCCTGTCGCCGCGGTTCACGCTCGACGTCGCGTTCACGGCCGCAGCGGGCACGACGATCGTGTTCGGCGCCTCGGGATCCGGCAAGACGACGCTGCTGCGCCTCGTCGCCGGCCTGCGCGCGCCTGACGAAGGGCGGATTGCAATCGATGGCCGGGCGCTGGTCGACGTCGACGCCCACATCGACGTCGCGCCGCCGCAGCGCCGCGTTGGCTTCGTGTTCCAGCAGCTGGCGCTGTTCCCGCACCTCACGGCGGCGGACAACATCGGCTACGGGCTATCGCGGCTGACGGCGGCGGCGCGCCAGGCGCGCATCAGCGCGATCGCGCAGTCGTTCGGCATCGCGCACCTCCTCGGTAATCGTCCGGCGTCGATTTCCGGGGGAGAGCGTCAACGGGTTGGCCTGGCGAGGGCGCTGGTCACCGATCCCGACGTGCTGCTGCTCGACGAGCCCCTGTCGGCACTCGACCACGAGACGCAGTCGCGGATCATTGCCGATCTGCGCGCCTGGAACGAACAGCGCCGGATTCCGATCCTCTACGTGACCCACTCGCAGCGCGAGGCGTTCGCGCTCGGCGAGCGCGTCCTGCTGCTGCGCGACGGCATGGTTGCCGCCGACGGCACGCCCGAGGCGGTGCTGAACGCGCCGTCGCACGAAAGCGTCGCCCGGCTCGCCGGCTTCGAGAATCTCCTCGACGCCGTGGTCGTCGAGCGCCGCTCGAATGGCGGCGTGATGGTCGTGCGCCTGGCTGGCGCCGCCGTCGATCTCGAGACGCCGCTGATGTCGTTCGAGTCCGGCGACCGCATCCGCGTCGCCATTCGCGCCGGCGACATCCTCGTCGCCACGGAGCATCCCCGCGGGCTCAGCGCGCGCAACGTCGTGGCCGGCACGATCGCCGCGCTATCACGTCAGGGCGCGATCGTCCGGCTGGAGATCGACATCGGCGTGCCGGTCGAAGTCCACGTGACGCCGACCGCGACCGCGACGCTGGATCTGCAGACCGGCCGCGAGGTCTGGCTCGTGATCAAGACGCACTCGTGCCATCCGGTGTCCGCGGTATGATGCGGGCCGATTCGGGAGACGCGCTGGCATGGGCCTGATGACCGTACGAGCGGCCGCCGAGCGGATGGGGATCGGCTACTCGACGCTGAAGCAGTGGATCCATCAGGGGAAGGTCCGCACGACGACGACGGCCGGTGGACATCACCGGCTCTCGGAAGCGGAAGTGGATCGCGTGCTCGCGCCGCAGACGCTGCCGGCACACCCGAGGCGGCCGGCGGCGAGCGGCCTCATCGTCGCGCTGAGCGGGCGCAACAAGCTGCACGGGTTTGTCGAGGAAGTGCGGACCGATGGCCTGCTCGGCCAGGTGCGGCTGCGCATCGGCAATCAGTCGCTGACCGCGGTGATTACCGCCGACGCGATCAGCGAGCTGAAATTGCGGCGCGGCGACGATGCGATCGCGATCATCAAATCGACCGAAGTGATGATCGCGCGCGAAGCGCCCGCGTCTATAGAGCCGCCGAGACGGAAGCGCCGCCGGCGCTGAGCATCGGCGGAGCCGGCTCAGTCGTCTTTCGGAGCGCGGCGCGAAGGCCGGCGCGCGTAATCGCGATCGCCGAGAGATCCGGAAAGCTCCGTTCAACCAGGTCCGTGAATCTGTGGCCGGGAACGACCTCGATGGCGGTCGTAACGCCGAGATCGCGGAGGCGCGTCGCCATCTCGGACAGGCGCGCCGTGGTCGGGCGGCGATCCGCGTCGGCGTGCGAACCGCGGATCGTGCCGACAAACGGGATCGCAGGAGCCCGCAATTGCCGGACCGGGAATGCCTGGGTGCCGCCGAAACGCGCCAGCTCGATCGCATCGGCAAACGCGATCATGCCCGACACGACCGCGGCGCTCAGCGCGCCGAACTCGATGCCGGCGACCGCGGCCGGCCGCAAACCACCCGCGATGAGCGCGCGTGCCACGGCGACGCCGCCGATGACGAGCGCCGCGCCATCGCCGGCCATCGCCTCCAGCCCGTGGGCCCAGTGGAGCGCTGTCGCATCGGCGAACAGGATCTCGCCCGCCTCTGCCAGCGTGTAAATGACGGCGGGATGGCGTGCGAGTCTCTGATGGAGCACGATGTGCCCGCGCGGTCGGTGTCCCGGAAATACGATCCCAACACTCATCGGTGTCTCCAGCGTCGGTGGTTATCGGCTTAGGCGAATGTCGACTTCGCGTTCGACGTACGTCCACTCGGGGGTGGCGCGTAACCGCGCGACCAGCTCGTCGAACAGCGGCGCGTGTTCCGGCGCGAACTCGAACCAGGTGAGAAAGTCGAACGGCTCGCCGAGATCGCGGCTGTGATACAAGCGACGGGCGATCGCCGGGAGGTACTGCAGGCTTGCGCTGATGTGCTGCGAGACCGATTCGAAGATCGTCCGCCGCTCATCCTGCGCAAGGTCCCACCACGCGTCGCTCTTGCGGATCGGGATCAGCGCAGCGCAGGTCGCCTCCGGCCGCCGCAGCGGCGCCTGGACGGCGACCAGCCGTTCGTTCTCGGCGCGTTCGACATAGCGTTGATGACCGGCGGTGCCGCGAAGGGTCCACACCGCGCCGCTGACATCGGACGCGGTGCGGGGATGCGCCGTCAGCCGGTCGGCCTGCGGCAGAGTCGCGCCGACGACTGGAGCGATGCGGTCGATCCGCCATTCTCCGTCGCCGCCGGCGGCGAACGTCACCGGGATAATCGTGGCCACGTCGCTCCCTTCGCGGCGTCCCTCACGGCAAGGTGTACCGCGCGCTGATGAAGACCATGTGCAGCCGCGCATCCGACTTCGCGTCGCTCGGAACGCTCCACGGCGTGCGCCCCAGATACGAATACTGCCCGATCCACTGCAGCGAGCCATAACGCGGCTCACGCCAGAAGGTGTAGTTGACGCCGGCGGTTGCTTCGTTGACCTGGCGATTCGCGACGGTGTTGCCGGGAACGCCGTAGCCGATGGCCCGTCCTGTGCTGTCCACGGTGACCTGTTGATCGATGTGCGCGGCACCGTAGTAGCCGAACAGGGTCGCCCGCTTGATTATTCCCTCGAACCCCGCGACGAACGAGCGCGAGCCGACGAGCGTCATCGAGCCGTCGCGGTTGATAACGAAGTCCGGCGCGAGGCCGAAGATATACCGGCCGCCGCCTTCGCTGAAGAAGGTTGTGGCGATCAGGTGCAGGTTGTGGATCGGTTCGACGTTGGCGTTCACCGAGAGGCCGCGGCCAGTTTTGGAATATGACGCGCTCGACGCCGGATCGAAGGTGCGGAAACCACGAACCACCGTCGCCACTTCGACGTGCTGCCGGGTCGAGCCAGTCTGCGGATCCCACGTCACCTTGCCGATGATGTCGGGGTATGGGTTCGGCGTGGCCGTGTTGCCGTTGTTGTCGACCTCGCCGGCCGGGAAGGAGGCCGGAAGCACGACGCCGGTGCCGACGTACTGCTCCGGA